>Ga0255124_1000035_pt1 | contig 52846 bp, 51 predicted proteins | sample Law_Cont_RepB_8d_FD_188564 | JGI IMG/M metagenome (GOLD analysis project Ga0255124, IMG submission 188564) | Freshwater microbial communities from St. Lawrence River, New York, United States - Law_Cont_RepB_8d | ecosystem: Environmental > Aquatic > Freshwater > River | place: USA: New York... | reverse complement strand
TCACCCGCCCCCGCGGCCAAAGCGGCTGCACCGGCGGCCTCTGCCGACAAGCCCCCTGCCCCATCGGCCGCACCTGCTGCCGCTGTGGCCGCCGTGCCAGCCTCGCCCAAAGAGCCTGGGCCAAGCAGCACCGAGACGGCTGCAACAGCCGCGAGCCCCAAAGCCGCCGCGCCTGCTGCGCGCTCGGCCACGCCTGCGGCCAGTGCCTCCTCCAATGTGATTCGGGTGCCGGGCGAAATGCTCGACCAGTTCATGAACCAGATTGGCGAAATGGTGCTGGTGCGTGGGCAGTTGGCCCACATCATTGGGGACCATCGGGTGCGCGAAGGCCTGCACCGCCTGCGACATGTCCAGGAGGACCATGTCAAGGACGCCCAGCGACAGTTCAATGAGCTGCAGCAACTGGCAGAAAATCTGGACGATCAGCTGCGCCGCTTGCAAGAGACCGATGCGCTGATTCAAGGGGCCCTGTCCCGCTTGCAAGACAGCGTGATGGGCTTGCGCGTGGTGCCTGTCGAATTGGTGTTCAAACGCTTCCCCCGCATGGTGCGCGATCTGGCGATGGCCCAGGGCAAGCAAATTCGCCTGGAACTGTTGGGCCAGGAAGTCAAGATCGACAAAGCCATGGTCGAGTCGCTGGCCGATCCGCTCTTGCACATGGTGCGCAACAGCGCCGACCACGGCGTGGAAAAACCCGAAGACCGACGCCAGGCGGGCAAACCCGAAGAAGCGGTCATCCGCATCCAGGCCGAACAGCAAGGCAGCCGCATCGTCATCCGCGTGGTCGACGATGGCAAGGGCATTGACCCCGAGCGGGTGCGCCGCAAAGCCGTCGAGCGGGGTTTGGTGAAAGAAGAAGACAGCCTGCAACTGAGCAAGGAAGATATCCTCAGCTTCATTTTCAGGCCCGCTTTCAGCACCGCCGATGTGGTCACTGAAACTTCCGGGCGTGGCGTGGGCATGGACGTGGTGCGCACCAGCGTCATGCGTTTGGGCGGCACCATCCACCTCGATTCCGAAGTCGGTCGCGGCACCACCTTCACCATGCAAATGCCCTTGTCGGCGGCTGTGCAGGAGGTGCTGCTGGTCAACACCGCCGACCAAACACTCGCCATTCCCGGCCGCTATGTGGCCGAGCTGGTCGAGGTCAGCCCCGACCAATACCAAACGGTCAAGGGCCGCACCGCCATTTTGTTGCGCGGCAATTTCCTGCCCATTGTCCGTCTCGAAGAGGTGCTGGGCTATGCGCCTGCCGAAGCCCAGATCCACCGTTATGTGGTGGTCCTGAGCGATGGGCAACGCACCCTGGGGGTGTCGGTCCACGAATTTGTGGGCCGCCAAGAGCTCTTCACCAAGGACATTCACCCCCGATTGGCGGCCTTGCCCGGTGTGGGCGGGGCCAGCATTTTGGGAGACGGTCGGGTGGTGCTGATCCTGGACGCCGCAGCCCTGTACCGCCTGGCGGAAAACCTGCAGACACCGTACCATCTGCCGGCCGCTGCCTGAGCCCTTGATGTGCCATGGCCCAGTACCTTCATATCCGTGTCGAAGACGTTGACCTCTTGCTGCCTGCCCTGCAGGTGCATGAGGTCATCAGCCTGGACATGGCCGCACGGTCCAGCGATGCGCATGCGCTGTGGCGCGAGCAAATCCTGACAAGTTGCGATCTGGGCCAGATTTTGCAACGCTGCCCTGCCCCGAAAAGCCGGGCCTATGGCGTGGTCTTCAGCCCTGATGAATCCGACGCGCTGCCGGTCATGATGTTGATCGATGACGTGTTGGGCCTGCGCAAGCCCAGAGCGGAGCAGTTACACCGGCTGCCAGGCGCGAAAACCGCTGCCCACCAATGGTTTGACGCCCTGTGGGTGGACAACGCACTGGGCTTGCGGGCCTATTGCGTGCGCACACCGCTGGAAGCCGGGTTTTTATCTGCCGGTGTCGCGGTCGCGCTGGACAGCGCCTCCCCTGAAAACAACCCTTCAGACGCCCCGGCCTGAGTGGGGCCCGGCCCGGCGTTCAGGCCGGGTTGTCGGGCTGTTCGTCTGACAGCCCGCCCAAATCCTCGTGCACATCGGCCTGCTTGTCGGCCTGGCTGAGTTCTTCGCGCAAGAACTTCAACACGATCACCTGGGCCTCATGGCCAATTTCTGAACGTGTGATCCAGTCGGCCAACTGCTGCATGGAGACGATGGCCTGCTCCGAGGACATCTCGGTGCGCTGGTATTTGGCACCGTACAAAAAAGCGCGTTCAGCAAATTTGATGGGGATGTACACCCAGATGTCCGACTTGCCAGAGCGCACCCTCTGGAACTCTTCGGCCTTGGGCAAGGCGGGTGCCGGGCCACCTTTGGCCGCGGCAAAGGCCGACATTTGTTGCCAATCGGCGGTTTTTTCTGCCCCGGCAATGAAGGTTTTGTCCAGGTGCGCGCAGCACAACAGGGCCATCCCCCTGCGCAGGTTTTGCATTTCCTCCGACTCGGATGTCGAGGTTGTGACTTTGTCATAGGCCTGCTTCGCACGCTTTTTCAGAACCTCTGACTCATCGGCACTCTTGAACAGCGAAAACATAAAACCCTGTGGTGTAGAAAAACTGGGCACAAACCCCGAACAAAGCGGCAGGCCCAGGCCAATTCGTGGTATGCAAATCGGACCTGTTGCGACAGTTCTATTATAAACATTCCTATCAAAAATGAACAATTTAAGGGCAGAAAATAGTTTTATCAAATTTATGGAAAGGGTTCAGCGGCAAGAATTTGCCGTTTTTATTGAAAAACCGGCTCAAGTTTGCCGCAGCGTTGCCGAATCACGATGACGATGCCCCCTTTTTGGTTAGCCGCTGCTGCGGTGATCCATGTTTGCAGTGTCAGCGGGGGCCTTTGACAAAGGACCCATCATGAGCAACGAGATCAACACCAACCGCCCGCCCCAGGCCGCGGCCCCCCTGCCCCCTGGCTTGACTGTCCAGGCTGAAAAAGCCCAACGTCCACCCGTGCTGGAAAAGGCCAAACCTGCGCTCGAGGCACAAGCCGACCCCCATGAGACGCGCCGATCCCTGCAAGAGGCCACCGAGCAGCTGAACAAGCAGATGCAGCGCAACAGCCGCGACTTGAGCTTCAGCGTGGACGATGTGGCCAACAAGATTGTGTTGACCGTCAAAAACCGCGAAGGTGACGTGGTACGCCAGATCCCCAGCGAAGTCGCGCTGCGCGTGGCCCACAGCCTGGACGACGTGAAGGGCCTGCTGCAAGACGAAAAGTCTTGAAGTTTGCAAATAAATTGCAGCGCCCCCTAAAGCTTGTTGAACAGCTTCCGAATCACCCAGTAACAGAGACTCAAATCCGAATTTCTGTACCAATCAGGCAGGTCCTACTCCCTTCGGGTTCCTGCCAACCTTTTGAAATAAACCTCTTCAAGGAGTAAGACCATGTCAGTTATCAACACCAACGTGAAGTCGCTTGTGGCGCAAAACGCCCTGACTGTGAACAACCGCAGCCTGAGCAAAGCGATGGAACAGCTGTCCACCGGCAAGCGCATCAACACCGCCGCCGATGACGCTGCAGGTTTGGCCATCGGCAACAAGATGACCGCCCAGATCCGCGGCCTGAACCAGGCTGTGCGCAATGCCAACGACGGCATCTCGATGTTGCAAACCGCTGAAGGTGCCACACAGGAAATCACCAACATGCTGCAGCGCATGCGTGAACTGGCCGTGCAAGCCGCCAACGACACCTACACGGCAGCTGACCGCTCTGCCCTGAACGCCGAAGTGACCGCTTTGAGCGATGAGATCACTCGCATTGCCGACAACACCGAGTGGAACGGCATGAAACTGTTCATCGCCGAAAGCGCTGGCAGCGCAGGAGGTATCGGTGTTTCGGGTGTTGTCACCTTGCAAGTGGGCACAGGCGGCACATCCGGCAACCAGTTCACGGTCACCCTCAACGACATCGACAGCGCCCTGGGTCTGAGTGGCATCTCTCTGACCACATCCTCGGGTGCTACAGCTGCGCTGTCCACACTGGACGATGCGATCGCCGCTGTGGATACCGACCGTGCCACATTCGGTGCGACCATGAACCGATTGACCTATGCAATTGACAACCTGAGCAACATCTCGCAAAACGCACAGGCGTCACGAAGCCGCATCATGGACACCGACTACGCGCAGGCCACCACCGAGCTGGCGCGCAGTCAGATCATCCAGCAGGCGGCAACGGCGATGCTGGCCCAGGCCAACCAGGCCCCGCAGGCGGTCTTGACGCTGTTGCGGTAAGACAGACCAAGCCACCCTTCGGGGTGACCTTTGAAGAGCAAAAGCCAGTCAGGTTCAGCCCGACTGGCTTTTGATTTTGGGTAATTGCTGTCCTTGACCCTTTGACAAAAAACCACCTTTATAGCCTCGTAAATTGAGGAGGCTCCACAAAATCAAGAGCGGCTCACAACCTCGTCTCGACTTAGAGCCAACTTTGCCCGGCCAAGTCAAGACCGCCGCTGTTATGCTAAGAGGATTCAGAGCTCAACGTTTGAAGAAAACACATAGTTGGAACTGTGAATAAAATTGGGTAAATGTCGGGATGCAACCAGCTCTCAGCGACTACAACATCGGCCCATGGCTCAAAAAACATAGCCACACACCCTCAAACAAAATATCTGAAAATTAAATCCGTGTGCAATCATTAATTTGAAAGATCAAAATGGCAAATGAAAATTTAAGAAAATTTCTTGAGGAAACACGCCTTATGATTTCTAGCGGAGCAATTAAATTCAATTACGAAATGATGCTGGAAACACGATATCGTCGTTGGTTAATGCCAGGCGATACCGTGCTTGACATCGGTGCACACACCGGCCGACATCTGGGAGCATTCTTGGATTGCGTGGGTGAAACAGGTCAGGTTTTGGCATTCGAGCCGCTGCCATTGGCCTTCGAAGTCCTGAAAAGAAAGTATTCCGGCACAATTGCCGTTTTAAACAACGTCGCCCTGGCCAAAACGTCAGGACGAGCAGAATTTACTTTTGCCCAAGGGACACCTGAAGAAAGTGGCCTCAAACAGCGTGTCTTCAATCATCCTGAAAAGGCACATCCTCAGGTCATCGATGTGCAAGTTGAAACGCTGGATGCATACTGCCAGCACCTGAATAATTTGAGCTTTGTCAAAATCGACATTGAAGGCGGAGAAATTGGTTGCCTTCAAGGTGGAGAACAAACCTTAGCCCGCTTCAGACCCCTGGTTTCTGTCGAATACGGGTTTCCGAGCTACAGTGTTTATGGTCATACCAAAGACACTTTGTTTGATTTTGCGGCCAATGCGGGTTACCAGCTGTTTGATATTTTCCTCAATGATCTTTCGGACCGCGACAACTGGAATCTATGCTGCGATTACATTTGTTGGGATTTCTTCATGGTGCCCAATGAGCGCGTTACTGAGTTTGTGGAACGGGTGGGTCAACGCCACTGAGAGCGAAACACTTGACCAGCATCACACGCTTTCACGGTTTGAAGAAGGGCAAGCAAGAAACACAGACAGGGCTTAAGCCTCGTACTGGCTGAACTCATCCAAAGAAGAGTTGATCAAAATGTCGGTAAAAGCAAATAAAGTCAATTCAGACCTCGAATTTGAACAAACCAAAATACCTTGCTTGATCAACTCATCGAGTTTGAGATTTATCCAGAGAAACATGCTCTCCATAATTTCAAAATTCAGTTCATCTGAAATTTTAAGATCATTTTCATAAATATATTTCAAACAATATCCAATAGGATTTTGTAAAACTAAATTTCTAGTGGTTGTGAGATTGAAATCAGGATATTTTTTGATGATGCCTTGGGTGTATTTATGGGAAGCAGTAGTATCTCTAATTTGAACAAATGACGTATTTTTTTGAATCTTAGAAATCGACAAAAGAAAATGAACAAATGCCCAATCCGATGCATGAAATGCCAAATTGACAGTGAAAATTAAAAAAACCTTCTTTAAAATAGATAATCGAACGATTGAGTAATATATTGAATTATCACCAGGACAAGGTTTACTCCAATAGCTCAAAAGGTTAATTTTTTTAGATTCACAAAATTTCAAATTGTTGGTATTGGAAGCAGACAAAACCGATTTTCCATGACTTGAAAAAAAGGTATTCCCAACGATCATATCCACAGTCGAATCATCTTCTAATATCGGAAGTTGAAGAATTTGATCATCAGATGCTGCAAGCAACACAAATTCAGATTCGATGGAATTGATGACGTTTCTAATTCTTTCGAAGTTATTTTCCGCACCCTTGTGCAGAAATAAATTTGAAGGCTTTACATTGGAGTCAATCAAACCCTCGTAATAAGCGAAGTGAAAGTCAATATCCCGCCTTGCAATCAACTCTTGATGTTTGCCAAACCATTCAGAAATAGACTTCGCAGAAAAGCCAAAAACAACAATCGAAAGTTTTTTCATAGATCAGAAGCTTTCCTCTAAGCCAGACATGATTTTCTCCCAAGACAAATCTTTCACAGCATCACTTCTGACACAGTTCTTATCACCCCTGTATGCCACAACGTGGCTGGCCAATTCGGCGGCCGTGGCTGACAAATGGACACCTTCCTCATTCAGATACTCCTCGAATCCCCTGAATGCAAAGGTGCTGGCAGCAATGTATTTACTGGAGAGCAGGGCCTGCGCTGTTTTGAGGTTACTACCGCCTCCACCGTAAATTGGCAAAATGATTCCGCAAGATTTTCTGATGATGGTATCGATCTCCTGCTGATCCAAGCGACCTAGGACCTGAAAAACGCCTGAGGGCGCGCTGGCAACGGCACTGCGAATTGGATGGGCTTCGCCAACACTTCCAATGATCCAAAATTTAAGATCCACCCGCTTAGGAAGCGAATTGATTTGGGTGATGAATTCAGTTAATCCCTCAATATTGGGTGGGTGGGCACTGCCGACATAGACCCAATTAAAATCAGATTCATTGACTATCTGTTCCCATTTTGAATCAGATATGACACCAGGTATTTCATTTCCATTTTTTCGAATCTGTACCTCAATGTCCTGATTCAACTTTCGAATAAAATCAGCATCCAACTCACACACCGCCAACGCAAAGGACGCGTTAGCAATACACTTTTTCTCGATATCATGCACAAAATTAGCAACCTTGGCTGCAATAGGATCAGGCATCGATTTTTTATAAATCTGCGCCTTCATTTCAAATTCAATATTGTGCGAACTGTAAACAAGTAACGGTTTATGGGAATTATTTGATTTATAGAATATTTTTTCAATCAGCGGCCACAGGTAAGGCTGCTCTAGCCACAAAACATCCGGCTGGTATTCTTGAATTTTTACAGATATCTCCTGAAATAATTTCTCATTTTTATTCAGATATAAATTAATACCCCAATCCATAAAAAGATTTGGAAGTTTAAATTCACTCCAACCTTGAGTCTTCAAAGTTACTTGAAAGCCATCGATCAAATCATCATGATCCCAGTCAACCGAGAGTGTTTCAACGGTGTGCCTTCTACGCAGCGCCTCCCGGATGTGAAAGCTTCTGAGCTTACCGCCATGGTCCAGATTTTCAAGGCTATACGTTGTGAATTGGAGTATTTTCAAAATTATCCCTAATAATTAATTTCAATTATTTCGCTCAACCAATGATCGATGCGGTTTCATATGCCTGGCGAATAAGCCCATCCAAGAACCATCCTTCTCCACCAGCACGTCCGATCAAATGGACATTCTTAAATGCTTTCACCTTTTTTACTTGCTCATCTAAATTTTTAATAGATTGATTAGATTGCACCGGAAAGCCATTAAGAATAGTTTTGATATGGTGTTTTTTGACGATGGCATCACTGTTACAAAGGCCCATTTTAATCATTTCATCAACAGCAACACTCACCCAGTCCAAGCTGTCAATTTTTTCAGGTGAAACTAAAAATTCAACGGTTGCCGAAAATAAATCTGTCTCAATCAGGCGGAAATTATTGTAAAGGGTTATACGGAATGAATGAAAATCCGGATCGAAAACCGTGATGTAATGGCAGTTAGTCGAGAACTTTCTATCAAAAACCAAGCCTACGAGAATTGTAGAGCGAAATTCGGGCTTGACGCCACCAATGTCTTCTCCCGCAAGGCGACAAAATGTGGCCGGTGCAGCACTCCAAAGCAGGCCTTTAACGCCAATCGCCTGACCATCCACAACCAATTCATTGATGTTCTTGTCAACAATGCCAACCGATTCAATGTGCGCATTGGTTCTGACATCCACACCAGCCATGGTCAGCTTTGATTCCAACGTCTCTATCCAGCGACCGATACCACCAGATTTTGGATAAAGGCAAGGCTTGTGGAATTTAAAGTCTTTTCTGTGATGAAATGCAATTCGTGAGTCGAACTTGGTTGACCTTTTCAGTTCATCTGTAGTTGGCACGTCCAGCACAGCGAAACGTTTTAAATTAAATAATAAATTTGCATTATGAAAAAGCGCATCAGATGTTTTACCGGTGAATTTCTGTAAAACCGGATTGAAAAAAACATCCACAAGATTTTGACCATACTCTGAAATCAAAAATTCTTGAGCATTTTCTGGATTACTTGATCCGTGCCATCCCGGTGCAGATAATAGCTCTGCAAGACACCGATAATGGATTGCTTGACTGACCGAATTTAAATCTGGATTTTCGCTGACTTCATTGAGTTGTCCATTCCAGAAGTTGCCAGCCAAAAGCACCGGATATTCTACCCAAGCATCCTCACGACCACCGAACAACAATCTGTCCAGCTCATCAATTCCAGTCAAATTGGCAAAATGGGTGCCGAAATCGAAAGTTTCACCATCGACTTCATAGGACCGCAGAAGGCCACCGATGTCCGGAGCGGCCTCCAAGAGAACGCATTGATGGCCTTTCCCCGCCAACGTCAGCGCAGAAACTATCCCTGGGAGACCAGCACCGACCACAACAAAAGAGTCAACCGTGACCATGGCTTCGCGATCCATCAGTCACGACTGGGTGCGGCGAAGAAATCCACCGGGTGCATTGCCAATCAGAATCTTGGCGTCCAGTTCGTGGTCGACATGGAAGTCTTGACGGTCAAGGAGAAACTTTTTGATGGCTGACAATGGATTATCACCTTTCGACCAGGGACGGTCTTTGTAGAAACCATCGGGCATGTTTTCTATCGCTGTGTCAAAGACAATGCAGTAACTTCCTGATGAAACGAGATCAGCATACCCGTGAAGTTCTGCGAGTACATGCGCCTCGGTGTGATTAGAATCGAGTATGAGCATGACACGTTGGAAGTTCTTAGCAAAGGTCGATACTTTTTCGATCATGCTGGGATCGATGCTAGAGCCCTCGAACATCTCCATATAGGGATACAGTGGGTGCCGTTCAATGGCCTCACGGTTGTGCGACCTGATGTCGATGTCGATGCCCAAAACACGTCGCTTTGGACGACGCGGATCAAGCAGTTGACCATTTTCTGCAGCCTCGCACATGTCCAACATGGCCAAAAGAGAGGCATGGTAAACAAGCGATCCGCCATGGGCAATGCCAGTTTCAATGATCAAATCAGGCCGCGTCTGCCAGATCGCCTCCTGGACTGCGATCATATCGCTCCCCATTTGAATAATTGGGCGACCTAACCAATCAAAATTAAATACATATTTGAATGGAGAGACCTCTTGAATCCACTCATTGGAAAGACTCGAGATATGCTCAGAATCCCGAATCGCAGCAATATTTTTACGGCGTTCATCTAGGAATAATTGATGTGGATTGATTGTCATGTTAACCTCTTTGATAAATTCATTCAATTAATTCAGTTTTGCCGGACGACCATTGATTTTTTGGGGCCAATCTTTCCAATACACCAAATCATTTTCCAAATAATTACGCGCATTTTGCAATCCCACACAAAATAGCAAATCAATAATTGAAATATAAGGTGTAAAATCCCCAAAGAGTTGATCATATTGTTTGATTTGATATGATAAATAATTGATTTTGATACCATTTTTTTCGAATGGAACATAATCAATGTAGTTCATTCCACCATGTCCGCTGATGTAATCGCTGGCACCCACTTGGCGACAGATTTCAATCAGACGATCTGTGCCTGACAACTCACTTGACCAAACCCCATGTGAGGTTCTTTCAAATGTTGCCGTAACGCCAAAGAATGGACTGATGATTCTCATTGAATCAACCAAAAAATCAGATAAATTTTCTGAATTGTTCTGATAAATGGGTGCGACTACATGCTCAAAAACATCATCAAAATAAGGGGCTTTTTTGTAAATTTGCCGAATCTTCGATAAATGCTTACTTCGCCAATCGTTGTCTACAACCTTCACATCGCAAATTCGTTGATTTCCATGACCTGCGCGTTGCACGGGAACTGATAGCCAATCGATGCCTTGAGGAGACTTCAATTGGACACGGGTCATAAAACCACGACTCGCACCTCCGCCATGTGGGAGTTGAACGTCGTCATAAATCAGAATACGATCTGCCATCATCAGTTGGCTGAACATGCCGTGCCAAGGCATCAACATGGGTTGGGTCACGACCAGGCGAAGACCACTATCAGTGTTTATAGACATAGACTGTGAAATCGTAATATTTGCCAACACCACTCTGGAGGCTGCTGTATCCGTGGTCGATGACGACACGAGGCGAGACCTCGTTCAGAAGAAACGTAAACAGTTCTATTGGGTTTTGATAATACAAATTACCAACAGTAAAGTTCACACGCGTAGACATCATGTTGAAGGCAATGCCATAGCGACAAAGTGAAAACATCTTTCGAATCAAGCGTTTTGCAAACATCTCCATTTCTGGGATTGAAACATTGTGCTTCTGTGTCAGTATTGCATTGCAAACCACAAAATCATAGGCCTCGGTCTCCTGTAAAGTAAAAATATCACAGGTTTGAAAATTAAATTTTGGATAATGATTTTGAGCGTGAACAATCATTTCTTCAACAACATCAACGCCGGTGATGTCGACAGGCGCTTCGATGTCCAACGCTCTCTTGGCCATGCCGCCCCAACCACAACCGACATCGAGCATTGAAGGCTTCGCTGGCCCCTTGTAAAAATCCATGTCGATGACTTTCAACATTTTATCGTAGCGAAGAATAACCTCATCTTCATTATTCCAGTCGACACCTTTTGCAGTCGCTCCATGTTCCGAGAAGACTTTTTGGTGATAATTTTTTAAAATTTGTGTGATCTTGTCCATGATTTTATAATGAGTTGATAATTTTTACTGTTTTAGAAATTTCCATGTCAGACACAGAATCATCGACCCATAAGTTAATTATGCGGTCACCAATATATTCAGAAGCAGGCAGTTCATCTTTACAAAAAAGACGGTTGAGTGGGAAATAGTGATTCGAAGCATTCAATCCCTCACGGCGGAGCGCATCTGTGGCGCGTCGTCGCAGTGAAGGCGATTCGGCAAGAATTGGAAAACGCCAGCAGGTTTCAACTTCTGAAAATTCAGCCAAACTAAAGCCGTTGTGTTGAATAGCCCGACGATATTGTGCTGCTCGAGATATCCGCTGAGCCTGAATATCAAATCGGTTCTTTAAGTCGGTCACCGCTTGCTTGTCGATCGTGAAGGGGCCATCACTGGCCACTAGAGGGCGAAATCTTTCCCAAAATGCGAAACTGATGTCGGCTCCAGCCCCCAAAGACCCAGCGCGATGAAGATCAGCGACAGCATGGACCGAGTTTCTCAGGCTCAGGGCGAGCAAGGGATCGATCTGTGCATGCACAGTCGCATTTCGGGGATCGTGAAAGCGCGTGGTGACCTCATCAGAACGGTAACTGAGCATCGCACCGCCCTCGCCTCTGAGGATTTTTGTGGGAGAAAAACTGAACATCGCATGGTCGAAACCAGACCCAACTTCACACCCGGTGGAGGCCCGCCCCCCAGCGGCGTGCGCGACATCTTCAATGAAAATCACACCAGGGTTCGAGGTGCGTAATTCGGCGAAAGCTCTGGCATCCACGGTGAACCCGAACAGATGCGCAACGACAACTGCACGCGTCAGCGGCCCCATGACATTTTGAATGCTGCTGGGGGTCACGCAAAAGCGTTGCTCATCCACATCAGCGAAGCGCACCTGGTGTCCAGCAAAAAGGGCCGCAAGAGCCACCGTTTCGCAGCATAAATTGGGGACAATAATTTCTCCAGCACCATGGAGATCCCTGATCGTTTTGAAAAGCGAATACAAACCCGCACTTCCGCGTTGAAACTCGCGAACCCGCGAATTTGGGAAAATGCGACTGAGCACCATCGCCCCTTCTCCAAGATTGTCATTATGCATAAGATAAACCTGTCATCATTTATTTAACCTGTTAATGATTTAATTAATCAAATCGAATGATGGAAGATCTGATAACTTCAGCAACCCGCTGTAGATCTTCGGACCTTATGTCATGGTAGCTTGGTAGATTAATTGCGCGCCCAGGAAAACTCCAGGAATTCACATTGCCGGGCAAAGATTCAAATACATCCAAACTGGATATTGGCCAAAAAAATACTCTTGCGTCAATATTTTCATGTGCGAATGAAGCAATTAATTTTTCACGCGAAACTTGCATACCCTCGGCAAACACAACTGTTGGCATCCATGCTCCATTTACTGTGTTTTCAGGTTCTGGGTTCATCTGAAGACCTGGGAGACATGTCAACGCTTGTTGGTAGGTCTTCAATATTTCACGCTTGCGTGCAATAAGTGAGCTAATTCGCTCCATCTGCGCGCATCCGATGGCCGCTTGCAGATTCGACATTTTGTACTTGAAGCCCACTTCATCAGGCCAAAATTGTTTGGTCTGTCCGCGTGCTCGGCCATGGTTGCTGAGGGTCAGCACCCGCTCAAACAAATCGGCATCTTGGGTGACAAACATCCCACCTTCACCCGTGGTGAGCGTTTTGGTGCCGTGAAATGAAAACGCGCCGAACTTCCCTAGGGCTCCTGCACGTTTGCCGTGGTACTCCGAACCAATGGCTTCGGCGGCGTCTTCGATGATGGGAATACCGTATTTTTCTCCGATGGCCAGCAGGCGGTCCATGTCACACAGGTTGCCATACAAATGCACAGCAACGATGGCTTTGGTTTGGGGTGTGATGGCCGCTTCTGCTTTGTCGGGATCGATGCACCAAGAGTCGGGCAAGATGTCGACGAATACCGGCTTGGCACCCAAATGCACGATGGGTGAGGCCGTTGCGATCCAATTGGTATCGGCCATGATGACTTCGTCGCCCGGGCCAATGCCCAATGCGGCCATGCCCATGTGCAGAGCCCCCGTGCAGCTCGAGGTGGCAATGGCGTAGCCAACACCCAGGTGCTTCTTGAACAATTCCTCGAAGCGATGGATATAGGCGTAACAGTTCTCGCCCCAACCGTTGGCCGCTGCGTCTGTGGCATAGCGAACTTCAAGGTCGGTGATTGACGGTTTGGTGTAAGGGATGCGTGATTTCATAAAAACGCAAGCTCCGGGACAGCCGTGACAAATCGAACACCTTTGGCTTTGAGCGCTGCATTTTGTTGCAGCACTTCTGGCGCAATGTTCCAAGGAAGAATCAACACACAATCGAACTGACGGTTGAGCATTTCAACAGGGTGCAAAATCGGAATATGGCTTCCCGGCATGAACTTGCCTTGTTTGGCCTGGGCTGAATCGCATACGAAATGAAGGAGATCAGGTTTGACACCGGCATAGTTCAATAACGTATTGCCTTTGGCTGCAGCGCCATAAGCAGCCACTTTTTTTCCAGCCCGCTTTTGCTCGATCAAAAAAGCCAACAAGTCATTTTTGATCTTGTCAGCACGGGGTTGAAAGTTCAAATAAGTGCTCAAGTCTTGCAGACCCTGCTGTCTCTCTTCTTGAAGCATTCTGGTGACAGTATCTTGCGTCACGCGGGGGTCTTCTTGGTGACAACCGTAAACCCTCAGGCTGCCCCCGTGGGTGCTCAACGCTTCCACATCCCAAACCCTGAGACCTGCTGAAGCAAAAATCCGACCCACCACTTGCAAGGACAGGTAGGAGAAGTGCTCGTGGTAGACAGTATCGAACTGCGCCTGCTCAATCAGGCGCATCAAATGCGGGAATTCAAGTGTGATGGTCCCACCCGGTTTGAGTGCCGCTTTCAAGCCACGCGTGAAGTCGTTGATGTCGGGGACATGGGCATACACATTGTTGCCAGAAATCAGGTCGGCTTGTTGACCTTGTGTGCTCAGCTGTTGAGCCAAGGCCTCACCAAAAAATGTCCGCAACACCGGTACGCCCCACTGCTCTGCCACTGCAGCGGTGCTGTCAGTGGGTTCAATGCCCAGGCAAGGGATACCGGCAGCCACAAAGTTTTTCAGCAAATAACCGTCATTCGAAGCCACCTCGATCACCAGGCTGTGGGCATTCAAACCCAGTTCCGTGGTCATTTTTTCTGCATACTGTTTCGCGTGGGCCAACCAGCCCGATGAAGTGCTGGAGAAGTAGGCATATTCGGGGTTGAACAACTCGTCGGCTTGGGCGTAGTCCTCGGTCTGAACCAACCAACATTGGTCACACACCTTGATCTTGAGTGGATAGAATTTTTCTGGCCTCGAAAGATCGGCCTCCGTCAGGTAGGCGTTGGAAGGTGGGGCGAAGCCCAAGTCCAAAAAGGTATGCGTGAGTGGCGCACCACAATGCCGGCACTTCATAAATCAATCCCTGTAAAGCGCTCGTCAATGTAAGCGTGGCTGGCATCACGGTGAGAAATGCCGTTGACAGCTAAGGGCCAAGCGATGCCCAACTCAGGATCGTCATACCGCACCCCGCCCTCAGCGTCAGGGTTGTAGGCGGCAGTGTGCAAATACAGCAGTTCGCTGCCCGCCTCCAAGACCTGAAACCCATGCGCAAAACCTTCAGGAATGACCATCAAATAGGCGTTTTCAGGTGAAAGTTCTTGTGCATACCAACGCTTGTAGGCCGCAGAAGTGGGTCTTAAATCCACCGCCACATCCCAAACCTTGCCTTTCAAACAACGCACCAGTTTCATTTCGGCATGTGGGGCACGCTGAAAATGCATGCCACGAACGGTGCCAACCGCTTCGGTGAAGGAGTGGTTGATTTGAACAACTTTTCTTTGACCCAGCGCGCAGGACAGTTCCTGTTCACAAAACAACCTTGCAAAAGCGCCCCGCCCATCCTTATGCATCCCGCTTTGTGCGATCAGCAAATCTGGAATCGGTGTCGGTTGGATCTTCATACCGAGATCCATCCCACTTGCGCATTTTTCGCGGCCTCAAGGTATTGGGACAGCTGCTGCGAACTGCTCAGTATTTGCGTGTCCAAAAAGGCACGGTACCAGTCTGCGGTTTTTTGCAAGGTCGTGTCCAAACCCCACACGGGCTGCCAACCGAGCTGGCTCTGGGCTTTGGCACTGTCCAAATAAAGCCACTTGGCTTCATGCGGTTGACCTGTGGCCGTCTGGTGCCATTGCATTTCCGGCCATTGGGCTTGGAGCTTGTCGAGCACCTCGGCCACCGTTTGGTTGCCACTTCGCTCTGGGCCAAAATTCCAAGCGCCTTCAAATTGTCGATGCCCTTCGATCAGCTGCTGCCCCAGAAGAAGGTAGCCGCTGAGGGACTCCAACACATGCTGCCATGGCCTCGTCGCGTTGGGGGAACGGATTTCAAGTGACTCATGAGCAGCCACAGCCCTCACCAAATCAGGTATCAAACGATCTGCAGACCAATCACCACCACCAATCACATTGCCGGCCCTTGCTGTGGCCAGCAAAGGTGCCTGTTCGGCATGGAAAAAAGCACTGCGGTAACTGGCCACGACCAATTCAGCCCCGGCTTTAGAGGCACTGTAAGGATCATGCCCACCAAGGCGGTCGGTTTCACGGTAGCCCCATGTCCACTCTTGGTTTTCATAGCACTTGTCGGTGGTGACAACCACAATGGCCTGCATGCGGCTGGTTTGTCGACATGCTTCCAGCACGTTCGCCGTGCCCATGACGTTGGTGGACCAGGTCTCGAGTGGGTCGCGGTATGAACGCCGAACCAAGGGTTGGGCCGCCAGGTGGAAAACTATCTCGGGCTGTTTGGCCTTGATCACCCTGGCCACATCCGGAAAATTTCGGATGTCCAGGTTGTGCTGGACGACACTTTCGAGGTTCAACAAGTCCCAATGGTTGGGCTGGGTTTCTGTCGGCAAAGACATCCCCACGACTTCTGCGCCCAGCTGACTCAGCCATAGGCACAGCCAGCTGCCCTTGAAACCGGTATGACCCGTCACAAGAACGCGCTTTCCCCGGTAGATGTCCCTGAACTGTTTCATTGCCAAGTTTTCCAAGGTGCCTTGCCAGTTGACCACAGATCTTCAAGCTGGTTTTTATCGCGCAAGGTGTCCATCGGCTGCCAAAAGCCAGGGTGCTCATAGCATTCAAGTTGCCCATTGCGGGCAATGGTCTCCAGTGGCTGCCCTTCCCATGAACTGTGATCGCCTTGGATGAAGTCAATCACTTGAGGACTCAATACAAAGAAACCGCCATTGATCCAAGCACCGTCGCCTGGTGGTTTTTCTTGGAAACCATGCACAACTGTGCCGCTGCGCAGCAGAGCTCCATAGCGCCCTGGCGGTTGCACCGCCGTAACGGTGGCCAATTTACCGTGTTGCTTGTGGAATTTGATTTGCGCTGAAACATTCACATTGGCCACACCATCGCCATAAGTAAAGCAAAAAGCATCGTCATTTCGCACATACTCTTGCACACGTTTGAGACGCCCACCCGTCAAAGTTTCGTCACCTGTGTCTACAAGGGTCACGCGCCACGGCTCTGCTTTCTTGTGATGGACTTCCATATGGTTGCTGGTCATGTCAAAGGTGACATCTGACATATGCAAAAAGTAGTTGGCGAAGTACTCTTTGATCACATAGCCCTTGTAACCGCAGCAAATGATGAAGTCGTTCACGCCATGCGAGGCGTAAATTTTCATGATGTGCCAAAGAATGGGGCGACCACCGATCTCAATCATCGGTTTTGGCTTGAGGTGTGTTTCCTCTGACAGTCGCGTACCCAAGCCACCCGCCAAAATAATTGCCTTCATTGAACTGATCATAAAAATCTCAATGATTTAATTTTTTAAAATGGCGGAGCAAATTGCATTGGCACTGTGGGCCCATGCAATTGGATTAAAACTGGCAATCTTCTGTCTTTGCTGCAAGTCATCTTGTTGAGAATATTTGCTTTGCTTCAATATTTCTTGCTGCCAACCCAATCCATCCAGTGGATGAATATAGGTCGCAAGTCCTTGACTACATTCTCGATGGACAGGAATATCCGAGCATATAACAGGAACTCCCATCGCCATGGATTCGACAATAGGCAAACCCCAGCCTTCGCCGAAACTTGGAAAAAGAGTTGCTCTTGATGATTTAATTTCTTTGATCATTTCATCATCTTTAAGGTTGTTATAAACAGTCACATATTGCTGGATTGCTGGAGATTTCTCAAGCAATCTGAAAACATCTTCATTGTGCCAACCGCGCCGACCAATAATGGACAACTTCGGGATGTCAGCAGCGCCAGAATTGATCATCTCTCTCCAAACGTTCAGCAATAAAATATGATTTTTTCTTGGCTCGATGGTACAAAAAATAGTGAATTTATTATCAATAGTCCGAATTTTTTCGAAATTCAATTTATTATTTAAAAAAACCTCACTGACACCGCATTGAGAAACCGAAAAATTCTTGCACTTGACTCCGATTTGATTGACCATGTTTTGAAGTTTTTGATTGACATCATGAGATATTGAAATCAATGTTGAATCGCCAGAAGCCATTGCATTTACAATGTTAAAATGCCGCAAAGGAATTTCGTCGTTCCAGAATAACTCAGGAAACTCCAATGGCAACAGATCATAAACTACATAATAGGGCTTCAATCCGGATTTTTTAATTTGTTCAGCGTGCCCATCCGGATTAACGATGGAGAAGAATGAACAATTGATGTACACAGAGGTAGCATCCGAAAAATTATTGATATTTATATCTATTCTGGTACCAGGCAATAGGCTGATATTCTTAAATGACAAGGCAATTTCATCAGTTATTTTTTTTATTCTTTCATCTCTTGCCTTTAACATCTCAGCATCGACAAGCCATCGTGGATCGAAAATATCGGAAATTTTACAAACCAAATCACTCGAAAGCAGCACCAAATAGTTTTTACCATCTTTTTTAGTGGCTTCAAATACACCGAAAATATTAAATTCTTCATTTCTGGCAATGAAATTACTCAAATATTCAACGTCGGCTCTTAAAATGCCATTGTATTGGGTTGAATTAATCAACTGGACCAATTTAGTGCAGTCGTAAAAGATGGATGTTTTATGATTCATTTTAAAACCAGTATATTCAATTAATAAGCTCTGGCAATTTTTCCATTTTCATCTTCACACATCGTCTTTACGGCTGTCAAGCCGACTTGATATGGATTCAAAAGACTGTTTTGACTCTCTGAGACAAAATTGGACGTCCGCATTTCAGTATCCGTGCGCCCAGGCACAATGCAGTTCACGCGGATGCCGTCTTCGGCCCATTCTTCACTCAGCCCTTGTGTCAAATTGACAATGGCAGCTTTGGTGGCCGAATAAACCGCCGAGCCAGCTCGCCCCCGGGTGTAAGAGGACGATGCAAAGAACAGCAATGAGCCTTGGGTTTGTTCCAGCCAAACATGGGATTGCCGTGCCACATTCAAAGCCCCAATCAAATTGACGTTGATCTGTTCGGCAGCTTCAGCGGCTGTTTGTTCGTGCAACTTGCCGTTTTTCAGCAGTCCCGCCGCATTCACCACCACATCGATACCGCCAAATTGATCTGCAGCATGCCGCAAGGCCCGGTTCACATCGTCCTCGCGGGTGATGTCGCAACCACTTTCGCGAGAGCACACCGCCACCTGTGCGCCGCCACCCGACAGGATGTCGGACATGGCTTTGCCAATGCCCCGGGTACCACCAAAAATGACCACCCGCTTGCCGCGCAGGTTCACACCGGGCTTGTCGGCGCCAGCGGCTTGCGAGCGCAAGCGGAACATCTCATCGGCCAGGATCAAATCGATCGGATAGGTGACCTTGATGTTCTCTTCGCTGCCTTTGACGATGCGCACGCGCGCATCGGGGTTGCAGGCCAAAAAGATGCCACAGTCGTCGGTGAATTGCTCGAGCTTTTGTTCGCCCAAAGTTCGGTAGCACGAGACCAAATCTTTGTAACGAAAAGCTTGCGGGGTTTGGCCGCGCAGCAAATGTTTCCGTTTGGGGATGCTTTCGATGAACCCGTCGCGCTCGGCAATGATGGTGTCGGCCGTGGGGATGGCCACATCCACCGCCTCATATTCTTCCAGCGCTTCCATCACGTCCGACAGGGTTCGGCCATCCAAAAACGGCCTGGCACCGTCGTGGATCAAAATGTTGTGCGGCGCATCCTCGGCCAAGGCTTTGAGGCCTTTGAGTGTGGATGCTTGGCGGTTGACGCCCCCTGCAATCACCTGAACCAGGGGGTCGTTTTTGAACATGCGCTCGACTTTTTCAACATCGGCGAACGGCGCGGTCACCACGATGCGGACCAGTGGCAGATGCTGGCGCAGCGCGCCCAGGCTGTGCTCCAGAATGGTTTTACCCGCGATGCGCACGAACTGCTTGGGTTGGTCACCCGCCATGCGGCTGCCCGAGCCACCCGCCAGCAAAATACAGGCGACGTCTTTACGCATGGCACGTTTCCTGGGCTGCGGTCTGTGTCGACAAGAACGCGTGTTCAATCTTGGCCATCAATGTCCCCGACATGGCGCCAGGCATCTCTTGGTAGACGCGCATCAAGGACAAGACTTTTTCAATTTTCAGGGTCTGCTTTTTCAGGCAGGCCGCCAGCATCAGCATGCGCGCCGAAATCATGTAATCCAAATTGCCCTTGTTCATGGTGGAAGGCGACTCCAGGTGCGACAAATAAGAAGCATCCGGCATCCGCCAATTGCCATAGTTTTCGGTCAGGTTCAGTTCGGCGTTGGCCGGGGCTTTCATGGTGACCCCCAGAAACTCAATGTCCTGCAACTCGAACGGCGTGAAGGCAAAGGTCTGCCTGTAGCCAAAAAAGAAGTCCACGCCCGTCACCCAGTGTTTTTCCTGGGGGTGGTACACGAACACATCAATCCACATGCCGGTCGCATTGTGTTTGATGGGGATATAAAAGGTGTCTTGGCCCTTCAGGTGCTGTGTGGACACGGTGAACAGGCCGGTCTCTTGCAAGGCCATGCACAGCTTGTACTGGTTCTCCCAGCCCACAATGCCCACATCGATGTCCTTGTCGTGCGACAGCAGCTGGCCCTCGCGCACGTAGCCGAGCAAGGTGCCGGACACCAAAAACACGGGCGTGCCCTTGTCGTTGGCCATGCGGCTCAGGTCACTCAAGGCGAGCGACGCCTTTTTGACATCGAAACTTTTTTCTGCTTTCGCGGCATGGGGCTGTGCGCCATGCAGTGCATCCGATGTCAGCGCCTCTGAGGGGTTTTGGCTGGACACCAGCAGCTCAATGGCCCGGTCCAGTCGCTCGATCGATGCCAACGCTTTGTCCTGCTTGCACAGGCACCGGGCCAGGTCAATTTGCAGGACCAAGGTGTTGTTATGCGGATCGAGCAACTGAAGTTGCTCAATGGCACGGTCGAGGTCGCCATCGGTTTCCAGGGCGCTGGCCGACAGCTGGACCAGGGCCTTGTGGACCGTGAACACCTTGGCGCGGCGCGCCGCATCGGCGCACAGCGCATAAAGCCGGGCCAGGACCTGGTAGTCCACGTCCACCTGGGCTTGCCCGGACTCCTCCACATACAAAGGGTGGCGTCGGGACAGGCTTCTGGACAAATGCAGCCAGATTTGGGTTTCTGCAGCTTGCTTGCCCAAATGCTTCAACAGCTCCAATGCAGAAGACCAATCCTTGTGGTCCAACAGCAACTCCAGGGCATCTTGCCAGGCCTGCGCAGTGCCCTTGATTTTTTTGCCCGCCAGCGTGGCCGATGTCAGGGACTGGCCTTGCATCAAAGACTCCACCGCAAAACGCAGGACGTTTTGACGCGACAGCGCATCCAGCGGGGCTTCGAGTTTTTGGCGCAGGATGGACTGGTAACAGGCCAGCCAATGCTGCGCCCGGGCGGTCTCCACCCCGTTTTGTTCTGCCAAAGTACACAAAAGCAATGTGATCGGCTTTTTCCCCAGGGCCCGGGTCACGGCGATCGTGTCCTGCGACAGGATTTGCGCCAGGTTCACCCCATCAAAGGCGCTCTCCAGCGCCGACTGGTCGCCTTTCATCAAGGCCGCGTTGATGGACGCCAGAGCTCGGTGCATTTCCAAACTTAATTTCATCAGACACTCCGTACGGAAACAAATAGCCGTTCATGGATTTTTGACAGTCAAGCAAACTGTGTGCCAACGAAAAGTCCCAAGACTCCTTCCATTTTCAAAAAAGTGCTCAAGTTTTTGAATCTGGTGACGAATCGAGGAATGACAGATTCCAGAAATTGGACAGGAGGCCCTATGACCGTCGTAAATACCAACATCTCAGCCGTGGCGGCTCAGCGCGCCATGGCCACCAACCAGCGCGACCTGACAACGGCCATGACCCAACTGTCGACCGGTAAACGCATCAATGGGTCAGGGGATGACGCAGCGGGGCTGGCCATCAGCAACAAACTGGGCACCCGCATCGGCAGTCTCAACATGGCAGTTCGCAATGCCAACGAGGGCATCTCGCTGCTGCAAACCGCAGACGGTGCGGCGGGCACCCTGAGCGACATGCTGTTTCGGATGCGCGAATTGGCCATTCAATCGGGCAACGACACCAATTCCAGTTCAGACCGCAGCGCGCTCCAAACGGAGATGACTTCCTTGCAAAGCCAAATCACCAACATCCTAGACAACACCGAATGGAACGGCATGAAAGCCCTCAAGGGTGAAGCGGGCAGTTCAGGCTCGGTGTCCTTTCACATTGGCGCATCGAGTAACGACGCCTTCACGCTGGAGATGGCCACTTTGGACACCGGCTCCCTGGCCAATGCCCAAACGCTGGCATCCGTCAATATTTCCACGCGATCAGGCGCCACAGATGCGCTCGACACCATCGACGACGCCTTGACCGAAATTGACCAGGCCCGAACCCTGTGGGGCGCCACGGCCAACCGTTTGGTGTATGCGGCCGACAACGCGACCAATGTGTCCATGAATTCAAGCGTGAGCCGCAGCCGAATCCTGGATGCCGACTATGCCCAAACCACTGCCGACCTGGCCCGGGCCATGATTCTGGACCAGGCCGGGGCGGCCATGCTGACCCAGGCCAACCAACAACCCATGTACGTGCTGGCACTGCTTCGCTGACAAACCCCTCAGCTTTTCGGCAACGGGTCTGGGCACACCTATTGCTTAGCTCTCCTGAATCGATACATCGGCAAACCCTTGCCGATCGACATTCCAGGAGCCCATCATGCTGCGTGCAGCCCCCGCATTCCTTGCCCAGTCCTCCCACGGCGCATTGCTGGCCATGGCCACCCAAGAACTCAGTCCGACCAAAATCCGGCAATCCATTGCCGACCTGGTGGGCGAAAACCGGCTCCAAGAAGCCGACACCCTGTCCTTTGAAGCCCTCAAGCGCTTCCCCAAGAGTGAAGACATCCTGGTCATTCGCGCCTTGGTGTGCCAGATCCGCCAGGATTGGCCAGCCGCCAGCGCCACGCTGGAAAAATTGATTGAATTGCAGGGCCATGCCACACCGGCCACGACCTGGTCACAGTGGGTGCGCGTGCTGCGCTGCACCGGAGACAACGCGCGCGCCATGACCGCTGCGGCGCAAGGTCTGGCCCATCACCCCAATGAACTCGCCTTGCAAGAAGCCTTGTTGGCGCTGCAACACTTGGGCATCGCACCTTCACTGAAAGCCGCATAAAGCCCGGCTCAACCGGCGAATTCGGCTCAGCCCGAGTCCCATGACCCGCTGCCATCGCGCGACGGCCCCATCCTCACAGGTGGGGCCGTTTTTTCTTGCCGGGCACAGCGGCAAAACATTGCCAAGCGGCAAAGTGAACCCGCCAGGCGGCCGAAATTCACAGCATGTCGGCTGCAAACAAGGCGATTTTCAGGGCTCAAAACAAGGGATTACCCGTATTTTGGGTGGAAAAAACGCGGCTTGGGGCATGGATAACCTGGCACGGGCTTTGCTTAATTGGATTCACTTTGGTTTTGATTCGTCATGGCCAAAAAAATTTTGACACATCCATTGGAGTCCATGATGTCCATGCAATTAAGAGACATGTTGTCGCAGTCCGAGCCGGGTCAGTTTCTGACACCGCGGCAGGTGTCGCAGTTTTCCGCTGCGGAAATTCGCCAGACCATGGCCGCGCTGGTCAGTGCCAACCACATGGATTTGGCCGATGCCCTGTCTGCAGCTGGCCTGAGTTTGTACCCGGACAGCGAAGACATCCTGGCCGTCAGTGCATTGTTGTCAGAAATCAAAAGCGATTGGAAAACGGCCGAACAACTGCTGACGCATTTGATGAGTGTTCAGGCCGACACCGCCAAACCCATGACCTGGTTGCATCTGATCCGCGTGATCCGATGTCAAAGTGAATTTGGCAGGGCCTTGGCCAAAGCCAAGCAGGCAGTGACCGCCTACCCCCATGAGCAAGCCTTGCAAGACGAGTATTCATCCCTCCAGGAACTCATCTCTGCCGAGACGCCCGATCTGGCGACCCCGCATTTGCATTAACGCTCACCTGAATCTGTCCTGTCCAACCACCTTTCAAACACACACATTTCATAGAGAGTCCATACCATGACCGTCATCAACACCAACATCAATTCGCTCATCAGCCAAAACGCTTTGACACGCAACAACCGCGCTTTGTCGAGCAGCATGGAGCAACTGTCCACAGGCAAGCGCATCAACAGCGCCGCCGATGACGCAGCGGGTCTGGCCATCAGCAACAAGATGACCGCACAGATTCGCGGTCTGAACCAGGCGGTTCGTAACGCCAACGATGGCATTTCTCTGTTGCAGACCGCTGAAGGTGCCACCACCGAGATCACCAACATGCTGCAGCGCATGCGCGAACTGGCCGTGCAGGCCGCCAACGACACTTACACCTCTGCCGACCGTTCGGCCTTGAACGCCGAAGTTTCCGAACTCCAGGATGAGATTTCGCGCATCGGCAACAACACCGAATGGAACGGGATGAAGTTGTTCATCGCCCAAAGCGCGGGCAGCGCTGGCGGCATCGGGACTTCAGGTGCCGTGAGCCTGCAAGTGGGTGTGGACGGCACCAACACCGACCGCATCACCGTTCAGCTCAATGAGATCACCACCACCACCCTGGGCATCAGCGCCATTTCTTTGAGCACCGCTGCCTCCGCAGCATCCGCATTGCAAACGCTTGATGCAGCCATCAGCTTGATCGACGACGACCGTGCCACCTTTGGTGCCACCATCAACCGATTGACCTATGCCGTGGACAACCTGACCAACGTGTCGCAGAATTCCAGCGCATCGCGCAGCCGAATCCTCGATACCGATTACGCCAAGGCGTCCAGCGAACTGGCCCGCACGCAGATCATCCAGCAGGCGGCAACGGCCATCCTGGCCCAAGCCAACCAAAGTCAGCAAGCGGTTTTGAAACTGCTGGGCTGATGCGTTTGCTGGACATCGCCGCGACGCTTCCTGTCACGCCTTACCCTGTCGGTCATGTTTGACACGGGCAAGGGACAGGAGCCCCCCAAGCGCGGCCCCAATTGCTGGCAATGCCGGCATTTTGCAATCACCCATATTCCTTCTTCGCCCTATGCCTGTCGCGGCATGGGGTTTCAGTCACGCCTGCTGCCTTCCTTGGCGGTTTTACAGGTGGATGGGCAGTTTTGCCGGATGTTTTCGCCCAAAGAAGCGCCCAACAAAGCTTGAACGGCGGCTGTCGATCTTTCGTCAAGACAGTGTCAAATTATTAATACCCATAAATAGTTAATTTGACATTTTTTTTATATTTTTCAAATTAAATATGAATCTGGCATAAGGGTTGCTTTAGAGGTCTCATCATGAACATGAGGCCACCCCTGTGAAGTCATACACCGTTAGCACTCCCCTTGCACTCTGGCTCGACCCTGAATCCACCCTGGGTGCCGAACACAGCCAGGCGCTACACACCACAGGCTGGGCGGTGATGGCCATCCACACGATGGACGAATTACTGGCCCATGTGCACGACGCCGCGCTGGTTGTCCTGCACCTCACATCGGATGTCACCCGCCTCAAAGCCGTGCAGCAACTGCTGCAGGAAGCCGGCCTGAACACCCCGGTGGTCTGCCGAGTGGACCGCCATGAACTGGATTTGGCGGTGGAGGCCACCCAGGCCGGCGCCTTGACGGTGCTGGCCGCACACGATGTTCGCCCTGCATCCTGGCAGCGCCTGCATGCACAACTCAAACCGGCGGGTCATCGCAGCGCCCAAGCGCCCTTGCGCCAGGTGGTGTTTGTCGATCCCTCCAGCCAGCACCTGCTGGCTTTGGCACGCAAGGTGGCCCAAGCCGATGTGACCGCCCTGCTGGTCGGGCCCACCGGCTCGGGCAAAGAGGTGCTGGCCAGGGTCTTGCACGAGGCATCGGGTCGGGCCATGGGCCCGTTTGTGGCCCTGAACTGCGCGGCCATGCCCGAAAACCTGATCGAAGACATGTTGTTTGGCCACGAAAAAGGCGCCTTCACCGGGGCACACCGGGAGCAAAAGGGCTTGTTCGAACAAGCCCATGGCGGCACCTTGTTTCTGGATGAAATCGGCGAAATGCCCATGCACCTGCAAAGCAAGCTGCTGCGGGTGCTGCAAGAGCGCCAGCTGACCCGCCTGGGCGGTCAAAGCGTGATCCAGTTGAACGTGCGGATCGTGGCGGCCACCAACAAGGATTTGAAACAAGCCATTGCCGAGCGCGAGTTTCGGGAAGATTTGTACTACCGCATTGCCACCTTCCGCATGCGGCTTTTGCCGCTGCGCGAGCGCCCGGGCGACATCATTCCGCTGGCCATGCAATGCCTGCTGCAACAGGCCGCCCAGCCCTGGCGCCTGCACCCACAGGCGCAGCAGATGCTGCTGCAATACGCTTGGCCGGGCAATGTGCGCGAGCTTGAAAACGTGATGCGCCGCGCCACGGTCTTGTGCACAGACCACCACATCACACCGGCCCACCTGATGTTTGACGATTGGTTGACGCAAGGCCATGTCGCCGGCGACACCCTGGCCAGTGACCACTGGAAACCCAGCGCACCCGAAGCGACGCTGCCGATGGCGGCCGCAGCGGCCAGCGCCCCCCCCACCGACCCGGATGAAGCCGGCGAGCAGCCGACCGACTTGCAAAGTGCCGTGCGTCTGAACGAACACCAGGTGATCATGGCCACCCTGGCCAGCACACCCAGCAAAACCGAAGCGGCCAAGCGCCTGGGCATCAGCCCGCGCACCTTGCGCTACAAGCTGGCACAGCTGCGTGAACACGGCCTGAACATGGCCGCAGCCTGCTGAAGGAAATCCCCATGATTGAAAAAGCCATGTCACCTGCCAGCATCCAGTCCATGCTGCAGACCCTGCGTGCCCACCAGGCGCAAGCCTCGTCATTGCCCGGTGCGGAGTCCAACAACCCGGCCACCGAAGTGGGCAAAACCGGTTTCGGCAGCCTGGTCACTGGCGCATTGAGCCAGGTCAACGAGATCCAGGTGCAGTCTTCCAACATGCGGGCGGCCTACGACCGGGGCGAGGACATTGCCCTGACCGATGTGGTGCTGGGCATGCAAAAGTCGTCTTTGGCCTTTGAAGCCACTTTGCAAGTGCGCAACAAGGTGCTCAAGGCGTACGAAGACATTTTGAACATGCCGGTCTGAACAAGATAAAGAGAACACACCATGGCGACAGCGACCGCATCCATGAACACCGGCATGATGACCATGCCCACGGGGTCCGACATGGCCCCCGCTCCGGCCAATCCCGGCGGGACGAACGTGGCATTGACCACAGCACCAGGCACGAATGCCAGCGCAACGGCCAACAATGGCCTGAGTGTTTGGCAAAACATCGGCCTGTCCGACACCTTCAGCAAAGTGCTGAACCAGCCCTCAGTGCGCAAAGTCTTGCCCCTGATCCTGATGCTGGCCGTGCTGGTGGTGTTTTTACTGGCTTACGCCTGGATGCAAACCACGCCGTATCGCCCGGTCATGCCCGGTTTGCAAGAGGCCGATCAGCAAGCCGCATTCGAAAGTCTGAAAAACGCCAATTTCAAACCCAAGATCGATCCCGCAACAGGCCACCTGACCGTGCCGACCAACCGCTTTCATGAGGCGCGCATTTTGCTGGCCTCGCAGGGCCTGCCCAAAGCCGGCACCACCGGCATGGAGGGCCTGAAAGACCAATCGTCCATGACCACCAGCCAGCTGATGGAGCAGGTCAAGATCAACACGGCACTGGAGCAGGAGCTGGCGCGCAGCATCATGCAAATTGGCAGCGTGCAAAGCGCCCGCGTGCACCTGGCCACCCCCAAGCAAAGTGTGTTTGTCCGCGACCGCACGCCGCCTAAGGCGTCTGTGGTGCTGGCGCCCTACCCTGGTCGGGCCGTGTCGGCCTCGCAGGTCCAGGCCATTGTTCACCTGGTCTCGTCCAGCGTGCCCTACCTGGCGCCGGACCACGTCACGGTGGTGGACACCGTGGGCAAGCTGATGACCGAATCGTCGACCGAGCAAAAGCTGGGGCTGACCTCGGCCCAGGAGCAACACAAGCAACACCTGGAAGAGGTGTACCGCACCCGGATCCAGCAAATCCTGTCTCCCATGCTGGGGGAAGGCAACGTGCGCTCACAAGTGAACCTGACGCTGGACTTTACCCAGACAGAGAGCACCACCGAAGATTTTGACAACCGCGAAAAGGGGCCCCGCACCCGCTCCGAGGTGTTGGCAGAAGACCGTTCAGCCATCCGGTCTGCCGAAGGCGTGCCCGGGGCTTTGTCCAACTCGCCACCGCCCGACCCCACCACCACCAGCAACACCCAATCGGATGCGGCCAAAGGACAGGCCGAAGGCAATGGCAAGCTCAGCAGCCGCGCCACGCGCAATTTTGAGATCGACCGCACGGTGCGCCATGTGCGCAGCGCCAGCGGGGGTGTGATGAAGGTGAGCGTGGCGGTGCTCGTGAACGAGCGCCCGGTGACCGAAAAATCCACCGACCCCAAGGCACCCAAGACCTTGCCCTTCACCCCCCAGGAGCTGGAGCAGATGCAGCAGGTGGTGCGCGGCGTGGTGGGCTTTGACCAGGCGCGCGGCGACATCGTGACCGTGGTGCCTGCCAAGTTCGAGGCCCCCGCTCCGCTGGAAACCATTCCATGGTATCTGGAGGACATGGTTCAATCGGGCATCACCAGTGCGCTGATTGCCGTCAGTTTCATTGTCTTCATGCTGATCGTGGTGCGCCCTGTGATGCGTAACATCACCGTTGGCAATGAAGGGGCCGACGCCGAAAAATCCAAGGCCGCATTGGGCGATGGCGAATTGAGCGAAGAAGACATGCGCATGATCCAGATCGGCGAGGGCGAGAGCCTGGAACAGATCAAGGCCAAGCTCAAACCGAAAAAATCAAGCATCTCGATCGACATGCTGGACACTGCCAACACCTACGACGACAAGGTGGCGCTCATCCGCATGCTGGTGGCCGAAGACTCGGGTCGGGTTGCCAATGTGCTCAAGGGCATGATCAAAGCCGCCTGAAGATCTCAAGGACACACACATGGCCACGAAAAAAGACGCCGAAAAAGACGCCAAAGGCAAAGACGGCAAAGAAGCCAAAGACAACAAGGTGGTCGAATCGCCCCTGGGCGATCCACCGTTGGTCATGACCGAAGAGCTGCAAAAGGAACTGGACAGCCTCTCGGGCGCCCAAAGGGCAGCGGTCTTGATGCTGTTGCTGGGCGAGCAGCAAGCGGCTGAAATCATCCGGTTCCTGAACCCCAAAGAAGTTCAGATGCTGGGTGGCGCCATGGTCTCCGTGGCCGATCTGTCACAAGAAGCGGTCAACATCGTGATCGACGAATTCGTGATCATGCTGAAAAAGCAAACCAGCCTGGGCCTGGGCACCAGCGACTATGTCGAAAAAGTGATGAAGCGGGCCCTGGGCGACGACAAGGCCGCATCGGTGCTCAGCCGCATCATGCCCGGTCAGGGCAGCAAAGGCCTGGAAATTTTGAAATGGATGGACGCGCGCTCCATCGCCGAAATGATCCGGGGCGAACACCCCCAAGTGGTGGCCATCATTTTGTCGGTCCTGGAGTTCACAGTCGCGGCCGACGTGATGAACTTCCTGCCGGCCGAAGCCAGGCCAGAAATCATGCAGCGGATTGCCAGCCTGGAGACGGTTCAGCCCTCCGCCATGGAAGAGCTCGAGCAGATCATGATGAAGCAGTTTGCCTCGAATTCATCGTCGAAATCCTCCAGCTTTGGTGGCGTCAAGGCGGCAGCCAAGATCATGAACTCGGTCAAGGTCGAGCTGGAATCCTCCATCATGGCCGGCTTGTCCCAGATCGATCCCGACCTGATGCAACGAATTCAGGACAACATGTTCACGTTTGAGAATCTGGTGGACGTGGACAACCGGGGCATCCAGGCCATCATGCGCACTGCAGAGCCAGATCTGTTGATGGTGGCCCTGAAAGGTGCACCTGACTTCGTGAAAGACAAGTTCCTGGGCAACATGTCGGCACGCGCGCGGGTCATGTTCGTCGACGACATGGAGGCGAAAGGACCGCTGCGCATCACCGAAGTGGAAGAAGCACAAAAGAAAGTCATGCGCCTGGCACGCAAGTTGTCGGACGCTGGCGAGCTGGTCTTGGCAGGTGGTGGAGATGGTTTTGTTTAACCAGACCACGCCAAACGGCGCTTGGTGCGCCGATGAACTGCTGTCCCAGGTGGGCCCTGCCCCCAGCTTCACCAGAACCTCTTGGGACACCGTCCAGTCGCGTTCCTTCGGGGTTTGGAAAATCTCCTCAGACACACCGTCCCCGTCTGAACCAGGCGATGACCTCCGCGCCGAGAGCGTGGAGGAAAAAGCGGGCGAGGCCGATCTGCCCTCACCCGACATTGCCGCAGAAAACCCCCTCGCCCAGGAAACCGCCATGTCAGAGGCGGCCTTGGCCCAGCTGCGGGAACAGGCGTTTCAGGAAGGCCTCATCGAGGGCCGCGCCCAACACCTGGCAGAAATCTCTGCAGAGCTCACCCAGGAGCGTGAATTGATCCGGCACCTGGGGCTGGAGCTGCGCAGCATCAGCCAAGACCCGCAACGCTTTTTTGAGCCCCTCAAGCGTTTGTCGCTGCATCTGGCCGAGCAACTGGTGCGTGCCGAGTTGAAGTTGTCGGGCCAGGCCATCCATGGCCTGGTTCAGTCCTGCATTCAGCAGCTCGATCACCCCGCTGCGCCGGTGCAGGTGAGCCTGCATCCGGACGACCTCAAGCGCCTGCAGGCCATGGGCGATGCCGTCACGGCGAATTTGCAGCTGGAGTCGGACCCGCACCTGCGGCCCGGCAGCGTGCGCGTGCGCGTGCAAGACAGCGTGGTGCAGGACCTGATTGAAAACAGGCTGGAGCCACTGGCCAGGCGGCTCTTGCCCGAACCTGAGGCCTGGATGCAGAACTCCAGCCTGGTGCAAGACCGTGCCGAACCCTTGCCGGAGTCCACGCCCAAAAGGGACTGGAATCGCCAGGTGATCGATGTCCAGGACACCGAGGTGAAACCGACCTCCAGGGATGAGGATGGGGACACATGAACTTTGAAGACCAGGTCAATCAACTGATCGGCGACTTGCATGCGCCAGAGCCGCAGCGCAACGGCACGTTGGTGCGGCTGGTGGGCATGCGCCTGGAAACACGCGGCCTGATGGCCCCACTGGGCGCTTGTTGTGAAATCGTCGGCCAACTGGGCCACCGGGTCGAGGCCGAGGTGGTGGGCTTCAACGACGAAACATTGTTTTTGTTGCCCTTCACCGAGCCGCAAGGCATTGGCCCGGGTGCGCGGGTGCGGGTGCTGAGCCATGCCTCGCAGGTGGCTTTGGGACCGGACTTGCTGGGCCGCATCATCGATGGGCGCGGCCAGCCGCTCGATGGCAAGCCTGCCCCCGAATGCCGCGATGTCTTGAGTCTGCAAGGCCGCCCCATCAACCCCATGGAACGCGGCCCGATCAGGGAAGTGCTGGATGTGGGTGTCAAGGCCATCAATGGCATGCTGACCATTGGGCGGGGCCAACGCCTGGGGCTGATCGCCGGCTCGGGCGTCGGCAAAAGTGTGTTGCTGGGCATGATGACCCGGTTCACCGAAGCCGACGTGGTGGTGATTGGCCTGATTGGCGAACGCGGCCGCGAGGTGCAGGCCTTCATCGAGGAATCCCTGGGCCCCGAGGGTCTGGCCAAGTCGGTGCTGGTGGCTGCACCTGCCAACGAATCGCCGGTGCTGCGCCTGAAAGCCACGCACATGACGCATGTGATTGCCGAGTACTTCAGGGACCAGGGCAAAAACGTGCTGATGCTGGTGGACAGCCTGACCCGGGTGGCGCACGCCCAGCGCGAAATCGGGCTGGCGGTCGGTGAACCTCCCACCGCCAAAGGCTACCCGCCTTCGGTGTTTGCGCTGTTGCCCAATTTGATCGAGCGCGCAGGCGTCGGTCGCCATGGGGTGGGCTCGATCACCGCCATCTACACCGTGCTGGCCGAAGGGGACGACGCGAACGACCCGATCGTGGACATTGCCCGGGCCTCGCTGGACGGCCAGGTGATGCTGTCGCGCAAATTGGCCGACGCGGCGCACTACCCTGCGATCGACCTGAATGGCTCGGTCTCGCGGGTGATGCAAAACCTGATTTCGCCAGAAGACCAGAAACTGGCCAACCGGTTCAGACGCTTGTGGTCCCTGTACCAACAAAACCAGGACCTGATCCAGGTGGGTGCCTACGAAGCAGGCAGCAACCCGGATCTGGACCAGGCCATCCGTTTGCGCACGCCCATGGAACATTTTTTACAGCAAGACATGCACAGCAGCCGGGACGCAGAGTCCACGCGCAGCGAAGTGCAGGCGCTGATGCAGTTGTGACCCCCTGACGGAGCCCTTTGATGCGACAAATCCGAAATTGCTGGCCCGTGCTGGTGAAAAAAGCCCAGGATGCGGTGAACGATGCGCAAGCCGAAATCGCGCAAGCCCTGGCGCGCGTGGACCAGTTGCAGGCCAGCCACGAACGGCTGTGCCGCCTGTATGACGAATACCGCCTGAAGGAACAGGCGGGCCAGTTGCCGGTGATGGGCATGCAAGAGAGCATGAACCAGCGCCAGTTCATGGCGCAACTGCTGAATCTGCAGCAGCGCGTGGTGCTGGACCTGAGCCGGGCCCGCGACCATGTGGCTGCCGTCAGAAAAAAGCGTTCAATGGCCGAGATCGAGTTGCACAAGATGAAGTCCATGGAAACCCAGGACGCCAAGGCCGTGGCGCTGGAGATGCAGCGGCAGGAACAAAAGCTGATGGACGAGTTGGGGGTGCGTCAGTTCAACCTGAGCCTGCAGCGCTGAGGGCCGGCTTCAAAGGGTTTTCTCGGGTAAATCCGGGCCAAAACCCCAAATCAAATGTCCCATAATGGGCTGGATTGTTGAACGGCAGAGTCCACTTTGCCTTTTTGTAGGTCCTATCCCTTGGAGACACCCATGAGCCAACCCTCTTCACGCCGCCAGGTCCTGGCACAAGGCGCAGCCTTGCTGGGCGCCACATCCTCAGGCCTGCTGGTGCCGCAAACCGCTCTGGCCCAAGGCGCCAAGATCCGCGTGGGCCTGATGCTGCCCTACACCGGCACCTTTGCCCAACTGGGGGTGGCCATTGAAAACGGCGTGCGCATGGCCATCAACGAGCAAGGCGGCAAGCTGGGCGGCCGCGAGATCGAATGGTTCAAGGTGGACGACGAATCCGAGCCCGCCAAAGCCATTGAAAACGCCAACAAACTGGTGCAGCGTGACAAGGTCGATGTGCTCATCGGCACCGTGCACTCGGGCGTACAAATGGGCATCCACCGTGTGGCGCGCGAAAGCGGCGTGATCAACCTGATCCCCAACGCTGGCGTGCACATGGCCACCCGCGCCCAGTGCGCCCCCAATGTGTTCCGCACCAGTTTCTCCAACAGCCAGCCCACCATGGCGCTGGGCGAGGCCATGGTCAAGCGCGGTCACAAAAAGGCCGTCTGGATCACCTGGAAGTACGCGGCCGGCGACGAGGCCTTTGAAGGCTTCCGCGACAGCTACACCAAGGCCGGTGGCACCATCATCAAGGAGTTGGGCCTGCCCTTCCCCAACGTCGAGTTCCAGGCTTTGCTCACCGAAATCGCTGCGCTCAGGCCCGACGCGGTGGCCTGCTTCTTTGCCGGTGGCGGCGCCGCCAAATTCCTGCGCGACTACGCGGCTGCAGGCCTCAAGGGCAAGATCCCCCTGTACGGCTCGGGCTTCCTGACCGAAGGCGTGCTGGACGCGGCCGGCCCGGCCGCCGACGGCGTGCTCACCACCTTGCACTACGGCGACGGCATCGAGACCAAGCGTAACAACACCTTCCGCCTGAATTACGCCAAAACCTTCAAGATGCAACCCGACGTGTATGCCGTGCAAGGCTACGACACCGGCTTGCTGCTGGTGCAAGGCGCCAACGCCGTCAAGGGCGATGTGAGCCAGAAGGCTGCCATGATCAAGGCCATGGAAACGGCCGTGATCGACAGCCCACGCGGCAAGTGGACCATGAGCAAGTCGCACAACCCGGTGCAGGACATTTACCTGCGCGAGGTCTCCAACAAGGAAAACAAGGTGATTGGCATCGCCGCCAAGGCGCTGGCCGATTCGGGTGCGGGTTGCCGCATGTAAACTGCGCGAGCCCACCGTGCCACGGCGGATTTCGATCCGCCGTTTTCATTGGCGCTTGGCACCCCGACACCCTGCCTGACTCTTCCATTTCCCGTGTGATTTCCGATGGACTTTGTGAATTTCTTGATCCAGTTGCTCAACAGCGTCCAGTACGGGCTGCTGCTGTTCATGCTGGCGGCGGGCCTGACGCTGATCTTCGGCATCATGGGCGTGGTCAACCTGGCACACGGCAGTTTTTACATGCTGGGCGCTTACCTGGCCTGGTCACTGGCGGCGCAGCTGGGCAGCTTCACCCTGGCCATTGTGGTGGGCACGGTTTTGTCGGTGGGCTTTGGCCTGCTGATCGAGCGGCTGCTGTTTCGCCATTTCTACCACCGTGACCACCTCGACCAGGTGCTGCTCACCTTTGGCCTGATCTACGTGTTCGAAGAGCTGCGCTCCATGATCTGGGGCGATGACGTGCACGGCCTGCCGGTGCCCGAACTGCTGGCCTCATCCATCCCGCTGACCGAAAACCTGTCGTACCCGGTGTATCGCCTGTTCATGTCGGGCGTGTGCCTGGTGCTGGCCTTGGGTCTGTACCTGCTGATCTCCAAAACCCGTCTGGGCATGAAGATCCGCGCGGGTGCCTTCAACCGCGAGATGACCGAGTCGCTGGGCGTCAACATCCAACTGATCCACGCGGTCGTGTTTGCCCTGGGCATCGGTCTGGCCTCGATTGCCGGCATGATCGCCGCCCCCGTGTCCAGCGTCTACCCCAACATGGGCAGCCAGGTGCTGATCATGTGCTTTGTGGTGGTGGTCATTGGCGGCATCGGCTCGGTGCGCGGCGCCCTGATCGCCGCCCTGCTGGTGGGCCTGGTGGACACCTTTGGCAAGGTCTTGCTGCCCCAGGCCTCGGGCATGCTGGTGTATGTGCTGATGGCGGCCGTGCTGCTGTACAAGCCCGAAGGCCTGTTCAAGCAATGAGGATGAGAACCACGCCATGAGCATGCCCCAAATTCACCTCGAAGCCCTGCCCCGCAGCATCCAGCTGGTGTTGGTGCTGGGCTTTTTGGCGCTCGCCGCCTTCCCCTTTGTCGGGTCCGACTTTTACACCGCCATGGTGGTGCGCATGATGATCCTGGCCATCTTCGCCATGAGCCTCGATCTGCTGCAAGGCGTGACCGGCCTGGTGTCGCTGGGCCATGCGGCCTACTTTGGCCTGGCCGGTTATGTGCTGGCCTTCATCACCCCCCAAAACGAAGCCATCAGCCTGTACACCAGCCTGCCGCTGGCGGTGGGTGGGTCCGCGCTGGCGGCCTTGGTCATTGGTTTTTTGGTGGTGCGCACCCACGGCATCTACTTCATCATGGTGACCATGGCCTTTGCGCAGATGATTTTTTTCATCTTCTTTGACAACAAGTCGCTGGGGGGCTCGGACGGCTTGTTCCTCAACTTCAGGCCCGATGCGGGCGTCATCGACCTGGAAAACAAACGGGTGTTTTATTACTTCACGCTGGGCTGCCTGCTGGCGGTGTATCTGTTTTTGCGCCGCCTGCTCTGGAGCCCCTTTGGCCGGGCGCTGTCGGGCATCCGCGTCAACGAGCACCGCATGCGGGCGCTGGGCTTCAACACCTTCAGCCACAAATTGGCGGCCTTCACGCTGGCCGGCGCCCTGGCGGGTCTGGCGGGCTATCTGTTTGCCGCGCAAACCGGTTTCGTCAACCCCGAACTCATGGGCTTTCACCTGAGCGCGCACGCCATCATGATGGTGATTCTGGGCGGCATGGGCAATTTTGCAGGGGCCATTGTGGGGGCCTTCAGCTTCGAATACCTGCTGCACATGTTCAAGGACCTGCCCGATGTGGGCAGCTTCAAAACCGGCAAACACTGGCAAATGTGGATGGGCCTGTTCATCGTGGCGCTGATCATTTTTGCGCCCAAGGGCATCCTCGGGCTGGTCAACCGCTTCATCGGTGGCCAAGCCAATGGCGCCGCTTCGGGCAAGGGGTCGGGCCATGACTGAGCGCAGCACCCTGTTGTCCGCCCGCAGCCTGACCAAGCGCTTTGGTGGCTTGGCTGCGGTCAACGATGTCTCGCTGGATTTGTGGCAGGGCTGGATCCACGCCGTGATCGGTCCCAACGGCGCGGGCAAATCCACCCTGGCCAACCTGCTCTCGGGCGACCTGCCGCCCACCACCGGCCGCATCACACTGGCCGGCACCGAGGTCACCGGCTGGAGCCCCGAAAAAATCTCGCGCCATGGCCTGGGCCGCAGTTACCAAAAGACCAACATCTTCAGCACCTTCAGCGTCTGGGACAACGTCCGTCTGGCCGCGCAATCGCGCGCACAACCCTCGCCCTTCAACCCACTGGGCTGGGTGCGTTCGGCGGCCCGGATGCGTGCCGTCAACCAGCGCGCCGAACGCGCCATCGAACTGGCCGGGCTGCAAGAGCGGCGCCATGTGCAAGCCGGTGCCACCAGCCATGGCGAACAGCGCCAACTGGAAATCGCCATGACCCTGGCCACCGACCCCCAAGTCTTGTTGCTGGACGAGCCCCTGGCGGGCATGGGCCAGGCCGAGGCCGAGCGCATGGTGCAGTTGCTGCTGCGGCTCAAAAAGGACCACGCCATCTTGCTGGTCGAACACGACATGGACGCGGTCTTCACGCTGGCCGACCACCTCACGGTCATGGTCAACGGCCAAGTGATCGCCAGCGACACGCCCACAGCCGTGCGGGCCGATGCGGGTGTGCAGGCGGCTTACTTGGGTGAGGAGCACTGACATGGGCGAACTGTTGATCCAGGCCCAAGACCTGAACACCTATTACGGGGCCAGCCACATCCTGCAGGGCGTGAACTTTTCAGTGGGCCGAGGCGAGACGATCGGCCTGATGGGGCGCAACGGCATGGGCAAAAGCACCCTGCTCAAGACCATCATGGGCATCGTGCCGCCGCGCTCGGGCACGGTGGACATCAAGGGCCAGCGCATGAACGGTCGACCCACCTTCGAGGTGGCGCAGCTGGGCATCGCCTATGTGCCCGAGGGCCGGGGCATTTTTGGCAACCTGAGCGTGGTGGAAAACCTGCAAATGGCCGCCCGCCCCGGCACCCGGGGCCAACGCGACTGGACGTATGAGCGCGTGCTCGAGACCTTCCCCCGCCTGAAGGAGCGCCTGGGCCACGGCGGCCAGCAACTCTCGGGCGGTGAGCAGCAAATGCTCACCATCGGCCGCGCGCTCATGACCAACCCCGATGTGCTGATCCTGGACGAAGCCACCGAAGGCCTGGCCCCGCTGATCGCCCGCGACATCTGGCGCATCTGCAGCCTCATCAAGGCCAGCGGCATCAGCTCGGTCATCGTCGACAAAAACTGGAAACACGTCACCCAGATCACCGACCGCAACGTCATCCTGGTCAAGGGCCAGGTGGTGTTCGAGGGTGCGTCGCAAATCCTGCTGGACGACACCCGCGTGCTCGAGCAGCATCTGGGCGTTTGAACCCCTGCACGGCCCCGCCTCGGGGTGTCTAGAGCAAAGGGCGCAACTCCCGCGCCGCATCCAGCAACAAGGGCAACCATTGGCGCTGCACCGCGGCATCGGTCAACTGTTCGGCCGTGCCCACCACGTTCAGCGCGGCCAGCGTCTGGCCTTGCATGTTGCGCAGGGGAACGGCCAGCGCGTGGATGCCCAGCTCATGGCCATCGCGGGCCAGGCAATGGTCCTCTCGCCGCACCCGATCCACCAGGGCTCTGAATTGGGCCGCCCTGACCTCGGTCTGCGGGGTGATGCGGGCCAGCGCTCGCCCCTTCAGCCAGGCATCGAAATCGGCTGGGGGCAGACTGGCCAACAAGACCCGTCCGGTCGACGTGGCATGGGCGGGCAAACGCGCCCCCAGGTGCAGGCCGTACGCCAGGTGTCGCACGGGCTCGGCCACCCCCGCGCTGCGCGCCACGATCACGCACTCGTCCACATCCAGCACCACCGCGCTGAAAGCCGCCTGCGTTTGCGCGGCCAGGCGGTTGAGCGTGGGCTGCAAAGTGCGCGGCAAGCGCGAGGTGGCCATGTAACTGCCCGCCAAGCGCAACACCCGCGCCGACAGCCAGTAGTGCGTGCCATCGGTTTCGAGGTAGCCCAGTTCGGCCAGGGTGAGCAAATGTCGGCGCGCTGCCGCCCGGGTGATGCCGGTGCGCTGCGCGGCCAAGGTCGCATTCAGCCGTTGGCGCTCGGTGTCGAAAGCCTCGAGCACCGACAGGCCTTTGGCCAGGCCTGCGATGAAATCTGTTTGGGCAATGGGCATCGGGTGACCTTTTCAAATCCACAGGAACAGCATCAAATTGCGCGATGATCGCACAAAATATCCATTGATCGCACAAATTTGCAGAGCCTCCCCATGTTGGCGCCCTGCCCTGGCCTAAGCTTTGGATCCATTGCAACCACCCGCTCACACACCATGACCACCACCCGCACCCAAGTCGCCATCGTTGGCGCAGGACCTTCCGGCCTGCTGCTGGGCCAGCTGCTTTACAAGGCAGGCATCGACGCCGTCATCGTCGAGCGCCAAAGCGGCGACTATGTCCTCTCGCGCATCCGTGCCGGTGTGCTCGAGCAAGTCACCATGGACCTGCTGGACGAGGCCGGCGTGGGCCAGCGCATGCACAAGGAAGGCCTGGTGCACACCGGTTTTGACCTGTTGTTCAAGGGCGCGCGGCACCGCATCGATCTGGACCGCCTGACCGCTGGCAAAAAAGTCATGGTGTATGGCCAGACCGAAGTCACCCGTGACCTGATGGACACGCGACAAGCGGCCGGTTTGCCCACAATCTACGAGGCCCAGAACGTGCAGGTGCACGACTTTGACAGCGCCAAACCCCGTGTGACCTACGAGAAAAACGGCCAGCTGCACACCATCGAGTGTGACTTCATCGCCGGCTGTGACGGCTTTCATGGCGTGTGCCGCGCCAGCGCCCCCAAAGGCGCCATCCGGGAATACGAAAAGGTCTACCCATTCGGCTGGCTGGGCGTGCTGTCCGACACGCCCCCGGTGCACCATGAACTCATTTACGCCAACAGCACGCGGGGCTTTGCGCTGTGCTCGCAACGCAGCACCACGCGCAGCCGCTACTACATCCAGGTGCCGACCACCGACAAAGTCGAACAATGGTCGGACGATGCCTTCTGGGCCGAATTGCGCCATCGCCTGGACCCCGAGGCCCGAGACCACCTGGTCACCGGCCCCAGCATCGAAAAAAGCATCGCGCCCCTGCGCAGTTTCGTGACCGAGCCGATGCGTTTTGGCCGCATGTTCCTGGCCGGTGATGCGGCGCACATCGTGCCGCCCACGGGTGCCAAAGGCCTGAACCTGGCGGCCACCGATGTGAAGTACCTGTCCACCGCCTTCATCGAGTTTTATGCAGACACATCCGAAGCGGGCATCGACAGCTATTCAGAGCGTTGCCTGCGCCGCATCTGGCGTGCCGAGCGATTCAGCTGGTGGTTCACCAGCCTGATGCACCACTTTCCGGAAAACGGCGACATCGGTCAGAAGTTTCAGGACGCCGAGCTGGACTACCTGATCCACAGCGAGCCGGGCTCGCGGACCATCGCCGAGAACTACGTGGGCCTGCCACTGAATTTCGGCGACTGAACAGCGTCCGGCATCAGACCAGAATGTGGTGCTTGCCCACCGGGTAAACGCTGCTGGCATGGGGGCCCTCGTCGCCCATGTCTTCGATGAAGTAAACGGGCGTGCCCTCCTGCAGTTTGTCCAGGTCTTCACCCATCAGGCTGTTGCGGTGAAAGTAAAGCCAGCGGCCATCGCTCGATTCGATGCGTCCGCTGGTCCTGTCGGCCGAGATGTCGACGATGTGCCCGTGCGGTCTTTGCGCGTGGTGCTTGACCTGGCCCTGCTGTTTTCGCACCAGGTCTTCCAGCTGACGGCGCATGGCCTTGAACACATCGCGCACCGCCACATACACATCGGTGTCGGCGTGGTGCAGATCGGGCTCGCGCCCGGCCACCAGTTCGTGGTCGGTGGTCTTGATGTCGATGCGCACATGAAAGTGATGGCCCTGCCGCTGGTGCTTGTGCAACTTGGCCACGGTCACGCGGCAGCTGTTGATGCCACTGTAAAACTGCCCCAGCTTGTCCACCTGCTCGCGGATGCGGGCCTCCAGGGCCTCGGATTTTTCAAGATCCCGAAACGTGATTTGCAAGGGGATGAGGTGCGGACGGTTCATGGTGCTTCCTTCGGGCTGGTCGGGGTGCTTGGGGCCCCGTTCAGGGGCAGCGTGGTCTGATCGTGCATGCTGGGCCGAGGGCCTGATCCTGTCAGTGGCCCCCCACACACACCCCAGGCGGGCGTGGCGGGCCGGACCCGACGGGTCCGCCAGCGTGCGCTCTGGCACCGACACCCCGGCAGGATGCACCCACGATGCGTACTTGGCACGCCGTCAGCCCGACTGACTCAGCGCATATCAACCTTCACTCCAGGAACCACGATGGGCCAACAACTGACGGCAGGCGACATCTGTCAACGCCATGTGACGGTGGGGTATCCCAACACCAGTGTGGTGGCCGCTGCGCAACTGATGCGCGAGGACCATGTCGGAGCCATCGTGGTGGTGGAAGACGCCAATGGCAGCCGCCAGGTGCGCGGCCTGATCACCGACCGCGACATCGTCATGTCGGTGGTGGCCTTGGGCCTGGACCCGGAGCCGCTGTGCCTGGAGGACGTGATGAGCGAACGCCTGGTGACGGCCAATGAAGGCGATGCGCTGCCACAACTCATGCGCAGCATGCGCGAGCACGGCGTCCGGCGTGTCCCGGTGGTGGGTCAGAAGGACGAGTTGATGGGCATCGTCAGCCTGGACGACGTGCTCAAAATCCTGGCCCATGAAATGAATCTGCTGGTCGGCTCCATCGACACCAGCCTCAAACACGAGCGGATGCGCAGGCCATGATGTGTGGCCCGGCCATTCGACGCCCAACCCAAAGTATCAAGAAGGCAAGGTGAGCAGCGGCAGGTCCCTGGCCACCGCCAGCTTGTCGAGTTGCTGGCGGGTCTTGCTCGCAAAAAATGCGGCGATGGCCTGGTGCGTCGCCGGTTGAAACAAATCCTTCACCGGGTGCAAGAGGGTCAGGCCTGCGGCGGCGCAAAGACTGAGTGCAAAGTGGGGCTCCAGCGCCGCCACGGCCACGCGACCGTTTTTGCAGGCATAGACCTGGTAGCCCGCATGCGCGCCCCCCACCGCACCATCGGGCGTGGTCATGCGCAAGCGCCGGGGCAAGGCCAGCCAGGCCGCCGCCTCGGACAGGGCCACTTCGTGGCGCGAACCCTTGCCGGAGGTTTTCAGTGAAAGCACCGCCTTGAGCGTGGCCTCGCTGGCCATGAGGGCACCCCCCATGTCGGCAAACAGACTGGGGGGCAAGTCCATGCCGTTGACCAGGCCGACCTCGGCCTGGTAGGTCAGGTCATGGCCGGGAATCTCGGCCAGCGGACCGGGTGCCCCCACCACCTCAATCAGGCTGAGCGCAGGGTAGGTCTTGTGCAGCGCCTTCCAGCCCAGGCCCAGCTTGTTCAGGGCGGAGGGGCGAAACGAGGTCAGCAACACATCGGTCTCGGACAACAACTGGTGCAGGGCGGCCTGACCCGCCTCGGATTTGAGGTCCAGGGTTTTGCCGCGCACGCCTTGGTGCAGCAGTGCATAGCCCTGGGGGGTGTAGTGCTGCATCGGGTCGCCTGCGGGCGGGTTGATCTTGGTACAGCGGGCGCCCATTTGCACCAGACGCATCAGGGCGGCCGGGCCAGGCAGATTCAGGGCAAGACTGAGGATGCGCACACCGCGCAGGGGCTTGAGAGCAGACATGAAAAAGGGCCTTGGGAGGACAGATGGGCACCGCCATCGGCAGTGACGAACGAGTCCGCATTATGGCCATGCGAACCCGTTGCCCGCTCGAAAGGCTGCGCCTTGGTTGGCTGCACGGGTGCCGGACCCGCCCCCCCCGAGCCCAGGACCTGGCTTCAGGCGATCTTCAGCACCTGGCTTTTGCCGTTGTGCTTTTTGGGCAAGGTCAGTTGCAACACGCCGTTTTCGTACTTGGCCTGCGCAGCGGCCTGATCGACGTTTTCGTCAAGTGTGAAGCTGCGCGAAACACTGCCGTAGTAGCGCTCGCTGCGGATCAGTCGGGCGCCCTCCTTTTCCTGCTTTTCCTTGCGCACTTCGGCACTCACCGAGACCTGGTTCCCGTCCACCGAGACCTTGATGTCGTCTTTGGTGACGCCTGGAATTTCCGCCTTCACAAAAAAGTTCTTGTCGTCTTCCGACAGATCCAGGCGCATCTGGGGCTCACCCTCCATCAGGCGGTAAACAGGGCGCAGGCCAAAGCCCTTGAAAAAATCGTCGCTGAACGGGTCGCGCAGCTCGCTGAAAGGGTTGAATCGTGCAAGGGTTGTCATGGGGTTCTCCATCCAAATGGGTTGCGCAGCTTGGCTGCGGTTGGGGGCCCATGGCCTGGGCCCGCAGGGCGGATCACCGCGACCCGCCCCATGGCCACTGTCATCGCTTTGCCAGTCAGGGTCAGTGAAGCACTGCACACAGCCCCGACACCCGTCAGGCCCGGCTTGGCAGTCACGGCCGTTTGCAGTACCGACAAAGGGGTAGCCTGCCGCCCCGTGGCATCCAGGTTTGCGCTGAAGCAAAGAAAACTGCGCGCGACCTGTTCAGCATGCAGGCTTGTCCCACCCCCCATGAGCACACCATGAGCCGACTCCCCGCAACGGGCAGCCGCCTGGATCCCAGACAAGGCTGGACACTGGCGTACGCGGTCGTGGCCACCTTGCTGCTGCTGTGGTTGCAAGGCGTGCTGCAGGGCAACGCCGCCACCGAGAGCGTGCCCTACAGCCAGTTCGAGCAGGCGCTGGCCGATGGCCGCATCACCGAGGTGGCCATCTCGGACCGCACCCTGCTCGGGCAGCTCAAGGTCCCCAACGGCAACAAGACACACTGGCTCACGGTGCGGGTAGAACCCGATCTGGCCGCACGTCTGCAAACCTATCAGGTGCCCTACACCCGGGTCATCGACAGCACCTGGCTGCGCGACCTGATGTCGTGGATCCTGCCCTCTCTGGTGTTTTTCGCGCTGTGGTTTTTCCTGATCCGGCGCATGGTGGGCCAACAGGGCGCAGGCAGTTTTCTGAACATCGGCAAAAGCCGCGCCAAGGTGTTTGTGGTGCGCGACACCGGTGTCAACTTTGCCGATGTGGCCGGCGTCGACGAGGCCAAGCAGGAGTTGATGGAGGTGGTGGATTTTTTGAAACACCCCGAGGACTACGGCCGCCTGGGCGCCCACATCCCCAAAGGTGTTTTGCTGGTGGGCCCACCTGGCACCGGCAAAACCCTGCTGGCCAAGGCCGTGGCGGGCGAAGCCGGCGTGCCCTTTTTCTCCATGTCTGGCAGCGAGTTTGTGGAACTGTTTGTGGGCGTGGGCGCAGCCCGCGTGCGCGACCTGTTCGAGCAGGCGCGGCGGACGGCACCGGCCATCATCTTCATCGACGAACTCGACGCGCTGGGCCGCGCACGCGGCGCCTTTGCGGGGCTGGGCGGCAACGACGAAAAAGAGCAAACCCTCAACCAGCTGCTGGCCGAGATGGACGGCTTTGACACCGCCTCCGGGGTGATCATTTTGGCCGCCACCAACCGCCCCGAAATCCTTGACCCTGCCCTGCTGCGCGCCGGCCGATTTGACCGGCAGGTGCTGGTTGACAAGCCGGACAAAAAGGGCCGCATCGATATCCTGCAAGTGCATGTGCGCAAAGTCGCGCTGGACCCGCAACTGTCGCTGCCCGAGATCGCCGCCATCACCCCTGGTTTTTCCGGGGCCGACCTGGCCAATCTGGTGAACGAAGCCGCCATTGTGGCCACACGCCGCAAGGCCGAGCATGTGACGCTGGCCGACTTCACGGCGGCGGTCGAGCGCATCGTGGCCGGCCTGGAAAAGCGCAACCGCGTGCTCAACGCGCAGGAGCGGCTGGCGGTGGCCCACCACGAAATGGGCCATGTGCTGGTGGCCTTGGCTTTGCCTGACGGCGACACGGTGCACAAGGTCTCCATCGTAGCGCGCGGCATCGGATCGTTGGGCTACACCATCCAGCGGCCCACCGAAGACCGCTACCTGATGACGCAAGCCGAGCTGGAGCGCAAGATCTGCGTGCTGCTGGGCGGACGGGCCGCCGAAAAGCTCATGCTTGGACACCTCTCGACCGGCGCGGCCGATGACCTGGCCAAAGCCACCCGGATTGCCCGCGAAATGGTCATGCGCTACGGCATGGACGAGGCGCTGGGCTGCGTGAGCCACGACAGCCAGCGCAGCGCCCACCTGGGGATGGACGACACGGTCTTTGCCCAGCCGCCCGAGGCGGTGTCAGAGGCCACACAGCAAAAGCTCGATGCCGCCATCGCCGCGCTGCTGGCCCACAACCTGCAACGCGCCACGCGCATCCTGCACACCAACCGCGCCGTGCTGGAGCGCTGCTCGCAGGAATTGCTGACACAAGAAACTTTGGACACCCTGGCCCTGAAAAAACTGACGATCGACCTGGTCAAGGCGTCGGACATGGGGTGATCAAGGTCCATGCACGCCATGGTGAACATCGTCCTCTTCCGACTCAGGAATTTTTTGATCGATCTTTTCCATGTTGTCCAGCAGCTTCAAAAAGTAATGAAGCGTGTGGGCCATGTCGCCCATCGAAAAATCCTGCAGAGCCTGTTCATAGTAGGCCTTGATTTTGGGCTGGGCCAGATCCATCCAGACGTGTCGTCCTGACTCGGTCATCACGATCAGACGCGAACGGCGATCACGCCCATCGGTGCTCATTTCAATGTGGCCATCGCGTGTCATCCGCGTGATCAGACCAGACAGGTTCTGCCGGCTGACCATCAGGTAACGCGCCAACTCCCCTACACCCATCCCCTGCGCCGCCTCGGGCCGTGACAGCGCACCCAGCACCGCCCACTGCTGCGTGGTCAGACCTTCGTCCTGCACCGCTCGGCTACCTGTTTTGTGCAACATATTGGCACATTGATACAGCTTGAAAAAAATCCGATTGGCCAGTTCCATGCGAGCGTCTCTTGCTTGTGACATAGGGTAAACGATAGGTTATTGGACATGAAAAAGACTTGAAGTGGAATATGTGTAAACCCTAGAATGAGACAACATGTTGACATATGTTCGGCATCCTAGGTTTTACAAGCCCATTCAAATCACGGAGAAAGACATGACAGACCTCAAAGGCAAAACAGCGATTGTGACCGGTGGCGGCGGCGGTATTGGCGGGGCCGCGAGCCGCCGTTTTGCCCAAGAGGGTGCTCGGGTCGCGGTGTTCGACATGAACCTTGAGGCCGCCCAGAAGGTGGCCGATGGCATCGTGGCCACTGGCGGCAGCGCCAAGGCCTTCCAGTGCGACATCACCCACCGCGCCCAGGTCGATGCCGCCGTGGCGGCCGCAGAAGCACAGTTGGGGCCCATCGACATTCTGGTGAACAACGCGGGCTGGGACATTTTCAAACCTTTCACCAAAACCGTGCCCGCCGAGTGGGACAAACTGATCGCCATCAACCTGACAGGCGCTTTGCACATGCACCACGCCGTGTTGCCCGGCATGGTGGCGCGCGGTGGTGGCCGCATCGTCAACATCGCGTCCGACGCAGCCCGTGGCGGCTCGTCGGGTGAGGCGGTGTACGCCGCTTGCAAGGGCGGTCTGGTCGCCTTGTCCAAGACGCTGGCACGCGAACACGCCCGCCACAACATCACCGTCAACGTGGTTTGCCCTGGCCCCACCGACACCGCCTTGCTGGCCGGTTTCGCCGAAGGTGCAGCCAACCCCGAAAAACTCATGGACGCCTTCAAGAAGGCCATCCCGCTGGGCCGCCTGGGCCAGCCCGATGACCTCGCAGGTGCCATCGTCTTCCTGAGCAGCGCCGATTCGTCCTTCATCACCGGCCAGGTCCTGAGCGTCTCGGGCGGCCTGACCATGCACGGCTGATCGATCACCCCTATTCAACTGGAGAAAAACATGCAATTCGAAGACATCCTGTACGAAAACCGCAACGGCGTGGCCTGGATCACGATCAACCGCCCCGAAAAGATGAACGCCTTTCGCGGCACCACCTGCGATGAGATCATCAAGGCCCTGAACAAGGCGGGCTACGACCGCGACATCGGCTGCATCGTGCTGGCCGGCGCCGGTGACCGTGCTTTTTGCACAGGCGGCGACCAGTCGGCCCACGACGGCAACTACGACGGCCGCGGCACGATTGGCTTGCCCATGGAAGAGCTGCACACCGCCATCCGCGACGTGCCCAAGCCGGTGATCGCCCGTGTGCAGGGGTTTGCGATCGGTGGCGGCAATGTGCTGTGCACCATTTGCGACCTGACCATCTGCTCCGACAAAGCCATCTTCGGCCAGGTCGGCCCCAAGATGGGTTCGGTCGATCCTGGCTACGGCACCGCCTTTTTGGCGCGTGTGGTGGGCGAGAAAAAAGCCCGCGAAATCTGGTACCTCAACAAGCGCTACTCCGGTCAAGAGGCCGTGGACATGGGCCTGGCCAACATCTGCGTGCCGCCCGAGCAACTCGACGCCACGGTGCAAGAGTGGGCCGAGACCATCTGCGAGCGCAGCCCCACCGCCATTGCCATTGCCAAGCGCAGCTTCAACATGGACACCGCGCACCAATCCGGCATCGCCGGCATGGGCATGTACGCGCTCAAGCTGTACTACGACACCGAAGAGTCGCGCGAAGGCGTGAAGGCCTTGCAGGAAAAGCGCAAGCCCGACTTCCGCAAGTACGCCAAGTGAACGCAAAGACTGAGGACATCAGATGAACCCCAACCCCTACATCAACGAAGACCTGCAGGCATTGGCTGAGAGCGTGCGACGCTTTGCCGATGAAAAAATCAAGCCCGGTTTTCTGGAGCGAGACAAGACGCGTGAGTTTGACCTGGCCTTGCTGCGCGAAATGGGTGATCTGGGCTTCATCTGCCCCGAAGTCCCCGAAGCGTTCGGCGGCCTGGGCATGGGTTGCGTAGCGGCAGGCGTGATCCACGAGGAAATCGCCCGTGCGGACCTGAGCTTTTCTTACCTGAACCTGCTGGCCTCGCTCAACAGCCAGATCCTCTACAAGTACGGCAAGCCCGAAGTGGTGCGCCCCTGGCTCGACAAAATCCGCGAAGGCCGGGCCATTTGCGCGATTGCGCTGACCGAGCCGCGCGGCGGATCGGACGCAGCCAACCTGCGGCTGCGGGTCGAGCGCGACGGTGATTTTTACGTCATCAATGGCGAGAAGACGTCGATTTCTGCGGCTGACCAGGCCGACATCACCGTGGTCTTTGGCCGCACTGGCACGCCCGAGTCGGGCGCGCACGGTGTCACCGCGCTGCTCGTGCCCATGGACACCCCGGGCCTGACCACCAGCCGCTTTGACTGCCACGGCCAGCGCTCGATCGGTCGCGGCTCGATCTTCTTCGAAAACGTGCGCGTGCCTGTGAGCCACCGCTTGGGCGATGAGAACAAGGGCTTTGTCCAGGTCATGCACGGCTTTGACTATTCGCGCTCGCTGATCGGCCTGCAATGCCTGGCCGTGGCGCGTGTGGCGCTCGAGGAAACCTGGGAATACATCACCCAGCGACAAGCCTTTGGCCAACCACTGTCGGCCTTTCAAGGTGTGACGCACCCCTTGGCCCAGTACGACACCGAGGTGGAAGGTGCGCGCCTGGTGTGCCTGCAAGGGCTGTGGCTCAAGGACCAGGGCTTGCCGCATTCGGCAGAAGCGGGCATGGCCAAGTGGTGGGGCCCTAAGTTGGCCTACGACGTGATCCACCAGTGCCTGCTGTGCTTTGGCCACGGCGGTTACGACCGCGGCCTGATGGAGCAACGCCTGCGCGATGTGCTGGGCTTCCAGATCGGAGACGGCACCGCGCAGATCATGAAAACCATCATTGCCCGCACCCGGGCAGGTCGTCAAAACGTGCCTGCCTGAAGTTTTCAACGCAAAAAAACACATTCACCCCGAAGGAGACAACCATGGAATTCGATGCCGTATTACTGCCCGCACGACGTGCCGCCATGATCGCTCAAGGCCTGTGGCATGACCGCACCATCAACCAGGACCTGGACGCTTGCGTGGCCGCTTGTCCCGACAAACTGGCCCTCACGGCCTACCGTGTCGAGGCGGGCGATGTGCGCCGATTCACCTACCGCGAGTTGGCGCAGATGGCCGACCGGGTGGCCGTGGGCCTGACCCGGCTGGGCGTGCAAAAGAACGACATCGTGGCTTGCCAGTTGCCCAACTGGTGGCAGTTCACGGTGACCTACCTGGCCTGCTCGCGCATCGGTGCGGTCATCAACCCTCTCATGCACATCTTCCGCGAGCGTGAACTGAACTTCATGCTCAAGCATGGCGAAGCCAAAGTCATCATCGCGCCCAAGACATTCCGGGGGTTTGACTTCGAGCAAATGATCACGGCCATCCAGCCGGGCTTGCCCCACCTCACGCACATCGTGGCGGTCGACGGTCAGGGTACCAACAGTTTCGAGTCCCTGCTGAGCGGCCCGGCCTGGGAAACCGAGCCCGATGCCGCAAGCATCCTCCGTGCCCACCGCCCAGGCCCGGACGACATCACCCAACTCATCTACACCTCGGGCACCACCGGTGAGCCCAAGGGCGTGATGCACTCGGCCAACACCCTCATGGCCAACATCATTCCCTATGCGCAGCGTCTGAAACTCGACGCCGAAGACGTGGTGCTGATGGCCTCGCCCATGGCCCACCAGACCGGCTTCATGTACGGCCTGATGATGCCCATCATGCTCAAAGCCAGTGCCGTGTTGCAGGACATCTGGGAGCCGAAGAAGGCGGTCGAAGTCATCAACGCCGAAAAAGCCAGCTTCACCATGGCCTCCACACCGTTTCTGACCGACTTGACCCGCGTGGTGACAGAAAACACAACACCGGTACCCAGCCTAAAGACTTTCCTGTGTGCTGGTGCCCCGATCCCTGGCCCACTGGTGGAGCAGGCTCGCGCCTCGCTGGGCACCAAAATCGTGTCGGCCTGGGGCATGAGCGAAAACGGGGCCGTCACCCTGATTCGGCTCGATGATTCCGATGAACGCGCCTTCAACACCGATGGCCTGCCCCTTCCTGGCGTCGAAATCAAGGTGGCGGAAGCTGACGCCTCGGGTCCTGCACTGCCTACGGGCACGCAAGGCAAGCTGTATCTGCGCGCCTGCTCCAACTTTGGCGGCTACCTCAAGCGCCCCCACCTCAACGGCACCGACGCCGAAGGCTGGTTCGACACGGGTGATCTGGCCCGCATCGACGCGCAAGGCTATGTCCGCATCACCGGACGCAGCAAGGACGTGATCATCCGAGGCGGCGAAAACATCCCGGTGGTCGAGATCGAATCGCTGCTCTACAAGCACCCTGCCGTGGCCTTGGCCGCCATCGTGGCCTACCCCGATGAGCGCTTGGGTGAGCGCGCCTGTGCCGTGGTGGTGCCCAAGCCCGGTCAGACCTTGGACATGCCCACCATGGTGGCCTACCTCAAGGAACAAAAGGTCGCCATCCAGTACATCCCGGAACGTCTGGAGCTGCGACAAAGCATGCCATCCACTCCCTCCGGAAAGATCCAGAAATTCAAGCTGCGCGAGGATTTGCGCGACGGTGCAGCTGCATAAAGAGCGACAACCACTTCATCACCCCAACAGGAGACACACCATGACTTCCACAACCCGCTTTCAACTGCGTCGCACTTTGACCGTCGCAGGACTTTCACTTCTGGGGCTTTGCGCCAGTGGCATCAGCCATGCGCAAAGCTGGCCCAGCAAGCCGATCCGTATCGTGGTCGGTTTCCCACCCGGTGGCACCACCGACGCCATGGCACGCCTGGTCGCTCAGGGCTTGACCGAGAGTCTGGGCCAATCCGTGGTCATTGACAACAAGCCTGGCGCCAGCGGCAACATCGCAGCAGCAGAAGTGATTCGTGCAACCCCTGATGGTCACACCTTATTCATCTCGCCCACCTCGGTGGAAACCGTCAACCCTCACCTGATCAAGTCCAATTTGCTGCCCTCGCGTGACCTCACGCCGGTCAGTGGCATTGGTAAATCGCAAATGTATTTGGTGACCAAGCCCCAAAGCACCGCCAAAGATGTGCGCGAACTGGTCGCACAGGCCAAGTCCGGGAACCTGGCCTACGCTTCAGCTGGCGCAGGAACACCGCCCCACCTGGCTTGTGAACTGTTCAAACAGGCCACAGGCACCAACATCCTGCATGTGCCCTACAAAGGGGCCGCACCCGCGCTGCAAGATGTGCTGGCAGGTCAAGCCGACATGGTGTGCGACCCCGGTATCGCCTTTCCCCATATCCGCACCGGCAAGGTCAAGCTGCTGGCGGTGGTGAGCGAGAAGCGCTCCCCATTTTTCCCCGATGTGCCCACAGTGGCCGAGCAAGGTTTCAAAGGGGCCAATCTGGACATCTGGTTTGGCATGTGGGCGCCCAATGGCACACCAACTGAAGTCATTTCCCGCTTGAACCGTGAAGTGGCCAAAGCTCTGGCCTCGCCCACGCTGAAGGCCCGCTACGCCGACTTGGGCGGAGAAAACGTGGCACTGGACACGGCCGAATTCAAGGCATTGTTGGCCAACGAAGGCAAAGTTTTGGGCGCCTTGATCCGCGACCAGAAGATCTCTGTCGAGTAAACAGGAAAACCCGATGTCCGAGTCCCCCATCCTGAGCACCCGGCAAGGCCGAGTTGGCCTCATCACCCTGAACCGGCCAGCCCAACTCAATGCATTGAACGATGCGTTGATGGACGCGCTGGGCCAGGCACTGCTGGGCCTAGATGCAGACCCGGACATCGGCGCCATCGTCATCACCGGCAACGACAAGGCTTTTGCCGCCGGTGCCGACATCGCCGTCATGGCCGACTGGTCCTACATGGACGTGTTTCAAAGCGGCTTCATCACCCGCAACTGGGAAACCATCCGCCAAGTGCGCAAGCCGGTGATCGCGGCTGTGGCGGGTTACGCCATGGGCGGCGGCTGTGAGCTGGCCCTGGCCTGCGACATCGTGATCGCGGCCGAGTCGGCCCAGTTTGCACTGCCAGAAATCAAGCTGGCCATGCTGCCGGGCGCCGGCGGGACCCAACGCTTGCCACGGGCCATCGGCAAAGCCAAGGCCATGGACATGTGCCTGTCGGCCCGCATGCTGAACGCCGAAGAGGCCGACCGCTACGGCCTGGTATCACGGGTGGTACCCGATGGCGAGTTGCAGGCCGTCACGCTGAAACTGGCCACGCAGATTGCAGGCTACTCGCTGCCGGCCTTGATGGCCATCAAGGAGTCGGTCAACCGCGCCCACGAAGCCAGCCTCACCGAAGGCATCTTGTTCGAGCGCCGTGCGCTGCATGCCCGCTTTGCCAGCGCCGATGCCCATGAGGGCATGCACGCTTTTTTGGACAAGCGCAAACCTGTTTTCCAGCACCGCTGACCCGGAGTCTTTTCATGGCGCTTGATGCCGAATCCTTTGACATTTTGCTCCCCACCCTCCAGCGCTTCATCAGTGAGCGCCTGATCCCGGCCGAGGACCACCTTGAAGAGCACGACGACGTGCCGCTGGACATCGTCCAGGACATGAAGGACATGGGGCTGTTTGGCTTGACGGTGCCCGAAGCATTTGGCGGCATCGGCTTGTCGGTGAGTCAAGAGGTGTTGGTCAACTACGAGTTGGGACGCACCGCCCCCGCCTTCCGTTCGGTGTTCGGCACCAACATCGGCATCGGTTCGCAAGGCATCCTGATGGACGGCACGCCGGAGCAACAAGCCGAATACCTGCCGCGTGTGGCCAGTGGCGATCTGGTCATGTCCTTTGCCCTGACCGAACCCGATGTCGGCACCGACGCGGCCTCGCTCAAGACCCGCGCCGAAGCCGATGGCGACCATTACATCCTCAACGGCACCAAGCGTTACATCACCAACGCACCGCGTGCAGGGGCCTTCACCCTGATGGCCCGCACCGGTGGCCCGGGGGCCGGCGGCGTCTCAGCCTTCATCGTGCCGGCCGACCTGCCCGGCATCACACTGGGCAAGCCCGACAAGAAGATGGGCCAACGCGGCACCAAGACCTGCGACGTGATCTTGGAGAACGTGCGAGTTCCCGCTGCCAATATCATTGGCGGTGTGCCCGGCCAAGGCTTCAAGACCGCCATGAAGGTGCTGGACCGCGGCCGCCTGAACATCTCGGCCGTCTCTTGCGGCCTGGCCTCACGCATCCTGGATGAAGCGCGCAACTACGCCCGCGACCGCAAACAGTTTGGCAAACCGATCGGCGAGTTCCAGTTGATCCAGGCCATGCTGGCCGACAGCCAGGCCGAACTGCTGGCGGCCTGGTCACTGGTCAAGGCTGTGGCGCAACGTTTCGACGTCAAGCCCACCCATGTGTCCGACCCAGAAATTTCCATGCAGGTGTCCTGCGCCAAATTGTTCTCCACCGAAATGGTAGGCCGCGTGGCCGACCGGGGTGTGCAGATCCACGGCGGTGCGGGTTACATCAACGAATACCCGGTCGAGCGCTTTTACCGCGACGCCCGCTTGCTGCGCCTGTACGAAGGCACCACGCAGGTCCAACAAATCATCATCGGCCGGGAACTGTTGCGCACAGCCTGAAAGCTATAGCGCTTCAAACCCCACATCCATTGGAGTGACGTCATGAAAATTCTGGTTCCAGTCAAGCGGGTGGTGGACTACAACGTCAAGGTGCGCGTCAAGTCCGATGGGTCGGGCGTGGACATTGCCAACGTCAAGATGAGCATGAACCCTTTTGACGAGATCGC
>Ga0255124_1000031_pt1 | contig 59691 bp, 37 predicted proteins | sample Law_Cont_RepB_8d_FD_188564 | JGI IMG/M metagenome (GOLD analysis project Ga0255124, IMG submission 188564) | Freshwater microbial communities from St. Lawrence River, New York, United States - Law_Cont_RepB_8d | ecosystem: Environmental > Aquatic > Freshwater > River | place: USA: New York... | reverse complement strand
CTTAAGGACTCACCACCATGCCGAGTCCAAATCATTCTCGATGGTGACCTTCCAGGGTCTCCAATTACCTCCGCTTCTGGCAACATTTCCGGAATTGTGCCTCCTGATGGCAAATCAATTTTGGTTCTCGAGGCATTCGGTGTTTCTGTGGCAGGCAACTCATCCGAAATGAGCCAGTTCACTTTATCTGTTGATGGCTTACCTATGACCTATCGTTTTAACGCCGATTTTCAACCGGGTGGACCGCTACAAAGCGCTGAACTGCTTCGCTTGCCGGCGCTTGGACTCAGGGCCAAGTCTGCTATTCCCTCAAAACCTTCAAATCCTGCCGAATCAACCATCAGCCAAGACCCCGTTTTGTCCCTGGAAGCCTGGGCAAGTCAAGCTCCTTCTGGGTCCACTATGCGCCTTACATTGTTGGGAGGCGATCAATTCAACAATCCCGAAAAAATTGAACTTCTTCCCAGCCCAATGAAAACCGTTGCCATTCTCCAACCTGGGGAAAAGGGAGCTTGGGACTTTTCCTGTGATGAAGGCCCATGGAAACGCGAATGGCAAACGACCGGGCTTCGAGGGCGCAAAAAAATTCGGCTCGAACTTTTAGATGCTCAAGGCGCCCTGATTACCGCAAGGCAATCCGATATTATTATCGACCCCACCCCACCTCGATTCGGGCAATTCTTCGGTCTACCTGAAATCGTGGGCCCCGGGTCCACTAACCGGTTTGCCTTCTTGGTAACTGACCCTGAATCAGGCATCACATCTGTTAGCGGTTACATTGGATCGCCCACACCTCCGGCACCCAGTGGAACCATGCCGCCTTCGCTCGCCCCACCTGCAGTTCAAGTAATTCCTTCGGGCAACACCTCCGAAGCAGTGGTCATTATCCCTGTGGACGCGAAAGGGTCAGTGACCATCAACCTCAAAGCAGTTAATGGTGCCGGGCTCGAGACTGCATGGGTAAAGACCATTGCTGTCAATGAAAAATTGGCTCCGCCAGCTCCTGCAGTACAGGGGACCGTGACTGAAGCAGGAAGGCCCCAAAAGGGGCTCACTGTTATCCTTAAGGATGACAAGGGTAAAGAGCTGGAAAAAGCTGTAACAGATGAAAACGGAACATATTTGCTTGCCAACTTGAAACCAGGCAAGGGCACAGTAGAAGTGACGAAGCGATCATCAGGCCGGTCCGCCAAAAAACCGGTTATTTTGCAACCAGGCCCCCCGATTCAAGTTGATTTGGCAATGTTGGAATAAAACTATGTTGAAACTAAATTGCTTTTAGAAATCTCAAGAAAATTTTCCTAACGAGCACCTTTGGACCCCAAGGCGCCAACTGGTTGATTTTCATCAAAATTTGAATTTTGGCCCTTCAATCCCATTTCTTTACCTTCTTGGCCTCCGATCGATCCCGGCGAGGTAGAACCATAAATTGCATGACGAAAAATCCCAACCACGCTTCGCTCGCCTTTGCCAATGGCTTGGTGCGCCGGTCGGTTGGCCGCCTCCAATGGTGCCCTATTTTTTTTGATTGCCAACATCGCCCTGGACAGAATCGCCTCGGATGATTCTGAATTATTCCCCCAGCCTTTAGGCGGCTGGCTTCCACTTGTTTTTACCTCAGACTTCTGTTCGTTTTCTGTGCTACCACCAGCTTTTATAGCCATCCCCTTTTGGGCACCTGCTTCAGCTTGAACAATACCCTCACCACCCTGTTTTAGGGTTTCCAATGCCGCAGTGATCACCCCGCTCTTATCGTCAATATTTGCGGCTTTTTCTCGCATCGCGGCTTTTTCAGGGGCCTTTTCAGGTACTGATTTCGGGGCCGGCAACCCACCAGGCAATTCGGGGCGCTGAGGTTCTTCCCGCTCCACATAACATTCCAAGGCATGCTGTAATGCCACCAAAGCCATCTCCCGAACACGGGGTGAATTCTCCGGCGGATTACCGTCTTTTGAACTAGCATTTACCGTTATAGTCAAAGCGTCAATTATCTTTTTGGTTCCACAGCATCCCACCGATAAAACCTTGGCCGCCTCAAGGCGAACACACTCAACTTTGTCTGTTCTCAAAGAATTTATCAGTGCCAATTCTGCTTCGGGGTACCAATTGCAATCTACTCGGGCAAGGCAACGAACAGCTTTGCGCCTCTCCTCCATTTCCAACTGATCCTTGGTAATGCGAGCGCACGCTCCAGCGGCACTATCTGCCGGGGCTTTCAGGGCCTCTTGGGAGACAGGTGGGCAGCAAGGCTTAATGCAACCTCCAGACATCATGGTCAAGGGCATGGTCATGCTGCTAAACATTTGCCCGATACAGCATTTGCAAAATTTTTCTTTACAGGCAGCACATGCCGCCTTAAGTGCTTTGATCTGGCTACCGCTTGGCAATATGAATCCGGCAAGGTTCTGCGGAGAAGTCGGAACTGCCGCTGTTGTTGCTGTGGTGGTGGCATCTTGGGCTCCAACCGTCTCAACGCATGCAACTACCAAAGCGAAAGCCAGAAACCCGAATTTCCTTAGGTTCATCGCATCATCCCCCAATTTAATTCATTTCCGAAACTTTCATCGTCGTTAAATTGGGCAAAGGTTTAGGATTTTTCCATCGACAGCGTCTAGGCATTCACAAAAAACCGGTTTGTAAAATTTTCACTCCCAGCTAGCCAATTAATCCTAACAATGCACATTATCGCCAAAGTCTACCTAACCTCACAGTCGATGAATTAGTCAGACAAACCAATTAAGGCGTATCCCATGACAACGATATTACTAAAATTGGCCACCAGAATGCTTAAGCCTTGCCAGCTTTGCGCCTTAATTCTTTTGTTGGGTGGTTCTTATCCATGCTTGGCACAAGATGAGCCTGCTGGCCTTGGCGACTTCCTTCTACCAAATCAGATCGTGCAAGATTTACCCCGTATTGGCTCTGTTGCCCCCAGCTCTCCTTTGGATGGCAACATTCTCCAAACCAGTGGCTGCGCTAGTTGTGGCACCAGTCCTATGGGTAGCGGTTTGGGCAGAATGACCGGGGGAGGAATTGCCCCGAATATGTACGACCCTGTTGGCTGTTGCGCTGGGAGCGAATGCGGCCAGGGAAGATCAACTTGCTATGGTTGCGAACATGATGGAGTTTTGGCACGCATGCTCTGCGGAATCTATGAGTGTTTGGCTTGCCCAGATCCCTGCTACGAACCAGGCTGGCGACCAATCATGGATGTCGGCTTCTTCACTGAGTGCGCCAGACCGGTTAGCCAGCAACGCATTCGGATGACAAGCAGCCAACACATGACCAATTACACTCGCAACAGCTACAAAATTGCCGGCTACCCTCTTGGCCCGATAGTCCCCACGAACAGGCAAGGCTATTATCTAGTCGATCCCTCGGTAAGTATCAACGAAGCCTCTATTTACACCGAAGCCGCAGCAGGCAATATTGGCGTGCTTTTTGACATACCCATTGCCCTGACAAATTTTGAACATGGACTCGCAAATGGTGGCGGTGGTTCAGGTATTGGAAACATGATGGTGGGCCTCAAATCGACTATATTTGATAGTGAATTACTCCAGGTTGGCTGGATGACCAAGACTTTTCTCCCAACAGGCAATATGACCATGGGGCTTGGAAATGGACTGACCTCTATGGAGATCGGTGCGTTGGTTGGCTTAAAAATTGCCGAGTCAACTTATCTGCAAGCAAATTTTACAGAATGGCTGCCTTTTGGCGGTGTCCCTGGCTATGCGGGTGCCATGTTTATCAATCGTCTAAGTTTGAATCATAAAATTTGGCAAGCTAATCCTAAAGTGCCGGTATTTTTAAATGTTGAGTATTCTGGATATTTTTTCCAAGCTGGTGGATACGCCCCTTACGAAAATATTATCGATAATCCATCTGCAGCGTTGCCAACCACTTCCCCGGGTTACAGTTACCACCAACTTGGACCAGGAGCACGCATTTACATGACCGAAAAAATCGACACCGGTTTTGCTGCTCAATTTTCCCTTAACCCAAGTCAGGGTAGCTGGGGAGACCAGCAATACCGTCTAGATTTCAGATTTCGCTATTGATCCGCCATTAGTTACCGCATGAAGAACTTTAGCTGACAACAAATCCCGCCTCCTCAAAAACTAAAATAGGCCACAGGGGCATGGATGCTATCCCCGCCAAATTGAAGCCCTAATCCCTGCCACTCATTTTACAAAAAACAAATTAGGCAAAATAAGCCATTAAAAAAGCTGGTAATTCATAAAAATAAGAAAATTTTATATTAACAATTGATTTAAACCTAAGAAAGCATGTCACAACTGATTATTGGCATGTTTTATTCAATAAATTAGGTGGAATCAATGCACCGTTTATCATGGCAACCACCGCTTGCCATGTTGGCATTTTTGGTTTCCATTAGCTTCCAAGCTGTGAATGTATATGCCCAACAACCTGACCCATCCGACCTTCTACAGGAATCTCTTCCGCCAAAGTATGTAACATTGGGTGAATGCCTTGAAGTTGCACTTACCTTCCAACCACGCATTTTGGCTGAACTAAACAGCCAGCTATCCACAGAAATACAAGCCAATTACCTGAACAAATTGCGACTTGTTTCCCATTTCAGTAAACCTCTCAATGCCAGGATCGGCCAATCCGAAATCGGAATTAATCGAGCCCGAGCAGCTATTGATCAGCAAATTGAAGACACATATTACATGATAAGACGGGCATATTTTACCTATATTTTCGCCAAAAGGCTTGAATCGTTTGCATCTCCCATGGAGAACTTAGTGGCAAGGACAGAAAAGGCCCTTGCGATTAAGAAACTTATTGAAAAACCTACAGGCAAATGGACATCCGATCATGAAAAACAGTTGTTGATTTTGCGAGCTGAGCACACTCTTATTAAGGAAAAATTGAATAATGCCAAGGCGGGTATTCGTGAATCGATTGCCCTCCTAATGGAAGAAATGGGTGGCGGAATAAAACTTGGTTATCAACCAATCCCCAACACAACAAAATTCCCTACACTTTCGCCCAATTTATCCTTGGAAAAACTTCTTGATATGGTGGAAAAATATTCAGGCGATTTGCACCAGGTACGGGCAGGGAGGGCGGCTATGGAATTGGAGGTATGTGCCCAAAACCAATTCACCTTTTTCCGCAATTCGGTTAGTACCTTCGCCTCATTCGTTGACACAAAAACAATCCCATTACCCGCTGCCGAAAGAAGTGAATCTATCGTGCGTCCTACTGTCCCGGGTATTGAGACGCCGCACAACCTTGCAGGCCCAAGGCATGTCCGCATTGCCCGCGCCAGTGCTTTGGCCGAGAGGGCGCGGCATGTTGAGGATTCGGTTAGAAATCTACTTCGCTTGCAGATGAGACGCACTTACGAAGAGTATGTTGATATTCAAGAAAATATATCCATCCTCGAAGATAATGCGCTAGATTCTCGTAATTATCTCAATGGACTTTCTGATAAAATTTTTACTGAAAAGGATGTCCCGCTGATTACTTCATCTGCCCAATTAGTCCAAAGCTGGGAAAGGGCACAATTCCTCAGATGCATACTGCTCGCAGACATGGTCCGCCAAACATGCGGCAATTTTGAGCTGGACTTTAACCCACCGCTTGACGCCCCTCCTAAATAGCCAACCTTATCGCTTATTTATGTACTGTCTCTAACATGATCTGACACTGAGTAATTACCTATAAAAGAATCTCAATGAACTACATAAAATAAGGCAAACCAAGTGCCTCGACAATAACCCCTAACTTGAAAAATATCCGTCAAATTCCATCGTTAGAATACTCTTAAGTGGAACGAACACAGTCAATGCACATGAGACGAATTCCATCCCCAGGTCCAAAAAGGCTAAGAGTGTTTGCCAAAATCGCAATTAAATCTTCTATTACAACAATTATAAATTTTTGACAAATTCAAAAAAAACAAAGCAAAGCAAATGATTATTTTAATGGATAGCGAAAAGCTGCCGCTGTGTCCCATTCTTCCTCACCTCTGGCAATCGCCTCATCTTGAAGCGCGGCAACCTGCGTTGTCACTCGCAAAGCATGCCCTGCCTGGGTGGCAGTTTCCAGCATAAGTCGCACATCCTTACGGGCCATTGGAATGGTGAAATCTGCAGGCACATAAACGCCTGAGGCAATCCGATTAGCTAATTGAGGCAAAAATTCACCAGGGTTAAAATGTTCAAATGAAACTAATGTATCCTTACTGGGAATTCCAGAGGCATGGGCCAGACGGAATATGTCCGCAGCAATCCCGTACATTCCTAAAAAGGTAAGGTTACCAATTAATTTATGGGCGGCCGCCAGATCAGGCCTGTCCCCCAAACGAATAACCTTGCCGGTCATTTGTGCCAAATCCGGCAAAACCTTTTCCACCAAGTCGGGCTTGCCTGAAATCAACATGTATCCTTCGCCAGATGCGGCATTTTGGGGAGACATCATCACAGGGGCATGCAAATAAACCCGCTCTCGCCCAAACCAACGCTCCGCCCGTTCTCCGGTTGCCACAGGAGAAGTTGTTGAGTGGTCAATTATCCAAGTGGAAGACGGAATTAGATTAGCCAATGGCTCCAATGTGGCATCCACAACCGGATCGTCTGACAAAATCAAATGAATTCTATCCACACCCTCTATCGCCTCGGCTGCAGTCTTGAAGGCCGCAGCCCCAAAGGCCTCCAAATCCTTTGCTTTTTTTTCTGTCCGGTTCCAGACTTGGACTCTATGCCCGTTTGCCAAAAGGCGCTTAACAAACCCTGCTCCCATCAACCCAGTTCCCAAAAATGCGATTCTCATCAACAATTCCCCTTTTTTGCTTTATTTTCAACGCCTTGATCCCATAGCACGTTGGTACTGAAATGGCCCCATTGCCCTGCGAAGAAAAATCCGGATCATATAGTCGTATTGGGCATTCTTCTCCGACTTTCCCGGAACCGAGCCATGCAAACTGAAAACAATCTTCAATCCCCCAGTCGGCGTCAAGCCGTTCAAACAATGTCAGCATTAACCGGTGCATTTGTCACCTTAACCCAATCCAAGGCAGCCCAGGAAAAACTAAACATGCAAATTATCGACACTCACCAGCACCTTTGGGACCTCAATAAGTTCACCCTGCCTTGGCTACCCAAAGATGGCCCCCTCGCCCGGTCATATAGCCTTGCCGATTATCGTAAAGCGACCGAAGGGTTGGGCGTCGCCAACACAGTTTATATGGAAGTCGATGTTGCCGAAAACCAGCAATTGGCCGAGGCGGAACTAGTATCCAGATTTTGTTCCGACACTTCCACCGGCATGCTTGGCGCAGTCATCTCTGGGCGCCCTTCATCCCAAAATTTTTCTGATTATGTCGAGAAGGTTAAAAGCCTCAAAGGCATTCGTGGCCTTAGGCAAGTCCTCCTTTCACCGTCCTCCACACCTTCTGGATTCTGTTTGCAAAAATCTTTTTTAGATGGAATTCGCCTGCTGGGCAAAAAAAGCCTTAGCTACGACATCTGCGTCAAGCACGACGAACTTCCCAATGTTGCCAAACTGGTAGCCGCATGCCCCGAAACAAGCTTCATCCTCGATCACTGTGGTAATCCTGATTTAAAGGATAAAACCCACGATTCTTGGAAGCGCGGCTTGGAATTGGTTGCCAGGCACTCTAACGTCGTCGTTAAGGTCTCTGGTTTTTTAGCCTCTGCGCCCGGATATGGCCAATGGAACATCCCCCAGATAGCCCCCATCATTAACCACACTCTTGACACCTTTGGGCCAGACCGAGTTCTGTTCGCTGGAGATTGGCCGGTTGTCCTCCTTGCCGCTTCTTACTCCCAGTGGCTTGGGGCAGTCCGCCAGATAGTTGCTGAACGCCCTTCAGACCAACAAAAGAAGCTTTTCCACGACAACGCCATAGGGGTTTACAAATTGGCATAATCAGCACTTGTCCTGTCAAACTAATGAACGGAAATCCCGATGTTAAGCCCAAGCCTAGAACTGCGAACTGCCATTGAAGCAGCACGCCTGTCTGAATCTCGAATCATGGATTTTTACAACAACATGGTCCAAATTCCGGACGCTCAAGCCAGTATCACCACTCAAGCAGACCGCGATTCGCAGGATATTATTCTTGGGCACCTTCACAAGGCCTTCCCATCGGACGGCTTCCTTGGCGAAGAAAATACCGACCTCTACTCCATCCTCCCAAAAACAGGAAATCGTCTCTGGGTGGTTGACCCCATCGACGGCACCAGGGGCTTTGCTAAAAAGAATGGCGAATTCTGCATCATGATAGCTATGGTGCAGAATTACGAGGTCCAACTGGGCGTTGTACTCCAACCAACCAGCAGAAGGCTCACATTTGCCGAATTGGGGGCAGGTTGCTGGCGGCGAGACGGTGCCACCCCCGACATTCGCTGCCGGGCCAGTGCCACCCAAAACCCTGCTCGGCTAACCCTAACCCGTTCAAGGCCGAAGATTCCCGGTAGCTTGGAGGGCAAATCCCTGCTGCTTACCCCGGAAAAACTGCTTGAAACCTATTCCGCAGGATTAAAATTTGCCGCTGTTGCCAGGGCAGAAGCCGATGCATACACGAATGATTACCCCACCTACCATGACTGGGATATCTGCGCAGGCCACATCTTGGTGCACGAGGCCGGTGGCCGGGTTTCAAGCTTGGCAGGAAGCCCATTGCTCTATGGCGCACCAGGTTACCAACAAGACGGGTTTCTTGCCTCCAACGGCATCATGCACAACGCCCTGTTGGCAAAAGTCCGCCCGGAGTCATAATCCAACCAGGATCGCCAAGCATTACTTCGAAGGTCCACCCAAGCCGGGTGGCCCTTGGATTTGAGCTAAACGTACCTTTGCCACCTCAGCGTAGCGGCTACCCGGAAAAGTGATCGTTACTTTTTCCAGATAGTATACCCCTTGCTGCGGTTTCCCCTGACTAATCCAGGCATCTGCCAGATTGAGATAAAGACCAGCCAGCCTTTCGGCAGCTTGTTCTGAAGCAATTCTCAACTTATCAGGATCACTCCGAATCGCCTGAACCTCTTCGCGCGCCAGCTTCGCCTCACCGGAATCCGGATAGTTAGCTATTAACCGATCAGAAATATCAAATACACCAGCAAATTTCCCTTCTTTCCGCTCCATCTCGAACAGCCCCAAAAGTGATTCAGCACCTGCTTCAGGATTTTGTTTAATTGTTAAATCAGAACTGCGCGAAGCCAGTTTAGCAAGGAGCTTCTCTCCCTCACGCGCTGCGGGAGTGCCCCCGTAAGATCCAACCACTTCACGGGCGGTCTGAATGGCCTTTTCAAGGTTTCCGTCATCTGCCAGCTTTTTCGCCTCAATGGCACGCTCCTCAGCCTCACGCTCCAATTGTGTCACCAATAGCCTTGCCTGGCCCTGAATCACTGCCTTACTGTCCGCTTCCACAATGAGCCTTAGCAAAACAATAGCCCGTTGATAATCCTTATTTTCACGAGCTTTTTGCGCCTCTTGAAAAGCGCTCACCATCCAAGGTAAAGTCTCGGAGACACCGGCAACCTTGTCTAGTGCCGCCATGAATGTGGTGACATCCATAAACCCCTCGTTGCTTCCTAGCACCTTACCGGTTGGGTCGGCGTAAACATGGGTCGGATAATTGCGCAGGTTCAAAGCATTAACTAACGCTGGATTAAGCTTCCCGTCCACGCGCAAACATACCCAATCAGCTTTCAACCTTGCGATTACCCGCGAATCGGAGAGAGTTGCAGTATCCATCTGACGGCACCAAGGACAACCTTCGGTCCCAACTTCCATGAATAAAGGCAACCCGCGTTCCGCAGATTGTTTCCGGGCCGTTTCATAATCATTTAGCCAGATGATTCCAGCAGATCCGGAGAGGCTACCGCCCGGTAAGCGGGGGGCAGTCAGCTCATCCCCAGCCCCAACCGGCATCCAAAGGAATGCTGGAATCGTCAAGGCAAAGCAAAAGACCCAAGGAATTAAAATCCCACCAAGTATCAGGCCCGGCCGGTTAATCAGACCGGGCACGAGGCTTGTGGATAAATCTTTGTTTTTCATGGCGCCTCCTCCTTGGCGAAAACCAATTCAATTCTTTTGCGTGGCGAATTCTTTTTTAAAATCTCAGGCCCTTGGATGTGCCTTTCGGTAGTTTTCCTGAAGCTTTTGGGTAGTTACATGGGTATAAATTTGGGTTGTGCTCAAGCTACGGTGCCCTAAAAGTTCCTGTACTGCCCTGATATCTGCACCGGCATCCAGCAAATGGGTGGCAAAGGTGTGCCTCAGTGCGTGAGGCGACACATCCTCCTTCAATCCAGACCTTCGCGCATGGTCACGCAGGAGGCGGTGCACACTGCGAGAGGTAAGTCGGGTCCCGCGGGTATTCAAGAAAACTGCTGGCTGATCAGCTACCTTGGGAAGGCACGACCGCACCTCCATCCAGCGATTTATCGCCTCCATAGCCATGGGACCAAGCAGGACCAACCTTTCCCGTTTTCCTTTTCCACGAACCACCGCCACTCCTTGATCAGGATCAAGGTCATCCAGATTCAAACCCACAAGCTCACTGACGCGCACCCCTGCAGAGTAGGACACTTCCCATAAAGCTTGATCACGGGGAGCCAGTTTTTTTTCGCCGGGGTCAGCCTCCAGCAGGGTGTCCATTTCCGTGCGCGTCAAAAACCGGGGCAGCAATCGCTCTTTGCGGGGCCCTTTCAATCCATCGGCCGGGTTCGAGTCCACCTTTTCACGCAAACGCAAATAGCGAAACCACGAACGAACTGCTGACAACCGACGGCTGATTGTTGAACGCGAGTAGCTTTTTTCCTGCATCCAGGCCAACCAAACTCGAAGATGGCGCGGAGTCACTTGGCCAACCTTCAAACTTTTGCCAAATTTCTCAAACAGGTGATCCACCGCCTGGGTTAGATCTTCGCGATATGATTTCACCGTGTGTGGGGACGAACCTTTCTCGAGCGAAAGGTGTCTCAAATAATCTGCCATTTCCGGCCGCATGGAATGGCTCCTTGGGGAATTTTATCCCACTTGAAAGCCCACTCAACCAAGGCGAGCAGGCTCTCCGTGTTGCACCTGCTCACGCATTTTCCCAGCCAGTACCGCCACATCAAATCCTGTCAAAGGGCATGTGGCTTCCCCGGCAAGATCCTGCAGGTCCTCTAAAAGCTCGTCCTGACTTTCGCGGTCGTAAACAAAAACGAACCGCTCCCCCTGCTTGGTCAACGCGAGGACATAGACCTCCTTGCGCACGCCATGTCTCCGGATGTCTTCTCGAGGTGTTATTCCGTAATAAATTATTTCGGATGATTTGACTGGCCAGTGAGGTAGATGTTTTACATCCGTTCAATTCAAGAGGCTCACTCGCATGACCGAACCTCACAACCAGATCAAACTGCAAAAAGGCTGGGGGCAATTCCCCAAAAAACTTTCAAACAAAATGATCCAAAGAGGTAAGACCCAATCCCTCCCGACTCGCCAAGGGTTCACCGTACTTGCGCTGTATGGTCCAACCAAACGCCTTGGCTCGGGTTTCAACATCTTCAAGGGGAAGGGTAGGGGAGGGGTTTCTGCCCTGAATTAGTTGAGAATGATAGCTACGCAACACTTCAAGTTTTTTTTCAAAATACTCAGAGATATCAATTACCAAATCCGCATTAGGTTGCTGCCGTAAGTGCAAGGAGAAATAATACAGCATCTTAGGCGGGTACCAGGGCGGCCCTTTCATATCCGTTTTGCTAAGCTTTGCCCAAAATCTTGCCGCATCAGTTAGTGCACTTGCTGCCACATGGTCAGGATGGGCATCTTCCCAATGGTGCGTAAAAATAACCTTGGGCCGCCACAGGCGAAAAACTGTGGCCAGCTTCGCCCTGGCCTCCAAGGAGTTCTCCAAATAACGGTTGGGCAACCGTAGATTGATACGCTGGTCCAACCCAAGCTTGGCAGTAGCCTCCTTGGTTTCATGGTGTCTAATTTCTTCCGAGCCCAAAGGTGTCGGTTCACCACTTGTTAAATCAATCACACCAACCCGATGCCCTTGGCTTTTCAAAAGCAAAATGGTTCCCCCCAGACCAATCTCCGCATCATCCGGATGGGCTGCCACCACTACATAGTCCACCTGGGACTTTGGGTCAAATTGCAATTCTGGGCAAGATGGCGACTGAGACATGAGGTTGATTCCGCAGAGGAGACCAGTGCATTATCTTTTGCCACAAAGGCCTGCCTAGCGGGCCTAAGCATAGTCTAGCCGACTTATTAAGTTGTGTTTTGTGGCCCAGGGTAAAGGAATCCCATGCGCAAGTTAATCGTTATCCCCGCCCGTTTTGCTTCCTCCCGTCTTCCTGGCAAACCACTTTTGCGTGAAACTGGTAAATTTCTGGTGCAGCATGTCTATGAAAGGGCTTGGCAAAGCAAGTTAGCCGACCGGGTTATTATCGCCACCGATGATGACCGAATCGAGCATGCCTGTAAAAGCTTTGGTGCAGAGGTCGTTCGAACTAGGGAAGATCATCCCTCTGGCACGGACAGGGTAGCCGAGGTTGCTGAAAATCGCAATTTCCAGCTCATTCTTAATCTTCAAGGAGATGAGCCTCTCATTGATCCCGCCAAGCTAGACCTGCTCTTTGAACTGCTTGAAAACGACCCCAACGCCGATATGGCCACTTTGGTAACCCCGCTTCATAGCTTGGAATCGTACAAAAACCCTAATGTGGTCAAAGCCGTAATCGACGATCGGGGCAGGGCCCTCTACTTCAGCCGCAGCCCAATTCCTCACATTCGGGACAACTCTGCCCCCACTCCTGAACAATTACGGGGCTTGGTTTGGCAGCATGTAGGCCTATACGCCTATCGCAAGGACTTCCTGATGCGTTTGGCCAATCAGCCAGTTCACCCGATTGAACAGGCTGAAAAACTGGAACAGCTAAGGGTATTGGCCACAGGGAGTTCCATCGCTGTAGGTAAAGTCCAAAATGCGGGAATTGGCGTGGACACCTTTGAAGACTACCGCAGTTTTGTAGAACAATACCAACAACTCGGGCGCCGCGCGGCCTAACTGTTAGGGACATTAGGGTCGGCAGGCGTCCAACCAAATGGCACCTACTTCCAATGTCTAAACATATCTGCAAGCATATATTTGTAACCGGTGGCGTAGTAAGCTCACTGGGCAAAGGGCTCACAAGTGCCTCGGTTGGCCTGCTGCTCGAAAATCGTGGGCTTCGGGTGCGCCTCCAAAAGCTTGACCCCTACTTGAATATTGATCCCGGCACCATGAGCCCTTACCAGCATGGCGAAGTGTATGTTCTGGATGATGGCACAGAAACCGACCTAGACCTGGGGCACTACGAACGGTTCACTTCCGGCCCTCTTACCCGCCAAAGCAACTACACTAGTGGGCGAATTTACCAGTCAATCCTGCAAAAAGAGCGCCGTGGCGAATACTTGGGTAGCACTGTTCAGGTAATCCCGCATGTCACCGACGAGATCAAATCAGCCATTCGTGGCGTTGTCACAAGCGATGTCGATGTTGTTATCACCGAACTGGGTGGAACGGTTGGCGACATCGAAGGCCTACCCTACCTTGAGGCAATCCGCCAATTCGCCTTGGATGTGGGTAAAAACAATTGCCTTTACATCCATCTCACCTTGGTCCCTTACCTGAAAGCCGCAGGTGAATCAAAAACCAAACCGACCCAAACTAGCGTTATGCAACTCCGCCAAATCGGCATTCAGCCCGATGTTCTAATCTGTCGCACCGAGCGGGAGATGAGCGAAGGCATGAAGGACAAAATCGCACTTTTTTGCAATGTGGAACGCCGGGCAGTAATCGAAGAGCGCGATAAAGAATTATCTATCTATGAAGTCCCGGTAAGCCTTAGTGCCAATAAGCTTGACCAGATCATTGTTGAAAAATTGGATCTCGAGACCAAGCAACTCGACATGAGCGTTTGGCAATCAATGCTGAACAGGGTGTTCAACCCCCGTCAAGAAGTATCCATAGGCGTTGTTGGCAAATACATCAGCCTTTCAGACGCATACAAATCCATTTATGAATCACTTGATCACGCTGGAATTGCTTTGGAATCCCGTGTGGTGGTGCGCCGAATTGACAGTGAGGAAGTCGAACGCGACGGGGCAGACCGTGCCTTGGCTGGGCTGGATGGTATTTTGGTGCCTGGAGGCTTTGGTTATCGCGGAATCCCAGGCAAGCTCGCTGCGGTCCGCTATGCTCGCGAGAAAAAAATACCATTTTTTGGTATCTGCTTGGGACTGCAATGCGCAGTAATTGAATTTGCCCGTTCCGTTTTGGGTCTCAAAGAAGCTAACACAACAGAGATTGATGCTGACACCCGAGACCCGGTCGTTTGTCTACTTGATGATCAATTCAGTATTACCGATATGGGTGGCACCATGCGGTTGGGATCGTATCCATGCAAACTGACGCCGAGCAGTTTGGCCCATAAGGTATACGGGGCTGATGAAGTCCTTGAGCGCCACCGCCATCGTTATGAATTCAACAACGCTTACCGGCAGATTTTCGAATCAAACGGGATGCGTTTTTCTGGCACGAGCCCAGATGGAAATTTAGTCGAAGTGGTTGAAATACCCGATCACCCTTGGTTCCTTGCGGTGCAAAGCCACCCAGAATTCAAATCAAAACCAACCAAGTCTCACCCTCTATTCCGGGAGTTTGTCAGGGCATCGCTTGACCAAAAAGACCGGCGCCGCGGAAGTTGATATTTCCCCATTCGGTTGATTCGCATTTCGATTCCAATATTTCACGAGATAGGCCCGTGCCAATTGGTCCGGGCCTGCTTTCTTACGCCAAATAAATTCCTAAAGTATTGGTTTGATGGATTTTGTGGCCAATATCGCTCTCTGCACATTCAAACAAGCAAACCAACTCAAACAAAAACAGTTCTGTAAAAAAATGGGCTCCCAACACTTCGATACATGGCATCAAAATCGAAAATATGAAAGGGGCTTAGGAAGACTTCCCTTTATCCGGTCCTTGTATGGTTTGGCCCCATTTAAGTGGCCCGGCATAGTTTCTTTGACAACTTGGTAAGATTTGCCCGGGAACGGTTCATCCTGGGTAAATGCGTGCAATTTTTCTGATTAATTGATTTCAGAGGGATGAACCATGAAAAAGGGCCACCCCCGGTAGGAACGGCCCTTTATATTAATTTCTTGCAACCAAACTCCAAGCCAATCAGGCTTGGTATTCGCGCTTGGTGAGAATACCTGGTTGAGGCACAGGATACTTGCCATTTGCGTAAGCCTTCACGGGGGCAGGCCCATCAAGAACCAGCTTGTCCAAATCAGGTGCGAATTCATGGTCACAATTCAGCATCTGGTCAAAAGTGACAGCCCTACCGGTGTGGGCAGCCATTCGCCCCATAGAAGTCACAAGGCTAGCTTCTGTGCCGCGCTTGGCCTCGTTGTAGGGTTTGTCGTTACGGATTGCATCAACCAGATGATCCCATTCAAGTTGGTAAGGATCAGGTTCTTCGCCATAGCCCCACACTTGGTTCGCTTTGGTCATGTTCTGGCCCTTAAAAATACGGGCGCGAGACGGGGCATGGCCGGCGATGGAAATAATCGCCGAGCCCTTCGAACCATGGGCGAAACTTGCAAATTGTTGGTCGCAACCGGAAATGGTACGACCTTCCATCATCAGCTTGGCACCATCACCGAAGGTGTACTCAACTGAGTAGGAGTCAAAGTTTTGGTCGATATAGTCGCCACGGTAATGACGACCACCACTGGCTTCTGCCTTTACAGGCCATGAATCCTTCATCCAGCAGCATTCGTCAATGTTGTGGATGAGGTAATCGCTAAAGGATCCACCCGAAGCCCACAGGAAACTGTGGAAACGGCGAATCTGGTACGACAACTCGCTGATGTCGTTTGGCTTGGGCAATGAAAAGCCGCTAGCCACAGGCCCGTGCTGGCGGTAGGCCCGCATCAGAATGATGTCACCGATTTGGCCATCCTTGATGCGCTTGAAAAGTTCACCGCGCGCATCGCAGTGACGACACATGAGGCCCACACCTACTTTCAGGTTCTTTTTCTTTGCCTCCTCAGCCAAGGCGAACATCTTCTTGGAGGTTGGGCCGTCAACAGTAACCGGCTTCTCCATGAAAGCGTTTAGGCCTTTATCGATTGCGTAGGTGAAATGTACCCAACGAAACGCTGGTGGGGTTGCCGAAATGATTACATCCCCGGGACGCAGGCAGTCCATCGCTTTTTTGTAGCCGTCGAAGCCGATGAATTGTCGCTCCTTGGGAACATCTACTCGACTTTCTTGGCCAGATTCTTTCATGGCCGCGCTAATCGATTTAAAGCTACCCTCCATCTTGTCCGGAAAAACATCGGCCATTGCGACCAGCTTGATCGGCCCTTTAGTCTTCAGAGCGTTCAGGGCGGCTCCTGTACCACGACCACCGCAACCCACTAAAGCCACGCGAATTTCGTTTTCCTCGGCGGCATGGACCAACGGAACCGACATTCCTGCGAATGCCGTCGCTGCCATTGAACTACCCGCTACTTTCATCACACTCCGTCTTGAAGCCTTCATGCTGGTTTCCCCCGGGCGGTAACATGACCGTCGCCAGAACAGTTCTTCTTTCCGCCACTCCCAAGCCACCAATCATGCCCGCCCATGGTAAAATGCCAAAGGTTTTCAAAACCTTGAAGGCAGTCACTAAAGGCGGGAAATAATTAGGCCGGGGTGGCCCCACAAAGGGCCTCGGGCAGGCAGTGTTATTATATTGACCGATATTGGGGGGAGACTCAACCACTTTTTTCGCTAAAAAAGGCAAATGAGGCCGGATTCCCAATGACTCTTTTGGATTTTCATGTTTACCCCCATTCGTGAAACTCTGATTCAATGGCAAGACCGTGAATTTCCCCGCCCTGTGGCCGGGATGGCGGTTGTCGACCGTCAAGGCAGATTGGCCCTGGTTTACAGTTCCTATGGGGGCCAAGGGTGGCATTTTCCCAAAGGTGGAATTGATGAAAATGAGTCTCCCGCCGAGGCAGCACTTAAGGAACTAGCCGAAGAAGCCGGCCTATTAGCCAGAACCTCCGGCCAAACCAGTTTCCCAGTTCCAGGGGGCAATTTCATTCAATCACTTGGCTTTGGTTCACCCCGAATTCAGCCCAAAAACCTGATCCATCACCCATCGTGTGATTATTTCGGGAAACCTTTCCAAATTACATCAGGCCCGCCAATTACCGGCCAGATAAGTATGGGAGCGTTGATGGCTCTGGATGAAGCAGCAAAAAAACATGGCATGCAAAAAAAAGCTTTAATGGAACAACGCTACACATTGTTTGACGCTTGCCACGATGTCAGGGTGACCTGGAGACAGAAGCCCGTTTATTTGGTTGCTTCGTTTCTACAATTCAATCCCAGCTTACTAACCGGGGAAACTGAAGCTGTGCGCTGGTGGAATGTCGAGGAATTGACAGGCCCGGAATCTATTGCCCATCGACATGTCCGCGAACTGTTGGCCCAACCTGAATTTCTCGACCTTGTCTCTACTGCCAAGAAGGAATCAGAACAATCACCTTCCTGATTTCTATGAAATAACAAAATTTAAAGACAAAAATTAGTTAAAATCGTCTTTTACGTTCTGGGCCGGAGCGATATAAACATCAAAATCCCCTAGCTAAAGCCAATACACGCTGGCTTGCCCTGCTTTGCCAGTACCATTACATTTCCCAAGTTCGTGAAGAAAATAGCTCAATCAGCACAAGATTATGGCTTTAAAAGATCATCTAATAGCCGATTGACCAAGTCTTTTCTTAAAATCTCCAACTTTTTGGCCTGGGATTCCTGTTCCCTTAGGATACCCCTAAGACGCGTAACTTCACGATTGAGATCAGAAGAGCCGCCCATTGCGTCAAGAATCAGGTCCATGAAGCTAATCAGCTCTCTAGCCCTAATACTGGCTTCGCGCATCTTGCTAATCCGTTCAACTGCCGGGGCATTTGCCTCTCGGGCACGGTTGAACTGCTCGACTGTTCCATCCACTGCCCCAATCATCTCACGGTTAAGTTGACCAAGCATTTTTGCAACTTGCGTTTGCTCCCGCTTAACTTCAAATCCAACCAAGGCCGTTTGGCGCAAAAGACGCAGAAATGCCTGCTCGATTTCTCGCCCACGGCCACGCACCTCTTCCAATAAGCGGGTAACGCTTTCACCATCTCGACGCGTGGGGTCTAAACGATTTTCTGTTTCTCGCAACTCAGACTCTAATCCTTGGAGCTCAAATAGATGCCGGACAGAGGTTCGAATCGAGGGGTCAACTGGTAAAAGTAAATCACGCGCCTCTTGCACCTGAGCCCTTAGTCGCAAAAAATCCCCTTGAAGCAAATCAAGCATATCATCATCTGAAATAATCCTGATGACCACCCCGGGACTTGTTGTTCGGTGGGGTTGACCGGCTTTTTCATCCCCTGCCGTAGTAACAACATCCAAGTCCTCGGCTTCCATACGCAAATCAACCATTGTTCTGCCGTATTCAATTACATCTCCAGTGTTGCGGCCCTCAAGTGCAGAAGGAAGCGGGAAATCATTTCCAACTGCGGGACTTATTCCTGGACCATCTGCCTCAAGTGCAAATTGGTTTAAGGGTGATGATCCGCTAACTGCCCGAAAAGTTCGTACAAACCCCGGCAATACCCTGATTTTTTCAACAGGTACTCCATTTAGTGCCGAATGCAAAAGCCCAGGCGCTGACAAAGTCGCTGAAATCCCACCTTGAAAAGCCGATCCCACCAAAGCTGTAACCCGCCTAGGAACGCGTTGACCAGGCCCAGATAAAAGGACAGCGCCAGCTTGCCCAAGTGGGAACAACCTTGCAAATCCTGAAGAGGAAGCCATGCCAATCGATCCAACCAGCGAAACCGCTACGCCTTCTTCTCGCGCAACCCGAACAGTATGTACTTGGTTCACCCTGCCAAGCCCCTGTTTGTCACTTGCGGACCCAACCCAAGGGATACGGCCCCCAGCGGTACTTACAAACCCCCTATCCGTTTCGCGCAAATCATCACTTGGCCTGACTTCCAAAGTCGGAGCTTCATCAGGATCTGGAGTCAGTTTGACCTTTCTTTCCCCCATGATCCCGTCGGAATCCTCAAGCACCAATCGAATATTCGCGGTGGAAAGAACCTTGGGAGTTTCAAGTACTAACTCCCTCTCCCCCTTAAGAGACAATCGATTATTAATTGGGCGACCAACATCTTTGGAAGATCCCCATTCAAACCGGGCAGAACCCCATTTTCGATTTATCGGAAGACTACCCTCCAGAACTATCTGGGAACCTGCGGGAAATACCAATTCTGTTTCGTCAATCCTGGATCCTAATCGGTCACCCAAATCCACTGTTTCGGTAATAGAAGCCAATTCGATTAATGCTTTGTCACGCGCCTCCCCCTCAACCATTGGATCAATGGTTTTCTTGAGGTAGCCTGGTCTAACTTCTCGAACTAACAATTTTGAAAGCGGAGTAGGCTGGATTGCCAATAAAAATCTCGCCGGACCATGGTGATCAGCAACACTGATACGAATATCTAAATCACAAGGAACCGATTGGATCCGGTGAATAAAATTTCTCGGATTGTTCCCATCTGCTTGAATCGTGTGGGAAACAGGTTTTGGTGATGCAACAAGCCCCTCACTTCTCCCCTGATTTTCCGAAATTTCCAAGGTAACTTTATCTGGAAGGGGAAGGACACGAATTTTGCGTCCCAATCCCATCAACTTTGCCTTATCCTCCAACATAACCTTTATAGTTTGAATTTTTTTGGCCACTTCAATGTCATCGGCAGTAGTAGGATTAGGTTCATTTTTTAATAAAACAATCTGCTCTGAATACTGCACCAAATCATCAAATAGTGCTGGAGCATCCAGCTTCTGCCCTACCCAAGGTGCCCTTGGGGGCAAACCTTGGGCTAATTCAGGCAGGCTCTTCCCAAAGACTTTATCCAGATCAAACCAAGTTAGTGGGCGCCAACCATTTTCGCAGGTCCCTTCCAATCGGGATAATGACTCTTTCAACTGTTCCGCTGGCACACCAGCCAAGGACAGCCACTTGCCAGCCTCGTCTATAACCTTTCCTTCCGTTTTTCCAGCAATCAAAAACCTGTGGGCATTCACTTGGATATTAAAAGAAGTGCCTTTACCAACTTTCCGTATGCCATCGGTTGCAAAACCAATAACACGGGCAAAGGCGGTCCTTGGCCAAGCCACATCGGAACCACCAACAGTTCTGTCCCACCAAAATCCAAGGTTGTCAATTGTTTCATGAACCAAAGAACCATGCATCGGGTCCGAAGATTTAACAAATTGTTTTTCAATAAATCCCCAACCACATAAAAGTGGAAAAAATGCGACAACCAGCAAACCCGTTCCGACCAACCGTTTATTGAGCCGGCCCCAGGTTAATAACAGCTTTGGGTCAACCTGCTCGGCAGCACCTTCGGCCTGCATTCTTGTTTGTCTAACCAAAGAATCCGAAAATCCTGAAGATCGAACCTTTTCAGAATCGGTAAGGTCGAGAGAAGTAAGAAGGGTCTCCTGAAAAGCCCCAGGAAACCTCTTTTCCAAAACCATTGCCAAATCTTTGTCAGTTTTTGGTCGAAATAACAACAAAAACCTTGGAATTAGAAACGCTGCTAACACTCCCAAAAGTATCCATTTTTGCCAAGTTCGCAAAAAAACAGGTCCATCCAAGACCAAGTCAAAGCCAAAAAACCGAAACATGCCATGATCAAAAATGCTACTTAACACAACCCAAGCAATTAGGAAAAATATAAAAATAGCAAGGCAATCAAGCAGAATATACCGCCGGAGCAAGGTACGAATCTGCACAAATAATGAATCAATACCACCTCTTCCAATTTTTTTTCCCACTGATCCAGGCATCTAAAACATGCTCCACTCAGGCCAGTCGGAAGTATTTACGCAATGACCATTCAAATCCCAAAAGGAAAACAATCGCAATCAAAAAATAGGGAATTGTTAAAGGCTGATTGGAAAACCAAGTTTTCGATGAAATTTGGAACCCTCGGTCCCATATATCTGTAACCCGGGTTTTTCCAGGCAAAATCTTCTCATCCTGCTGCCTCACAGGATTGAAGCACAAGGGGACAACGTCCGCATTTTGCAGTTCCAAAACCAACTTCGCTTCATTATTGGCTTCAATATTTGCATTCGAACTGTTTTTGCTAGGCTTTGACAAAACACTCGAAACCTTTTGGTAATCAGACTCGCTAATACGATCTACTAAAATTGACAAAGGACTAGCTAGACGCCTCCAAGCACCACGATCTGGCGAAATATCCCGTTGTTCGGGATCTGGGGGGGCTTCAACCACCAAGTATACCCCTGTCGATTTATCCTTGGTTGAAGGAACCTCCACCACTGCCTCATAAGCACCTGGCTGGCTGATTTTCATCACACATCTAAATAACCCCTTACGACCTGGAATTGGTTCAAGTGGGGTCACACTTGGAAAATCGGCTGCGTTGATACCGCTAGGTGGGGTAAGCACCAACCGGGGCCCCTCGCGTGAATTACCTGTCTCAATAAGAGGTTTGCCAGTTCTATCCTCAATCTTGACTTCAAGCTCAACAGGCCTGTCACTCCTGTAAGGATTCCTTGGGTATGGAATCACCCGAGTTTTTCCACCACTAGCTGCCCAACGGGTCAACTTGGTCCAGAACCTCTCATGGTAAGATTCACGCCTCATCCGTAACCGCCAGGTTTCATCAGAACCCAACCAAACCACACGGCGACCAGATGCAGGAGCGGTCACCACCAACCATGGGTGTTTTTCACCGGTCCGTAGAGCTGAACGCGGATCCCCATAGCGGGCAACCACGAGCGCGCCTTTTTTTTCCTCAACGATGGGATAATAATTGAAAAATCCATTCGGATCACTGGCAGCAAAAAAATCCGCCCAGTCCTCCTCAACCGATTTATCAGGCTCGTCGGTTAAACGCAGGAAATCAAGCTCCGGACTTGCAGCGTCAAAATTAAGCGGCCAAGGCTTGTCAGGCGGGCGCTCTCCGGCATCGAGACGGCTATCGCGAGGGCGAACAGGCAGCAGGTCCAAAAGCGGCGCAAACCTATCCTGATCTGCCCCAGGCCTTGCCAACTGAAGCATGTGAACAGGGCCGGCAACTGTTATGAGGCCACCACCATTGTCAACCCAAGTGCGCAGGTTGCGAAATTGGGCAGCATCAATTTGCGACCAGTCAGGATCAAACATCACTGCCAAGTCAAAAGAAGCCAAATTGGTTGGGTCGTCCTTGTCTTCTCCAACACCTGGCGTGAATCTTGGGGGAAATGAATCCAGCATCCGCTCCGCGGGGACATCTTGAACAATATTCGGCCGTTTGGTGGTTGCGCCAGGGGGAAGTTGCAACCAGATACTCACTCGTGCGCGCTTTTTCTCCATTTCCCTTACCAAGAGAGTGCGCACGAATTGATATTCCCGGCCAGCGGCACCTGCAACGAGCAAAACCCGTAACGGCCTTCGCGAAACAGTCACGCGGGCCGGCCCCCGATTGATAACTGGGGCTCCAGTTTCGTTGGCAGGTCTTTTCAGCCTTGCACTGACACGAAGTTCAGTATCGCCTGTTTCAGCTATTTCCCAACTTTTATTGCCAAGCTCTCCCGACTTTCCCACCGCTGCGGCAAGTACATTGGCATCCAAAATAAAACTTGCTTCCAACCTGGGTGGCGAACTGTTATCAAACTTGGGTAATTCACCAGTGAGCGGTATGGAAATGTTTTTGCCAAGGTTAATCCGCTTTCTGGATGAATCATCACCTTGTTGACGCGGCACACCTTTTTCAATTGGAGGCAACGGTTCAACAATTTCTATTTCAAGTTCCTCCTCTTTGCCATTCGAAAGCCTTCGAACTCGGTTGATCGAAAGTTCGCCATCTCCAACGCCTAAACTCTCTGAAGCCCGGCCAACACCAATCGCCTCAAACGCAACACGAAACCGATCCTGTGGCTCAACTACAGATGGAACTTTCAGATCAACTATATCTGTACTGGATTTGCGAAGATTGGAATCTTTGCCAACACCCAAAACCACAATGGGCAAGGAACGGGAAACGGACACTTCCCGCAATCTGTCAAAAGATTGAGCGTCACCTTCCGTTGCACGACCGTCGGTAACAATGACTACACCTTGAACCAGCGGGTCCTTATCATTCTCAAGGAGCCTCAAGGCTGAATCCGCAACATTTGTCCCAGAAAAATCCCCCCCTATTACCTTTGCTGCACTATCTTGCATAAGCTTTTCCAACCATTCACGCTCAGCAAATGGCAATCCTGCAAATGCCGCAACATCAGCAGTTTTCGAACCCGGCCTTAACCACAGGTCTAATAAAGGTCCCCTATCTTTAACGGTTCCCGTAAGCAGGGGAGCTGGCTTGGCAATAGACTCTGCCTTTGATGCATGCTCCAGGAGGCGATTTTCTTCTTGCGCCGTCCAAACCTGAATGGCTTTTTTAAATTCCCGTCTTGCTGTTTGCAGTTCTGTGGTTGTGCGAGTACATTCCCCTTCAAAAACAAGGCCTTCATCATCGATAAAACGCCCAAACCGAAACATATGAACAGGATTCTTAGCTAAAAGGGGCTGAAGAAATCGACTTTGATTCTTTAACAGCGCCGAAACCAAATCCTGCCTTTTGGTATTCGATTTAGAATCAATAACCCCAGGGTTTACTTTTACAGTGTCTGAAACTCCTGTCATGCTCCCCGAAACATCAACCAGAACCAAAACTTTTCCAGCCTTCTCCTCAATCTCATGGCGAACCAATGTTTCTTCCCAAGCAGGAAGAAGAAACACCACAAGCAGCAAGGCAAAAACTAACAACCTTGGCAAAGCAAGGCATAACGACTTCAACCGCCCAATTACTGCAACCTCACGACGCCAAATGATCCAAAATAAAAACAATGCAAAGGCAAACAGAGCACCACCTACAACCCACCAACCCCAAGCCGGTTGAAGATCCATTCCAGGCAAGGATAGAGGAAGCTCCTCTGTTCTGCGAAGAACTAAGCGCTCTTCCAAACTGATAATGCTTTGGGCGGTTTCCATATCAAGCCACCCCCTTCGAGGTGAAGTTGGCTAGATTGCCGCCAATGTGGCTACATCGCCACGCCAAAAATTGTTCCACAATCAATAAAGCCAATAATGCAACAATCAACCAAGGAGTTTCCGATGCGTCCAAAGAGCGCTTCTGAATCAGCATTTCTGAATTTTGCCGAGTTTGATTATTCACAGGTTCGAGCTTGAACCAATCAGCAGATGTTTCAGTTTTCGATTTTCCGGTTCTAGGGTCTACCTCTTCTTGGGAAGCCCTTTTTAAATCGCTTTCAAAGGTGTCAACATTGAAGGCCACGGCACCGCGAACCTGAGTGACTGATGTTGAATCTGGCCGAATACTGTATGTCAACAATCCGGGATTTTGCTGGGAATCAATTCCAATTGACCAAAGAGCCTCGGGATTCTGAAAAATTTTGGAAGCCACTTGAAAAACCTTTGAATTTTCAATCGATTTACCGGCTATCACAGTAGCCTGCTGGGGATAATAGAGGGACTCCATTACCACCGGACTTGGAAAATTACCCAATCCACAGGATTGGCTTAGGGAAAATTCCTTGCTGCGGGAATCAGAATTTTGTCTCAACAGGTAAAAGAGGCTGTCTTGAACCAGAATTGGAAAAGTGGCAGAAAGGAATCCATTAGCCCACTCATTCCAAATACCAATTGAGTCCCCTGTCAATCCGCTTCGCGATGAGGCAGGGCCTGCAGAAGACAAAAAAGCCAGCACATTGCCACGCCCGTTTGGACGCGCAACCATCAGGGGATCTCCTTGTTGAATTTTACGGATTACAGATTTTAGTTTGTCTTGAACCTGAATTAACTCTGGGCGGTCCCAAACCGTTTGTCCAATGCGGGTCCCTTCGCCAGTTTGCTGCAATCGCAACAGGTCCTCAAGTGCCCTGACAATATCAAACTGACCAGAGGTTGCAATTTTTGAACGCATTTTTCCAATTTCAAGTTCCAAGATACCCAAAACAGGAGCAATTGCTGGCAGAGTAAAAGGAGACTTATCCAAGGCAAAAATATCAAGAATTTCGCGTTTCAGGGCTTCGCGCTGGCCCGCAATTTGCCAAGCTTTGGAAGGGAGGGCCAAGAGGGTTTCAGTTTGGTCATTCCACCTACTTGATTCAATGGAGGGCCAATGCCTTTCCATTCTCAAATGCTTGAAAACTTGACGAAAGGGCAATAAACCTGCAACTACAGGGTTATTAAGATCAGGAAAAACAACTTTGGGAGATTCATCACGCTTCATTTCCTCCCGTTCTTTCTCAGAAAGAATCGGCGATGCTTGCCCTGCTAAAAGTACTGGAAAAAGCCCTTCATGTTGTTCAAATAGACGATTACAAAATCCTGAAACTGTTCTATCACCAGCAAACCATGCAAGCCCGCCACCTGATTTGACATAGTTATCCAGCTTAACTACCGCAGTATCAGTCAATTCCGCAACATTCAGCAAAACAACCAAGGCAAACGAAGGCATATCCTGTTTTTCAAGATCAGCGGGTTCTAAAAAAATTGGTTCAAATAGTTGGGGGTTTAGAGCCGCACCAAAATAAAGGGAGTCGCTTGATGTACTTGCACCTGGCTGAATGGTGCCATCAACAATCAAAAGCGGGATCCGGTCCCTTACTTCTAGAACCATGTCACGAATATTATCCGCAGGTACACCTTCACCCGAATCATTTTCCAAAATCGCTCGAATGGCCATTGGTGAGGAAGAAGCCCTCCGGGCCAATCCATCCTTTAAGACATCCTTGTTTTCTGCCTGACCGGTTTTAGCATCATTTGATGGAAGACCATCCTTTACCGTGCTACCTCCACGGCTTGGAATAATTCGAAACCGAACTTCAACGATTTGCCCAGGAGGCAGACTTTCGATTTGTCGAGATGCAGATGGGTCACGTTTGCCGTTCAATTCTATAGCCAAAAATGCAGATCTCGGCTGCGCTCCAAAATTCGCCACTTTTGCCCAACACTCCAGCGGTTGCCCCTCTAAACCTAACCGTGATTCCGATCCCAAAGCCAATATGGCCAAATTACCATGCTGGTCAGGGCGCAACTGCTCATCGCGAATCGGGACTGCACAGTCATGAATGCGCCACTGAACAGCTTCGGCGGAATTCATGGTTTCCTTGATTTTGCCATCCGACCAATCAGCCTTTCGAACATCACTAAAAAAATGAAGCAATTTCCTTGTTTTTAAATCAGGTAATTGACCAATTAAATCATTCTTCGCGACTTCCAAGGCATCAATCAAATTGACTCGGTAGGACCGCAAGTTAGTTGAATTCAGAAATTCGACAAGCGCCCCAAATGATTCATCACCTAGCTGCTCATCGAACAGGATTTTACCCGGTTCGCTAGCACGCCGAAGTCGCATTCGGGTAGGAATTTTGGAAACAAGAGAAGATTCCGCAAGGGAACGAATACCATCTTTTGCCAATGCAAAAGAATCCGAACCGGCTCCGGCATCTCTGGAGCTATCGGACATGCTGGTACTATCGTCAAGGACAACCTCGTGAAGAATCCAATCCTCAGGGAGCGCAGGAGGTGAACCGCTAATCAACCAGCGCGATAGCAACAAACCGATCAAAATTACCAGCAAAACCCTTGATGCCAGCAGCAAAAGCTGCTCAATGATCATCTTCCGCTTCATCCGTTTTTGAGCGGCTAACAAAAACTCCATGGCTGCCCAGCGAACACGCCGATAACGCATTCGATTGATCAAATGAATGATCACAGGAACAGATGCGAGCAAACCCGCCGCTGCCAAGGCCCAAGGATTGAGAAAAATACCAAGCAAACCGGCCAAAGGAAGCCTCTCCTCCGATTATCCGGGCAAATTCGGCCGTCCTTGACGGACCGCTTCCCGTTGGTGCAAAAACCTTGTCAACACGGCATCAAGGGGTTCATCCGTGCGAATAAATTGGTAACTAACTCCCTGTTTTGTGGCGGCTCGGCGCACTTCTTGAAGGAACTCTCCCAATTCCCTGAGGTATCCCTGCCGTAAAGCAGCCGGATCGCATAGCAGTTCAGGCATGGACTCCATACCCTCAAAGCGAGTGGGCCCCATGAACTGAAAATCCACCTCATCTTTATCCATCAAATGAAATAGGACCACCTCGTGCTTGCGTTGCCTTAACATTTGCAAGCCCTTGGTAAGAGCATCCCTATCCACAAGAAGGTCGGAAAAAATTGCAACCAGACCTCTGGTAGGCAAATTTTGAGCAACTTTTTTCAAAATTCCAAATATATCGGTTTTTTCCCGTGGCCGGTCATTCCCCAAAGCGGCAACTATTGCATCAAGATGCCTGGATTGGCTTCGAGGCGGAATTATGGATCGGATCGAAGAATCAAAGGTCACCATGCCCACCGCATCCTGCTGCCGCAGCAGCAACCATGCAGCACTAGCAGCAGCCGTTGCGGCATACTGCATTTTGTTCAATGGACCAGAACCGTAAGCCATGGATTCAGAAACATCAACAACCAATGTGCAACGAAGGTTGGTTTCGGCCTCAAACTGCTTGATGTAAAAACGGTCAGTTTTTGACCATACCTTCCAGTCAAGGTGGCGAATATCGTCGCCAGTTGTGTATTCACGATGCTGGACAAACTCGACAGAGTGACCAAAAAATGGGGAAGGGTGCATGCCGGCAAGAAAGCCTTCCACAGCTTGATGGGCACGAAGCTCCAACCGGCCTATTCCCGCCAAAACCGCAGGATCAAGGAACCGCCGATAATTTTTTCCATCCTTTTCCCGATCTGCCATTCCTTACGTCCCACCGGATACCAAGCCAAAAAACAGCATTCATGCTGCAAAAATCGGTTTCAACCGTTCATCCTTAAGTAGGTCATTTTCCTTATCGGGGGTTTCCCGCACCAAACGAGTAATAACATCGTCTGAAGTAATTCTTTCGCTAGCAGCGGTAAAATTAACCAAAATACGATGACGGAGCACTGGACAAGCCAATGCTTTGATATCCTCAGTTTGAACATGGACACGGCCCTTCAAGAGGGCGCGGGCCTTTGCGCCAAGGATCAAGTTTTGGACTGCCCTAGGCCCGGCGCCCCAAGAAAGCCAATCCGAAACGAAAGCTGGCACACCCGGTTCTCCGATTCGAGTTTGACGCACTAATGCAAGTGCGTAACGCAATGCATGGTCGGATGCAGGCACGCGACGAACCAAATCCTGCAACTTCAAAATTTGCTGACCATCAAGAACTGGACGAATTGAATCGGAACTTGTGCCAGTGGTGCGCCTTGCGATTTCCATTTCTTCACTGAAAGAGGGATAGCGCACGAAAACCTTGAACATGAATCGGTCTTGCTGCGCCTCAGGAAGGGGATATGTCCCCTCCTGCTCAATTGGATTTTGAGTGGCAAGGACAAAAAACGGGCTGTCAAGCTTGTGGCGGACCCGGCCTACGGTAACCTGACGCTCTTGCATGGCCTCCAATAAGGCGGCCTGGGTCTTGGGAGGTGTTCGGTTGATTTCGTCAGCAAGAATAACATTTGAAAATAACGGCCCTTTAAGGAATTTGAATTCCCTTGAGCCATTATCACGGTTTTCTTGAATAACCTCGGTCCCAGTAATATCAGCAGGCATTAAATCCGGGGTGAACTGGATTCGCGAAAAATCAAGGGATAGGGTTCTGGCAAGAGTTGAAATCATCAGAGTCTTTGCAAGGCCGGGAACACCTTCAAGCAGGCAATGCCCCTTGCTAAACAGTGCGATCAGAAGTTCTTCAATCACTTGATCCTGACCAACGATCACTTGGGCCAATTGTGCTTTAATAGCGGTATAAGCATCTTGAAGCGCCTTGACCGCCTCCAAATCATCCGATGCGGTGATGGTTTGATTGTTTTCTAACATTATACATTTCCCTGGTGATTCAAAAATTAGTTTCTGTTTGGGCCCAATTCTAACAAACTTAACGTTGGTAAATTGGTAAGCACCCTTTGTCCAACTGAAGCATGCTCAAATGAACCGCGGTAATGAAAACCGGCCCCACATGACCGCCAGTCCACGAACCATTTGCTCCCTGCGTGCGAACCAGGTTATCAAAAGCCTCCTTTCGATACTTGGTCCAAGTCAACTTATCAGAATCTTTAGCACCAGGAAACAACTTGGAATAACCATCATCCCCAAGCATATAAACCGCTTGGGAAAAATAATAATGAGTGTATTCATCGTGCCCAGTCCGGTTGGAACCAAGCACACCAAGCTTTTGCTGGCAAAACTTGAACCACTTTTTAACAAATTGAACGGAAGGCTCCTTGAAATAATCACCCGCCGAAATTCCGCAAGCGATCGCAGCAGCAGTTAATGCTGGCCGGCCATCGCCTCCGCCCCCGCCGCCGTATTGGTAAATGATTCCGCCTTCTGAATTGGTGCATTCCTCAAGGTAATCCACTGCCCGTTGAATCGCCTCGGGTGGAACCTCCAGCCCAGCATTGCGAACAGCTCGCAATGCTTGAACTTGGGTGATAGTTACTGACCCTTCGTCAAAATTGTTTCCTTCTTTAGCTGTCAGGTATCCCCAACCACCGAATTTCACATTCTTGCCTTTGCGAGTGGTTTCCCGAACCGTTTGAGCATTGAAAGAAAACTTGCCGGCCCTGACTAGAATATCCTCCAGCTTTTTACGCCTTTCAACATCTTCTTCATCACCATAAACACAGGCCAGAAACAGCATGCCAAAACCGTGCCCATACATATATTTCCCGGCCTCACCAGGAAGGTTCGGGTTGCCAATCAGGCCATCCTTGCCACCGCCTTTTTGGGTACGAGCCATCAAAAAATCCGTAGCACGGCGAATATTATCTCTATATTTGCCTTCCCTTATTGTACTGCCTTCCATCAACAAACTCATGCCAGAAAGGGCAGTCATTGAGATAGGGTATTGGCCATTTGCTTCCCAGTGTCCATCCCGAGACTGTTGCTGAACAAGCCAATCCAGCCCCTTACGAACACATTCCTTGTATTCTTGGGGAATATCCTCTGCCCGAGAAGGCAAACAATTTGACACAAATGCTAACACTAGGACTAACGCTATTAAAATTTGACGCATGGCCATCCCCCAAAAATGGAATGTGATGCGGTGAATGATTGCAAAAACTTGCAAGCTTGGCATTTGGATCATTTACCACCTGGCCCTGTAACCTGATGAACAATTCTGGCTCCAGGTGCCTCCAACTCTATGCGGCCTTTTTTGGTATCTAATTTAAAACTCTGGAAAGGTTGCAAGTTGGGCCTTTCATCATCTATCAGGCGCTTACCTGACCGTTTGTCGATACTGAGGAAAGCCCCAACCCCCTGCCTTGTATTACCATTTCCAGGTTTCGTGTAACGGCTGGAAAAAACCACTATGGGCATTTGGGAGAAATTTTCCGTTACCAGCATTTGATTTTTTGCATTCACGCGCCAAGCTGTTTTGCCGGTAGCCTTGTCAAATGCATACAGCTCACCATTGGCAGGTAATTGTTGAAAACCAGAACCCAAATTAAAGTTGGAAGCAACCATGGCTCCCGGGGCTGAAGGTTTGTTCAATAGCAGGTAGCATTTTTCAGTATCTACCAATACCCTCGCTTGCGCATTCTGGGCATGCATAGGATGGACCTTTGACGACATTTTTTCGCGGCCGGTCATTGCATCCAGCCTTCGGAATTTCCCATCCGGCTCGACCCATGAAACAGCCAAGGATTCTTGATCTTCGGCAAATTGGCTGCCGGCAGGGGCCGACACTTTCCAAATTTCCTTATTGGAGTTCATATCCACGCCAACAATTGAAAGGCCACCATCTGCCGAGTCACCAGAATAAACCAAAATATCTCCCTGAATTATCAGCTTTTTCTGGTATTTGCTTGCCAAGTCTGAGCCAGGAATCACCACACCGTCAGCAAAACGAACCAACCGGGTGCCCTTTGGTTTACCATCCTGATCCGTTTCAACCACAAGCAGGTTGCTGCCAACGCCGTGGATTCGAGAATCTCCACGGACATCCTCGCGAAGCCAAAGCTTTCTCCCTGTTATCGGATCGAGGCCCATCAAGCCGTCGCGTGAAAGTACAGCAACCACTCCTCCTCCAAGCACAGTTGCTTCCCCCAAACGCATTTTCCACCCGTCCTGGAACTGAACCAAATTTCCGCTAGTGCCCTTTTCCGGCATTTGAATGGAATTAATTTGGGAAATGGTTTGGCCTGCACCTTCTCGGGGGTTATGGCGATTCAAATTCCACAATTCATTGCGATTTGATTCGTGCTTTTGCAGAGCGTCGATTAAATGTACGGCATTTATGGCCTCAATCAAAACCAAATGCCCTCGAGCCTGGTACCCCAATCTCAAAGGATTACTGCTTCCGCCAAATACCAATTGTGCGGCTTGCGGTTGGCCAATTAAGTTTTCCCGGGAAAGAACCTCATTAAGAACCTCCGCCCCAGTGGCAGCATCCACTAATCGAAGCTGGTTATAATTCGACCTACCGGAATTAAATTGAAGCGACAACTTTAAACGCCTGAACATCGGCAAAACATCGCCTTCTGGAAGCAAGGTGACAGCCTGATTGTAGCGCGGATTGTTACTGGAATTTGGCTCAACTGGAAGCGCTTTCACAATTCCCGAAGAAAACCAATTGGATGATCCAGAAATAAAGGGAATCATGCGGTGGTCAGACCAAGCTTGAGCTAACCACTCTGAACCACTGCGGCCTCTTATCTGGGTGTCGGCATACTTTTGCGCAATCAGTCGATAGAGTTCAGCGGCATCATCTGAAAGGCCTTTGGCAAGATATAATTCCGCCAGCTCAACCAATGCTTCACCTGCCTGACTTGGTGATGATGCAAATTGTTGGAGATTCATCAGATCCTGCTCAGCCTGGAGGAACCCGCTTGCACTTCCATCCAAAGCCAGGCGCTTTGCCAACTCGAATTGTGCAGACCTGCCGGATTCCAGCATGGACCCAAAGACCTGAGCAAACTTACGCAGTTCCACAATTGGTGCGTTTTGGGATTTCATTTCAGTCCAACGGCTTGAAACCCTTTTTTCCAATTCTGCTCGGGAAGTGGCATCAGCCTTGGAAACCATTGCCGCAATTCTTCCGCGGGCCCAAACATCTGGTGTAGCCCTAAGACCGGTTTCTTCTATCACTGAGTCCAAATCCGCTTCAACGGCCAAGGAAGCAATTTTAAGATAGGTATCAAACGCCTCTAAAACCTTACCTTGGGATTCCCGGCCTCGCGCTAAAAGCCGCAAATAAATTGCCTTTCGTTTCTTTTCCTCTCGCCTTACCTCTTCGATTATTTGGGCATTCGCCTGGGCGGGCAACTCCATGGTGCATGTAGATTCAAAATCAGCTAGAAAAGGTTCCGCTTTAATAAAATCGCGCCCAAAAAATTCAACAAAAGCTTCATGCAAACTTTCCCGAGCTTTGGAAAGCACCCCGGGAGCAGGATTAGAACGGACAGATTTGGCCAAATCTTCGACAGCCCCCATCCAATCACCTTTATCAAGGCGCATTTGGCCCCGTTCCATCAATCCAATGGGGTCATTGGGATTTGCCTTAATTCGTGCATCAATCTGAGCAAGTTTCGCTGAAAGCAAGGGATAAGCCGCAACGTGGTCGTTTGACAAAGAAAACATCTCCCCGTCATGGAAGACCAAGTTTCCAACCGGCAGGGCCTTTCGGCTTCGTGTATGAGAAAGGATTTCTCCCTTAACCAAATCAATCACACAAATTTCAGGCTGCTTACTTGATTCCGTCCCACGAAGTGGAAGATAGAGGGTATTTTCAGCGACAGAGGCATAGCCAGAAGGTGAACCTATATCCACCCCCCAAACTTTCTTGCCTCCTTCGCGTAAATCCAAAGCGCGAACCTGTTTTTTTCCAACCACAATTACTTTTCCCTGGCGCACTCCTGCCAGATAAAGATCATCGTCTTCCCGGCGAGATTTCCATTGAAGTACCCCATCCTTAAGCCCAAGGCATACGATTGATTGGGAATCGGGGGAGGTGAAAACAACCCGACCCTCTGCAATGCGAGGGGGTGAGGACTTCCATGCCCCAGTTGCTGTTGAATTATTGCTGGAACCGGGATTCGGAATTCGGCCAGGGACTGGCCGCCTTGGAAACCCGGGAGGCATATTTCCTGGCATCATGCCTGGAATTTGATTTAAATTATTGCCGCTTTCACCCAAATCACGATAAGAATAAGCCCATACGAAACTTCGGGTCAACAACTCGACCCCCATGACAACGCCGGCATTGGTCGGGCAGACCAAAATTCCATCAGCATAGGCTAGATGAGTAGCACTTGTTCGGCGGCTAATATCTTGCTGCACCCTGTCACGCACCGTGCACAAACGCTGAATCCCAAGTATACGACCAGACGCAGCATCAACAGTAACTAATCGCAATTCTTGCTGTTTTTCATTTAGCAGAAAAAGGCGATCCCCCATCGGTAATGGCGAGCCCAGAAACAGACTTTCCAAAAGCTCGCCACCCTGAGCCCCATCTTTACCACCAAGACGCCAAAGCAATTTACCAGTAGTAAGGTGATAAGCTTCGATCCGATTTTGTACCACTGCTTCCAGCACATCGGAACCATATCGGGCAAAGGCATTGGCTGGGCCTTCCATTGGACCGCCTGGAAACCCTCCTCCAAACCCAAACACAGGAGGAATTTCAAAATCAACAACCGTAAAAACCCTTTGGCCATCACTGGAAATGGTACCAACCGTTGAATTTTCGAAAAGCAGGCTTGGATTAAGGTTATTAGACATCCCGTTAGCATTACCGGAAACGAATGAGCCCAACCAACTTTCAAGGGCATCTCGGTGTTTTGGTTTGCTCAGCAAAGCCCCATGGGCCATACGGTCCATAGACCAATCAATCGGATTGGCCCAATGGATCGTGCCGGTTTTCAAATTTCGGGCGACCAATCCGCCATGGCTACGGTAAACAGCCAGTGAAGTGCGATTGTCTTGGGTACCAATATCCAAGGCCAAAGGCTGTTGTGCAGGAATTATTGCTAAATTTTTGTCTTGGGTAAGATTTTTTTCGACTTCAGCCAGTTTGTCCCTTGTGTTCACGCCACCAGGTGCAGGCAGAGCAATAGTAGCTCGATCGGGTAGAGGTACAAATATCCGCTCCAGAACCGTTGGTTCAATTTTCCAAGCCGACTCGAGAAAAGGCACACCACCCTGCGACACCGCATTTCGCCTGAAATCCCCTCCTACCAATTCCCAATCCAAAACATTCCCCAGCACGGCAGCGCCACCGCTTGCAACTTGGCCGCGTAGCTCTTGGACAGAGCGCTTTCGTCCTGCGACGTTTAACTCTCTCAGGCCACGCTCTTCCATGCGCTTCCAAACCATTTCTTCCCCAGATTTATCCCCCGAAAGGCGCATGGCAACAGCCCCCTTAAGCCAGATTGTTTCTGGCAATGGAGCTTCATTTTTGGGATCACTTTGGAAGAGGCGATCAAAACAAAGGGCAGCAGCTAGAGGATCACCACGATCCAGATGGTAGGAAGCTAGCAATGCAGCAGACTGACGGCCTGCATCGGTGTGCAAAAACCCTCTAAAAACATTGGAGAGCTGCTCCAAGTCTCCTTTGTCCTTGGCATCCTTTAGCTGATTGGCGGCCACCTGGCCATATGCCGCTTGGTACAAGTCTTTGGCATCTTTAGGCAGAAGAGAAATCATCTTGCCCGCCAAGGCTCGAATACTCAAATCCTTGCCTTGAACCGCCATACCGGGTAAAGCCTCACCAAGGAGCTTGGCAAGATCTGGAGTGACCCGAATAAAAACATCTTCCCCAGTTTCAACCAACCGTTGCAGAATGGTTACCGCTTTTGCCCAATCTTTCTCCTTAAGATAATCAACAGCCGCATCTAACCTTTTGTTCAACTCAGGGTCCCTGGGCAGGTCTACCCCTGATTCCAACGACCCCTCATTTCCGTTAGCTGGTGCAGGTTGGAAAATCCCTGGTGCAACTTGAATTTGGACTTGGGAAAAAACCAATCCACAAGCTGTCAATAAAACTATCGAGGAACCAATTTGCCATTTCCAGTTGCAAAACGCTTTGTTGGCGTTTGCCAGAAATTTTTGCAGAGCCGTAATAGTGTGGAAAATTTTCGAAAAATTCTCAGGCCTTTCGGAATTCCGTTCCAGCGGCATCGGAATCCTCCATAAACTTGCAAGAACTAATTTAAATAACAAAGCGTCACTTGAACTGCTGACTACATTCTGCCGGGGCCAACAACGATGGGCAAGGACTACCCCCATTAAATAACGCAGATTTAAAGGCACTAATTAAAATACCGAACCATCAGCTGTAAAAAATTTCCACCGAATAGTCCAAGCAATTAAAAACCCCTCATGGAAAAAGGGGAACAAATGGGTTACGGGACTAAATCCAAGGCTTTTTCGTGTTTGTGGTCGTGAAACCTTATTTCAGTTTTGTTGGCTTCAAAAACTTTGGCCCATGCTTCGGCACCAGTTCCTTCCACCCCAAACAAATTTAATTTGGGGGGTGGATTTGACGCCAATAACCCCGGCAAGCCACCAAACTTCATGGCACCCGGTAGGAACATTCCCAATTCCCCAAAATCGGACCATTCATTTTTACCGTATTGTCCATAGTTAAAATGGCCCAAATCGGCCTGCACTCCGCTGATCTCATCCCCCATCACGCATCCTGCCACCGCCGCTGCGGCATTACCTGCCAACCAAGGTTTTTTCCCGTTTCCAGTACCAGACCTAATTACCGTGCATATATCCCTAACCCATTCTGCCAGAGCCGGGCGATTGTAACAGTAGGTAAACGTAGCCTGCTCTTTGCCAAAGGATTTCCTCCACGCTTTTGACTCCCGATTAAACGAACGAGATGGCAACAAAACTGCCCAACCTTTTGCTAGCAATTCCTCCACGGGAGGTTCGGTGGATTCGCCCACCCAAATAACTGTTCCCAAAACCTGGCTTTTAGGCTCAAAGCGGTCACATGCAACCTTGCGACCACTTTTGGAATCAACCACTGACATTTTTGTGGCACTAAGCCCTGAAGCGCTTTTCAATTGCCCTAAAGTCTCAACCTTAATATCCGCGGTCTTTATTGAAGCCAAATCAAATGCAACCCTGACAAAAGGGCCCACTGCCTTCTTCCAACGATCGGCCCCTCCTTCACTTTGAACATTAAGAGAACCAATCCAATTCTCTTCCTGTTTTTCCAAAGAAGCCCTCAAAAGATCTGCCGACAACGCGGTTGTGACGCGTGGGTGTTCTTTATCGAACACCGACAACTGGGCAGGAGGGACCGGCACAAATGCCCGCTCACGCACAGGTCCATCGCCTCCCATGCGGAGATGGCGGTTCATCCATCCATACATGAATTCACGAGATTTTTGATTGAAGTTATGACCATATTCTGGCCAGCACTTAGCATCCACCAAGCCTTGTTGCCCGGAAAGTGAATAGAGTTTCTTCAATTCCGGCAGACCTTCCTTCTCGATCGCAATAGTCCAATCATCAGCACCGCTCATCGCCAAGGGCCTTGGGTAGAACAGACCTGCGATCTCAACATTTCCAGTATTAATTCTCAAATAGGGTGCATTTTCGCAAACACAACCACCCTGCATCCGAGATCCAACCATCACTGCCGGGAAAGCAACGGCGGGTCTGGAATCAAGGGCTCCCAACAAGAAAGTTTGCGTACCACCCCCGCTTGCGCCCGTGACGCCAATCCGCTTGGGGTCGACCTCTCTCATGGACAGGACATAATCCAAGGCGCGAATACTGTTGATGGTTTGAAGCTGGGTTTGCCCCTGAAGATGCAGCAAAGCACGGGGATCCTGAAAACCATCACGGTGGGAAATCGGGCCGTTGTCAGCGTAGCCCACCATGTCGTAATGAAAAACAACCGCCCCCATCATGGCTAAATTGGCACAACGGGCCTGAAGGGGATATCGGGCTCCCTCCATGTTTAACTCCGCACCGGTTTCAATTTCTTTTTTGGCAGACGCATCAGAGTTTTCGTAACACCTTCCGTTTTGCCAGTGACCATGAGGGCAGAGCACCGCAGGCCTTTTTCCTTCTTTGATCGCAGCATCTCCTTTGGGGGTATAAAGCGAACCGGTAACCAATAAGCCGGGCACACTTTCAAAATAAACCGAACTGACTGTGTATTCCGGACGCTCGGCAACAATCCGGGTCACTGGATTTAAGGGCGCAAATTTTGGCATTGGATATACCCCAAGAGACACTTGGAGTTGCTCGCGAACCTTGGCAGACCTTTTAGCCCATTCCTCCAAATTGGAAGGAGGATTGAAAATAAAATCTTTGTCATTCAAAGTGCGAAGTGGACTATCTTCGACATTATTTTTGGGTTGGACCGATTGTGAATTAGAAATCGTCGCAAACAAAACCAACATAACAAGCGCCTGAATGAATATTCTTGCCTTTAATTTGCCAATCATTCAACCAGCCCCCTGAAAACTTTCATTCAATTGATTGATCGAGAATATTCTAGGAATTTATATCAGTCAAACAGGCAACCCGAACGGCCCAGTCACCTCATCCATCCAGGAGACCTGAAGCCACCCAGCCAACCCATTCCAAGGCTTTCTCCCCTAGCTCATGAATGTTCCCCAGTTGTGTCAATTAACGCACTTGGGTTAATGGGCACCCAAACATCAAAAGCTGAGGTTATCGATGGATCCCCTGATTTGCCTAGCCCTTGGAGCGATAGTAGGCTCCTTGGCCTCCGGTTTCTTAGTTTGGCTGACAACGAGTCTAACTAAAAGGGAAAGCCCTGACGCTGATTACGCAAAGCTTTTAAGGAATTTGGTAGGCAGGGGTATTTTGCCAAGCCATGTATGGGAGCAACTCTCTCGCGAACTTAGACCTAAATCCCAGATTTCAAATAAACCCATGATAACTGGCTACCAAACAGATGAAGAACTAAACAAATTCCAACCCAACTCGGTTGGCATTTGGATTATTTTCGGTTTATGGACAGTTGCAGGAATTTTTTCGCTTCTTGGCGCCAACGAAAACAATTGGCTACTAACCACGGCCTCTATATTGCTTTCTTGCGCCGTATTGGGAATCTCGATGAACAAAAGTTTACTGCATAATTCTTTTTTCCGCATGGCCTGGACAGGATGTGGAATTGCAGCTTGGGTTCTTGGCCCTCTGGGTCACCTTGGCGCAGATGCCGATCCTCAGAAGTTGATTTTTGGGGGTTTTTGGGGCCTCGTATGTGGCATGGCAACCATGAGTTCCCTTGAAGCCTGCATTCGGGGAACAAGGCCGGGGAATCTTTCAATTTTCATCCAAGGTTCCTTGTTGTTTGCGCCAACTTTCCTCCTGCCGATGGACTGGTCGCGGTGGCATGCTGATTCCCGCGATTGGTCACCCATCCTCCTTGGACCATGGAGCTTAATTGCAGGTGCAGCTTGGGGTATCGGTTTGGCGGCCAGGCAAGGATTTTCATCCACTGGTTTCACACTTGGTGCCTCGTTCGCAACCACTTGGTTTGTGGGCTGGATTTCTCTTTATCTATCGGGAAATGGAGAGGGAAAAGGTCTGCCAGCATTTGCAATAGGGGCTTTTATTGCCTCATGCATTTCTGTTACGATTTTTAGGTTGTCAGGATTCCAAGAAGCAAAAAAACTGACTCGGTTTCCTACCGGAGTCGGTAGTTTTTGGGTAACTCTATTCCTTGCAGGGTGCGGCACGGCCATGGTACTGCCATCGGTTGGTCATTCCACCGCTTTGGCGGGCGGGGTGTTTATTTTTGGCAGCATTTGCGCCTGGATTTGCCTTAATTTCTCGAAGTCTAATTTTTGGGGTCTTGCCTCGCTTGGGGCTTTGCTCATTGGGATATTCCAACTATCGGTTTACATTCACAACTCGGTTCCGGTACCAGCCTGGTGGCCTTTCTTGGCTAAAGCTTTAGGTCTGGGTTTTTCATTTGCCACGTTATGTTGGTGCCTTGCTGTCGGCCAATTTCCATCAAAAAAAATTCAACCCTTTGTGTGCTTTGCCTCTCTTGCAGGTTGCGTGGCATGGCTTCTCCCTACTCAAGCATTGGTCATTGCCACCTTGGTTGAGCCCACTTGGATGTCAGAGGTAATAAGAGGCCCACTTGGGGTTTGGTGGAATTGGCCATTGGCCGTTTTTTCAGTGGGAATCGGATGGTGGATGCACCGATCACTTCATGGCATGCGGCAGGAAATATGGACAACCATATTTGTGCTTATTTCGGCCGGTTTGGCAACTGCTGAAGCAACATTAGGGCTTGATACTGAAGAAAGCCCCCAAGGTGTGCTTGCAGTTTTAGCTGCATGGACCGCTGGATCCTGCTTAATTAGCATGTACCGCAGTCGTTGGGCTTCAGTTTTCGCCAACCTGTTCTTAGGATTTGCATGGTTCCTCGCCTGGAGCCAATCAAACAGACTACCCGAGTCCAGCCCATACTGGAGTTTGGTACCCGCCTTACTTGCATGGTTTATTGGTACTGGAAAAAGCCTCACCCATGGCAAAAGGTGGATCCCATTAGCGTCTAGTGGCTCCCTGATGGTCGCCCTCTCAACTTGGACTTCTTTAACGGGGGCAAATTTTGGGCCCGGATTGCTAATTGGCGCGGTTTTGATGGCTATCAACCTTGCGGTGTTGGAAATCCGCCATGGCAGAATTTGGTTGGCCCCACAAAAACTTAACAAAACGATTCGTCTTCGTGAACCAGCTCTTTGGCTTGGGGTCACCCAACTTCTAATTCTCGTTGGCAGCTTTCTTTCCATTGCGGAATCCGGGCACGGAGGATGGTTAACAGTTGGGTTCCTAGCCCAGGCAATAATTCTGTGGTTAGTTCGAGGGAACTCTTCTAAAACCCTGGCCAATTTGCAAAGTATTGGTAGTGGCATAGGTGGTGGTTTGGCCCTGCTAGCAACCGCTGAAACCCTAGATAACCAAGGTCTTGTATTCGACTATTTGGGCACCATTCCCTCCCTTGGTTTTTTCATTCCCGGCGCCCTACTTGGTTTGGCTATTCGCCAATTGGTTTTTGGTCTCCGAACAGAACCACAGCATAATGACACCCGAATAGCACTTGCCATATTTGGCATTCCAATAATTTCAAATGCCAGCTTTGCTTTGAATCCCAATCGCACAGTTGGCGAATTGCTTTTAGCCACATTTTCCTGTGCGATTTGGCCCATTTTGGCATGGTTTGGAGCCAGCCATTGCGGGAAGGATCAAAGGCACAAATCTCGCAAATGGCACGAATTATCGCTATGCCTTGCTCCTCTTCCAGTTTCGATGGGCCTAATTTCGCTATTAGGGCTTGGCACCCTTGACTTAACCACAGTTTTCGCAACACTTCTTGCGGGCACCACCCTTACTGCCGGTTGGTGTTTAATAGCACCGCAGATGGATATTGATTGGACCCTGCAAGCGCGACAGGCATTTGCCCCATCAGGTCGTCGGCTATTGGTAATCGGCTTGGCATTCCAAATAGTTTTGTTTGGATTGGCTCAAACCAATTCAGGGTCAATCCAACCTGATTGGAAAAACTCTATTGCTTTACTAGGATTTACTGGCAACGCCCTGATTGCAGGTTTGATGGCGCAAGTCCATGAGCCATCCAGGAAAGCAATTCGGCTTCAGTATTTAACCCTTTCTTCTCTGGCCATCTGCGCGGCCTGGTCAGCCTCTTCATTTTCCGATTCTTCCAGCTTCTCCAGAAGTGTGATGGTTTTCTTAGGTATTGCCTTTTTCTGCGCTGGAACACGGAAATGGAAAGGTTTGGCAGATTGGTCTGGGACATTACAAATAGTTGGTTTGGCAATCCCCTTGGCTGTAATGCTCTTGGCCGCTTTTTCCATGGGTTGGTCGGGGGAGGGTAAAGGCCTATTTTCCCATTGGGGAATCGATACTTTTGCCCACGATTGGAACCCTTGGGCCGCAGAGCTTTGTATCTTGGGAATTGCCTATGGACTCATGGGATCATCTGGGGCCAGCAACCATTGGCACAACTCGATCCGATTGGCATTTCTTGCCTGGTTTTTTTGTGGATGGGCTGGGATTTGCCTCATAATGCAGGGGCCAAGCGCCCAAGGGATGCTTTTGGCTTTTAGCGGCATTTTGATTGGAGCAAGGGTTATGCTCAACCGAACGGCTACCCCCTTCGCAATCAGTCAAGATCCAATCAACCGTGAAGCGGCTTAATAGCCCTTGATTCCACCCAGAGCAGCAATTTTTCCGGAGAGGGAAAGGACCGATACCACCCCAAACCCGGGTGGTCGAACCCCGCCCTTTTTGAACTTCCCTTTGCGACCAAAAGCCAAGGGATCTCTGGCGATTCCGAGAGGCCCTGAATCATCTTTGTCAAACGGTCCTTTTTCCAATCAGCCAAGATTTCCACGAACACCTTTCTCCCATCAGAACGATTTTTCAACAAATAATCGGGAATCCAGAACTGGCTATCCCCAAAAGGAAGCACCTGGCAACAAGCATCCAATTCCCAATCGTTTTCGGTTGATTGCCAAAGCTTATGCAAACCTTTAATTTCCGGATGCGCAGGAGGCGCCAATCTGTGGCGGTTAGGGAACGAGACTTTTGAACCATGATGTTCCCAGATCACTTTTCGGGCTGGCCGTTTCCCCCATACCAATGAGGCGCTGATTTTCGCCTCCTCCACCGCAAGAGCTGTAGGTAAAAAACAGGCAAGGCGGATGCCATACTTGGTGGTGGAATCAAAAAGGCTCATTGGCCCATCGAACCGAATACGAATATTTTTTTCAGTCTGATCAATATCTGCGGTTAAATCCCAATGCAATTGATGGAATTTAGCTGCGGTTATCAGGTTGCGGATTTGGCGGGTTGAACCTTTTTGAAGTTCAACCTCCAGCCATTCAGACCGGAGCACAACTCCCTGTGCCAGTGCCAGATTATACTCTTCAAGCAAACGCCCAGCGGAAATGTCCTCAAAGGCCGAAATTGTTTCGTGTCCTGGCACATCGGCGTAAAGTGCCTCAAGAAATTCCAGTGAATTCGCTCCAATCTGGGCGGATTCCATCGAGACCAGCTCAGCCCTTTTTTCCGCATCAAATCCGGAATTCTGGCGAAGTATCGCGGCCCTTGCGAACAAGTCGAGCCGAGCCTGCCAGGTAACCTGTTTTTCCGCAGGGACCAAGTGGCACCGAGCTTCCAAAACTCGCGCCAATCCCTTCCATACCACTGGAAGGTCTTCGCCTTCAATTGCCTCAACCATTTCATCGCGGATAAACGCTATGGGGCTGCCGACCGCACGCCGAAACATTTCCAACAACTCTTCTGCTGATTGTAACCACGCGGAATCACCCTCCGCCAAAAAAGACGGACGGAGACTAGCCTTGTAGACGGTGGCTCGAACCAAATCACTGGTAAGCATCGTGGTTCCGCCTGCGTCTGCTAACAAATTCTTCCTTGGTTCCACGGACCACCAACTCGTGGAGCACGGCGTTTTTTCCCTCGTGTTTTCGCAAAATCCGTCCCAATCTTTGGACATGCTCACGAACGGTGCCACTGCCAGAGAGAACGATCGCAACACCAGCGGAAGGCACATCCACTCCCTCGTTTAGCACTCGACTAGTGGCAAGAACGGGCAAGCGGCCATCATGGAACGCCTGCAAAATCTCTTTTCTCTCGGCAGGCTTGGTGTGATGGGTCAACGCAGGTACCAAGAAGCGCTTGGCTACCTTGTAAACAGTCGCATTGTCGGCTGTGAAAAGAAGGACACGATCCTTGTGATGCCTTTCCAGCAAATCCTCAACTGCCTGCATTTTTGCCTCGCATTGCTGGAGGATACGCCTTTGAACCAAAAATGATTTGAAAGCCCGCCGCGCTTCAGGACTTCTTGAACTTTCACGGATGAACCTGTTCCATCCCCCGGAAGAACCAAGACTATAGCCTTTGGTTGCAAGATAATCCTTCAAAAGGCAAGCTTCATAGTCATATTGCTGCCGTTCCTCACCGGATAAATCGACCCAGACCAGATTAGTTTGGTAGTCAGCCAAATGCTCGCCTGAAAGCTCGTGAATTCCTCTTTCATAAACCAGGGGTCCGATCAGGTCCGCCATTACCACATGGGAACCATCCTCCCTCTCCGGGGTGGCGGTCAGGCCAAGGCGGAAAGGAGCTATCGCCCCGCGAGCCGCCAATTGAGTGGTAGGGCCGGGAAGATGATGGGCCTCGTCAAATACGATCAGGCCAAAGCGGTTCCCCCACTTTTCCACATGCAAGTAAGCGGAATCGTATGTTGATACTGTAATTTCACGCCAATCTAGAAAACCACCCCCAGCAAGGCCCACCTCCTCGCCGAAGGTTTTTGAAAGCTGGATATGCCACTGGTGCATCAAATCGATTGTTGGACAAACGACCAGTGATGGACGTCCGGTCTTTTGGATAGCTAGATTTGCCACCAATGATTTTCCCGTACCAGTAGGCAAAACCACCAAGCCCCTGCCACCCGAATTCCACCAACTCGCGATTGCCTCGGATTGATGCTCAAATGGAGTTCGGTCGTCGGCAAGATTAAAATTTCTGCGATTGTATGCCCGCGCTTGATCCAGAAAAGCTATTCCTTTGGCCACAAAAAATTCGATCAACTGCCGATAACGAATGGCTGGCAGGCGCCAAGCTCCATCTTTGGGGTCGACCCGCATTTCAGAAAAACGGGTGGCAAGCTCCTCAATCAATGGGGGGCCCATCCCCCCCAAAGTGAGGGTCCCGCAAACAAATCGGACCAAAACAGGATCGATTGCTGGCGCATTGATCATGGTTTTTGACCTAAAAACTGGAACCAAAACATGAACAAACCTACCTGTACAAAAGATCAGATATCAGTTTCCAATGCAATTATCAAGGAAACCCGGGACTTGGTGGTGCTTCAAGAAGGCAAATCCCTATAATTTCATCACACACACTAAGCCGAGGCGGGGAAGGGCGGCCTTTCACTTTCCGGTGGTCCAAGCTGGTTATACGGCATGCCTTCTCACCCCTTGAAAGTTTTTTCCGGTCGGGCAAATTCGCCATTGGCATCCAGGATTGTCAACCACTTGGGTGACACGCTGGGCCTAATGACTGTGACCAGTTTTCCAGACACTGAAATCATGGTGCGTATTGATGAAGATGTGCGTGGCCGCGATATTTTTATTGTTCAGCCCACTTGCCCGCCGGTTAACGAGAATCTTGTTGAGCTTTTGGTCATTATGGACGCCTTCAAGAGGGCCAGTCCATCTCGCATGACAGTTGTGTTGCCCTATTACGGTTATGCCCGGCAGGATCGTAAAGATGTGGGCCGTGTGCCCATCACTGCGAAATTAGTTGCTAACCTTTTGACCAGTGCTGGAGCAGACAGAATTTTGGCTTTGGACTTGCATGCCGCCCAAATTCAGGGATTTTTCGATATCCCTGTAGATCACTTGCATGCTGGCCCCGTGCTTAATGAATATGTCAGAAGCCTGAATCTTGCGCCTTCGGATTATGTGCTTTTGAGCCCGGATGAAGGCAGCATCAAGAAGACTCTTACATACCAGAAAAAACTTGGCGGCTCAATTGCCATAGTGGATAAAAGGCGCTCAAGCGCAACGGAAACCAATCAAGCCAATCTTATTGGTGCCAGCCTGGAAGGTAAAACCGTTTTCATTTTTGACGACATGATTTCCACTGCTGGAAGTGTGGTTGGCGCAGCCAATGTGGCCAAACGAAATGGGGCCAAAGAAATATATGTTTTGGCAACCCATGGTGTGCTTTGTGGCAATGCGATAGAACGGCTTCGCGATGCTCCGATTAAAGAGATCGTCGTTACCGATTCGATCCCGCTTCCACCTGAAAAGCAGTTGCCTAAAATTAGGGTTCAATCGGTAGCGGCACTTTTGGCGGAAGGTATCCGCCGCATTCACCATGATGAGTCTGTGAGCAAACTCTTTTCCTAAACCATTTTTGGTTGAATCCATAACAGATTGTGTCTGTCAATGAAATAGCCTACCGAACTCGCTACTATCCTGACCGCGATGATCCGTTCAATCGGCGGAGTAATTCGTCAAAAAGGGTACCGCCTAATAGAGCCAGTCCGATCACTGAAAATTCCAAGTCACTAGGAACACCAGCAAAATTAACCAGATTTTGCAGTAGTGGTAAAACCGCTGTACCCAAAACCATTCCTATTACGGTTCCCTCACCACCTCGTAGGCTACATCCCCCCAGAACCGCGCCAGTGATTGCATAAAGCTCATAGAAATTACCGGCTGTGTTAGGCGAAGCTGTCCCCACATCCATCAGGAACAACAAACCAAACAATCCTGAAAGGGCAGCACAAAGGGTGTAAGCAAGAATTTTGTAAGCATCTGTGTTGATACCCGAGTATTTGGCGCTTTTTTCATTGAAGCCAATAGCCAGCATGTATCGCCCGTGAGTTGTCGCATGAACCAGAATCCAAGACATGAGCGCAACGGCCATTAAAATCCATGCTGGCATTGGCAAACCCAAAAAGTGCCCGGTTTCTAATTGAAAAAATCCAGACAGGTCCTGGCGGCCTCCCACACCCACATCCCTGCAAGCATCCCTAAAAATAGCTTCGCCCTCAGGAAGGGACCCGCCAATCCATTGTCCAACCTTATCAAAACGAACTTGTGTCAGGAATTTGGCCAATCCACGCCAGAGAAACAAACCGCAGAGGGTAACAATGAAAGGCTGCAGGCGCAGTTTGGTGATCAATAATCCCTGAGAAAAACCGATGAGGCTACTACCTGCCAACACTACCACAGAGGCAACCATCGGTGACCAGCCTGCTTCTAGAAACAAACCGAAACTGACTCCCGACAAGCAAACTACCGAACCGATGGAGAGATCAATTCCCCCTGTTAAAATAACTAATCCAACCCCAATGGTAATGATCCCACGCTCGCCAATTCTGCGTGCCAAGTTGTTAAGATTTTCATTTTGAAGAGAATTTGGGTGACTGTAAGCAAGTAGACCAACCAAGACCAGCAAAAGGCCAATGACCCCTAGTACTCGCTGGTATTGAGCGAAGTTTAATCGCGAAGCCAAGGAACTCATCACCCTCTCCCGTAGCCGATATGATCGGCCGTTTTTTCTTCAGCCGGCTTTCCTGTCGCCAAGGACATCACCGCTTCTTCCGAGAACTGGTTTCTGTGCAATTCTCCCGACAAGGCCCCTTCGTGCATCACCAGGATTCGGTCGGAAACCGACAAGACCTCTTCCATATCTGAAGAGATCATCAAAATCCCAATCCCGTTGGCGGCAAGAGCCCTCATGATCCGATAGATTTCCTCGCGGGCGCCAACATCAACCCCTCGTGTTGGCTCATCGAGAATCAACAATTTCGGTTGACGGGCCAGCCATTTGCCCAAAACCACCTTTTGTTGATTACCTCCCGAAAGCATTCCCACTGGCTTTGATGCGTTAGTAGTTTTGACCCCCATATTTTTTATTTGCTCACCCACCATGCGTCGTTCGGAGCCAGGGCGGACGACGCCAAACCAATTGAGCCAGTCGAGATTGGGAAGGGAAAGGTTGTAGCCAACCCCGGTTTCAAGTAAGAGGCCGTGGCCCCGGCGATCCTCTGGAACCAAGGCCATGCCCTGCTTGATTGAGCTACGAACATCGTTTGCTGGCAATTCACTACCATTCAATATAACTTTGCCACCAACACGCTTGCGCAATCCAAAGACACATTCGGAAAGCTCTGTCCGGCCCGCTCCCATCAGACCTGCCATTCCCAGTATTTCACCCGATTTGACTTCCAAGGAAATACCCGGGAGAGGTGATTGAGCATACCTGAGGTCCTCCAGCCTTAGCACTGCCTTGGAAGAGGTGACAACCTGCTCAGAATGTGACGGCGGCTTGATCTCCCGTCCTACCATCAGCTTTATCAATGAATCGTGGCTAATTTGATTTCGATCGAGACTACCAGCATTTTTTCCATCCCGCAGGCCGACAACCCGGTCTGCCATACGCCGAACTTCAGCCAAGCGGTGAGTGATATAGATCACACAAACGCCGTTGCATTTGAGTTCCCGAACAACTGCCTCGAGTTGGTCTGTTTCCTTTTGGGTGAGACTTGAAGTCGGCTCATCCATTATCAAAAAACGGGCAGTCATTGAAAGGCTGCGGGCAATCTCAACCAGTTGTTTCTGGCCGGGAGAAAGTTGGCCCACAAGAGTTCCAGGATCGAGCCTTAAACCCACCGTTGAGAGTAGTCCAGCAGCCCCCTTCCTTGTGGCAGCGTGGTCAATCAAACCCAGCGGACCGGCCCAGCGTATCTCTCTTCCCAAGTAAAGATTGTCTGCAATGGAAAGATTTTCGGCCAAATTCAATTCTTGGTGAATGAGACTGATACCCTTGGCCATGGCATCCCGAGGGCCAGGAAAGCTAACCTCTTCACCATCCAAGAACAACTTACCCTCGTCCGGTTGGACTACGCCGGAGAGGATTTTCATGAGCGTGGATTTGCCGGCACCATTTTCTCCAATTATGGCAACAACTTCACCCGGGAAAAACTCCACGGAAACCTTATCCAATGCCTGAACACCGGCATAACGCTTACTGACACCCTTGGCCCAAAGAGCGGGTTGCGAAACAGCCTTGCTCATTTGCCTAGCGTCTTCTTGAGTTCAGCCTGAAACTCATCCACATTGGCCTTCTTGATCACCTTGTGCGCAACATCGATCAGCCCACCGGGAGGAGCCTTGAAACCTTGGGGATCTTTTGCCAACTTGGCCATAATTTTGACCGATTGGAACCCGAATTGATAAGGTTGTTGAACCACTGTGCCCACAATCGAACCTTCGCGAATCCCATCCAAGGTCACATCCTGCTCGTCAAAACCTATGATCTTCACCTTGCCAACCCTATTGGCATCCTTTGCAGCGGAAAGAATTGCGGGGGGGTTGTAAGCCCAGAGGCCGACCATTGCCAAATCATCCACCGCAGAATTTTTGGACAGGACATCCGCAGCATTATCTTTTGCCTTTTTCTGGTCGGTCCCATCGGTGTAGGTACCGATAATTTCATATTTACCATATTTTTTGTTGTCTGGGCAGTCACGCAGGATTTTGGACTCTGCCAAACCCTCTAGAACATCAATTACACCCTGCCGGCGCTCTTTTGCGTTTGCAGGATCCATTTGGCCAACAAAGATCGCAACTTTCCCACCGTTGGGCAGAGCCTCCTTTACCAACTCACCCACCGAACGACCGGCTTGAAGATTGGCCGTACCCAGATAAGCCAACCGGTTACTTTTGCTTGCATCGTTATCAACACAGAGCAGGGGAACCTTTTTTGCCACCGTGTTCAAAAATTCAGTCTGGTTTTCAGGACTGATGACGCTGACAGAAATGGCCTTCACACCTTTCGCCAAAAGATCTTCAATGATGGTTTTCTGGCCTGCCGCACTGGAGTCTTGGGGGCGTTTGAAAATGAGGGTCACGCCTTCCTCTTTTGCAGCGGCCTGAGCACCGGCCTCACAAATGGTCCAGAACTCGGCAGGGTTATTGGATACAAACGCTACAGTGTTGCCGCCATTTGCCGATTCAGGCTTGGCCCCACAGCCAGACAAAACCAAAGCAAAAGTCAGACCCATGGAAAAGTGAATACAACGAGTCAAAGAAAGACCGAAAAGGAATTGCATCATGGCTGGTCCCATTGGAAGCGGTTGTGTGTGTGGCTCAATGCCAAAACTAGGCAGGCAGTCACCGAAAAGATTTTGAACCTTGTTTAAGTTTAAGGGAAGGAAAACTGACTGCAAGTGGCTAATGGAAAACGGTTTGCGAGCTAAATTAAAGTTGTATTCGGTTTCAAACCGCCCCTTTGCCCGATTGTCTTCGCAACTCACGAACCTTTGCGGGATCGTCTGGAAGAAAACCAGAACGGCGCAATATTTCTTCCCCCAAGCGGACGCTATCGTTAGTTTTCAAGCCGTAGCTTAGGTCTGGAGCGGCTTCCACGCCCCGGTTTCGCCTTGCACTCATTGCAGCTTCGGCCAGCCTCGTACCATCAGCAGGGCCGAATGCACCTCCATCGCGGTCGATCCCGCCCCCTAAAGGAGCCTGGGAAGAACTGGTTGGCTTAATGCGCGTTGACATAGATTCTTGTTCAGCCACCATTCGCCCCAATTCATCTGAAAGCAGGGCTGCCAATTCGCCATCTGTGCACTTTGATGAAACTTGCTCACTAACCACTACCACCTTGGCCGCTCTATGACTCAAAACCATTTGCTGTTCCCCGGTTATCTGGAAAATGGGGTGAATTCCCAACCCAGGGTTTTTAGCCAGAATTTCTTGGCCAATTTTAGCAACTCGAATTGCCTCGCCACTAGTCACGGACGAAGCCTTTATTTGTGGAGGGGCATTGGGAAGGTTTTCGGGCAAGACACCATTTTCACGGGCCGAGACGGGTATATTCCAAGCATCGTTCAACCCAAGCCCCAAGCAACCTTGGAGGGCAGGAAGAATTGTGATGAAAAAAACCATTCGCAACCGCATGAATTATCTCCCCCACCTCATCTGGGTTGCGATGACTTGAGGTGGGGTCAAAAGTCTATACCACTTTGATAATAAACAAATTCCTTGCCGCCTACTTAGAAATTTGTAAAAGAACTTTACCTATCTTGCCCGGGCTATCAGCCTCTTGAATCGCGGCTTGAAAGTCGTTGAACTGAAAGGTCTTCCCAACTGGACTTAGCAAAACCCCGCCAGCCATAGCTTTAGCAACCTGGCGAAATGTTCGCCACATAGTTAGCTTGCTTTGATCTTTTGTCCATTCCGATAGCCAAAAGCTTTCAACTTTTCGCATTCCAGCCATGAGAGTTCCCGGCATCACTTGAATTGGCTCACCAGACAGCCGGCCATAAACCATTAAGCTGCCGCACCGCCTGAGTGAAGGAATAAGCGCAGACCCAGTCAACCCACCGACAGGGTCTAGTGCTGCATAAGAGGATTCGCCTCCTAAAGCGTTGGCAATTTTTTCGATCAGATCCTCTCCGAATCCAACCAAAACTTTGTCTGCTCCGAGTTGTTCTAAAACCAACTTTTGCTCTTCGCGGCGAACAATATTGAGTGTCTTAAATCCAAAATGTTTACCCAGGCGGACAATCATTTGGCCAACTGCACCGGCCGCAGCCGTTTGAACAACCCATGAGCCCTTTGGAGGCTGGAGCAACTTGCGAATCATGACCCAGGCCGTCACTGGGTTAACAAAAAAAGATGCAGCCTGCTCATTTGAAATGCTGCTAGCAAGCGGAATAGCCCTAATAGCCGGGATCACACAATGGGTTGACCATGAACCACCATCTTTCGCAATAACGGCAACCCTTTTGTTCATGACCCGCCAAGCCAATGGCCCCCTACCAGCTTCAACAATGCCAACACCTTCAAATCCAGGGCAGCACGGTAGTGAAGGTTGCCTTCCATAACGATTTTTAATCATCAACACATCAGATGGATTCACAGGGGCCATGAGCATTCGAACCCTGACCTCATTCCACCCTGGCTGAGGTAACGGAGCTTCCTCGAGCCGAAGCTTTTCTTTTGGCTCTCCCCACTCTCTAACAACTAAAGATTTCACAGGATACCTCGCAATATCTTAAACAAACTAAGACAAGACAGCCATAAGGAGTAAAGAAGGGCAAACCTTGCGGACGATAGGAGTTGTAGCGGTTTTACCGCTATCAGGGCTAATGGGTCAAAAATTCCATGTTTTTGGGCACCAGAGGAGGTAATAAACCGATGGCATTTACCTCCAAACACCTTCGGCTTTGGTTTTGGGCCGCAGCGTTAGGAGCTGTCGCCATCCAGTCCGGATGTTCCAGAAGATTCTACCGAAATCAGGTGGATAAGGATGTAGACAGTGTGATTGCCGGCAAGGATCATTATCCAGCTTGGAAAATCGAAGAGCTGAACTACTACCCAGATCCGCGCTCTAGGTTCGCTTCTCCGGGCAAGCAAGACCGGCCCCCAATGCCTCCAGACGATCCCGCAAGTGTGATGGAAGCTCCAAGGCCCCAGCGGCCGGGCAAATCGGGGCTAGAATATCTTGAAGGCGCAGGGTACTTGGAATTGCTGGGAAATTGGGATACTGAAAACCGGGCCGAGTTGAAACTTCGAAAAAAGAAAGATACTTCCCTTGCCAGCGAAGACGAATCGGGCACATCAAGACGAGGTTCCGGTTATGGATCAGACACTTGGCAAAGTGACAGTCAGCTTGCCGAGGCATTAGGTCAACAACCGGGGGCAATTGACATTCGAGGTGAAAAAGAATCCCCCCAAGCCCAGCCGGCCTTTAGGATCAATCTTGAGCAAGCAAGTGAATTAGGCCTAATCAACAGTCGCGAGTTTCAAACCAAGCGCGAAGATGTTTATTTGGCTGCCCTCCCAGTAACTTCGGAGCGATTTGGTTTCACTGCACAATTTTTTGCAAGGGAACAAGCGCTCCGAGAATGGACCGGATCTGATTTGCCTGAAGGGCTTCGCAATCGTTGGCGGCCGGATTCAGAAATTGGGGTAAGCCAACGATTTGCAACCGGCGCCCTATTAGTGGCACGGCTTGCCAACCAGACTGTTGTGGAAATGGGGAACGGAAGCCCGAGGGTTTCTAGCCCTTCCATCCTTTCTCTTGATTTTATGCAACCGCTGTTTCAAGGTGGTGGAAAAGCGGTCACCTTGGAACCTCTCACCTTGGTTGAACGCGGCCTTTTGTATCAAATCCGGTGGTACGCCCGCTTTCGCAAGCAGTTTTACACCTACTTGGCCGCAGGCGGCACATTGAATTATTTGGGACTCACCAGCCAGCCCGCATTTATTGTTCCCTTTGGATCTCTGCCAGGTGCTGGACTAGCTGGCGTGGGTGCTGTGCAAGTCCCTGTTGGAACCAACGGGCCATTGCCTGTTGGAAGCGAGGTTTTCCAGGGACCAACACCAACCAGTGGGTACCTTCCAACTCTTTTAAATGCGGCGATTCTTGGAAATGAAAGAGAAAATGTTGAATCTTTAGCCGGATTTTTTGACCAATACCGGCAGTTCCAGACTGTTGGTGAAATTCCGGAGCTACAGGTTTCCCAAGTTCGCCAACAATTAATCACGGCCCAAACCCGGGTTATTCAAGCAGAGCTCAGCCTAAGAGACTCGCTGGACCGCTTCAAGCTACAATTGGGCGTGCCTCCAATTGTGCCGCTCGAGCTGGATGATTCTTACCTGGAAAGCCAACGGGAGCAATTGCTTCGCTTCCAAGAACTCACTTCGCAAGCGACCACCGCCCGCAAAAAAGCCCGCGGTCTTGGTGACAAGGGAAAGCTTGGCGAACTTCGTTCTGGCTTGGAAAATATATTGGCCCAATCGGCCATTATAAAATCAACTCAAAAGGGTAAAGACACACTCACACTTTTGGGAAGTACTGAAAAACTCAGCAATGAGGACCTAATCAAGCAGCTTCTAGAGGTGAACAAGGCCAGAAGGGCACTTGAGGAAAAGAAAGATTTTCTAGCAAAGAAAGGCGAGGCATTCACGAAGGCTGACGAGGAAAAACTGCGGGAGGTGGAATTGGTCGCCTATGTCTCGCGGTTTGAACAATCCCTTCGTAACTACAAGGAGCGCATAGGAGGCAAAGCGGAGGCCGGTCCCAACGATGTGAATGAATACGAAAGCTTGCTTGAGGACTTTGTTCTTCTTTTTGTGCAACCCCGCAACGAGTTGCTTGCCAAGCTGAAACAATTGTGGCCAGAGCTTCCCCCTGTATGCATCCAGGGAGCAGACCTTTTACGAATGCCATTGGATGTTGCACTTGAAGATGGCGTGAAGTACTCCCTTTTGAACCGCTTAGACTTGATGAATGGTAGGGCCCAGCTGGTAGATGCCTGGCGCCAAATCGCAGTTGCGGCAAACGGCCTGCTAGGCGCAGTAGATGTTCGCTATAATATGCAAGCATTATCACCTGACGATGTTGCTCGCCCGCTTGCATTTTCAGGTAGCAGGGTTCGCCACAGGATGGCAATCAATGCCGAAGCCCCCTTGGTGAGGATCGTCGAACGTAACGCTTATCGGGCAACGCTTTTCAACTGGCAGCGGGAACGCCGTAATTTGATGGCATTTGAGGACTCAATCGCCCTGGAAGTAAGAAGTCAAATTCGCTCACTTAGGGCCCAGGCAAGAAATTATGAATTGCAAAAACAAATTGTAGAGTTGGCCTACCTAAATTTGGATAATGCACTCGAGGTTTTGTATGCACCCCAACCGGGCAGCCAAGGGCCCCAAAATGATGCCAACCAAGCGGCATTAACCTTGCAACTTCTGACGCAGCAAAGCAATAAGATACAGGCTCAAAACACGCTTTACACGATTTGGATAAACTACATTCGTGGTAGAATCCAACTCTACCGCGACTTAGAATTGATGCCTCTGGATCCCCGAGGAGTCTGGATCGATGACATCGCAACCTGCCAATGCCAACCTGGGAAGCCCGACACCCTTGAACCCGTCCCCCAACCAATCGACCGGCTCCCCCCTCCACGTTCCGGAACTGGGGAAAACCAGATTGAGCGGAATGCGGGCCCTTCCAGCCCCTGAGTCGAAGAAATCCGGCCGACGAAGGCTCCTTTTGGGTTTGGGTAGCCTTGCCCTTTTGGGAGGCATGGCAACCGCGATCATCAAATTCCTTCCGTCCAGTGGGTCTGGGGAAAGATCCGATTGGATTACCCATTTGGTGGCCAAGGGTAATTTGACAGTAGCTATTACCGAGCGCGGCACCCTTGAAGCGGCCGAAAACAAGGATGTTATCTGTCAGGTTAAAGCCGGCAAGGGAAGCACCATTGCCACAACCATCCGGGCAGTTTTAGTTGACGACGGGGCCAGAGTTCGGGCTGGTGACCAATTAATTCACTTAGACGATTCCGGCCTCCAGGAGCAATTGAAGGCACAAAAAATCGTTCGCGACAAAGCCAAGAATGAATGGAATGCTGCAGTACAAAATCTTGAAATCACCATCAGCCAAAATTCCAAGGAAATAGCCAGCGCCAAGGTGGCTGAAGAGTTAGCAGCATTAGACTTGAATAAATATAAGGAGGGCGATCTGCCCCAAGTCACCAATGAAATCAAAGGCCGGGTTTTGGTGGCGGAATCCGATCTGGAAATGTGGAAAGACAGGGAAATCTGGAATGACAGAATGGTCAGCAAGAGCTACCGGACAGGCAACCAAGCCATGTCGGACAGGTTCAAACAGCAAAGTGCCCAGCTAAGCCTAAAAAAGATCAAGGAAGAGCTTCAGGTTTTAGAGCGTTTCACGGCTCCAAGAACCATCAAGGAAATGGAAAGCAAAATCGCCGAATCCAAGAGCACTTACAAAACTTCATTGATTCAGGCCCAGGCCAAAGAAAAGCAAAACCGGGGAGATTCAGAAACCAAGGAGTCTGTTTACAAACAAGAGGAGCAGCGTTGCGCGGAATTGGAAGAGGAAATTCACAAGTGCAACATCACTGCTCCCCAGGATGGGCTGGTAGTTTTTTATGTGCCTGAACAGGCCAGGATGGGTTCTGGTTCCCAACAATCGATCATTGCCCAAGGAGAACCAGTCCGTGAAGGCCAGAAACTGATGCGGATTCCTAATCTTGACCGCATGTTAGTGAATGTTCGTGTGCATGAGGCAATGAGGGCGAAAGTACGAGGGGATGTATTTTTGGGCCTTAACGAAATTCATCCCTTATTCACTTTGGGGGTCAGATCCCGACTTGGTTTGCTGGTGCATGAATCGGTCAATGTTTTGGACCGGGAATCTTTTCGAGATATCCAGCCCATCAAGGTAAGGGGAGGCCTCAAGGCGTTGGTGCGAATTGACGCATTCCCAACGAAAGCCCTGACTGGCCATGTGAAACTGGTTGACGAGGTGCCAGCCGCCACAGATTTTTGGACATCGGATATCACAGTGTATAGGACAATGGTCTCAATCGATGACGGGTTAACACCAACCTCATCCGAGGAAATGCAACTTAAGCCTGGCATGAAGGCCTCGGTGACAATCCAAACGGACAGCAAGGTTGAGAACGCAATCCTGATCCCCATCCAGGCGGTGAAGGGAAGTGCCAAAGAAGGTTTTACCGTAACTGTTAAATCCGGAACTGGAACTGAAATCCGAAAGGTTAAGCCGGGTCTTAGTGATGAAAAGTGGGTAGAAATTCAATCTGGCCTCACAGAAGGCGAAGAAATTGTAATGAACGCTTCGGATGGAAATAAAGCTCCCACTGGAGACAGTAAAGGGAACGGAATGGGCAAGGGTGGTGGCCCAGGTATGGGCAAAGACGGCAAGGGCGGTGGTGCCCCAGGAGGCATGGGTGGAGCGCCTCCGGCGGGTATGGGTGGCGGTAAAGGCTTTTCCAAGGGTGGTTGACCGAAGGCCTAACCCAACCCAGGGAGCCTAAAATGGCAAACGAGGTTCTGGAACTTGAAGGAATCAACAAATTCTACACCGAGTCACTGCATGTCTTGAAAGGGATCGACCTCACCGTCCGAGAAGGAGAGTTCATTGCCCTGATGGGACCTTCCGGTTCGGGTAAATCAACCTTGCTCAACATCCTAGGCTGCCTAGACAAACCCACCAACGGGGGTTACTTCTTGGGTGGTCAAGATGTTTCGAGCATGTCCGATTCTCAACTTTCGTCGATCAGAAGTCGTTACCTCGGGTTTATATTCCAACAGTACAATCTTCTGCCGCAGTACACGGTGGTTGAAAACATAGAGGTCCCGCTTATTTATCAGGGAATCCGGCTGGACTCGAGTACAAAAAAACGCTGCGAAGCTTTGGCGGAACTGGTTGGCCTTGGTCATCGCCTTGACCACCGGCCGATGCAGCTTTCTGGTGGCCAGCAACAGCGAGTGGCCATCGCACGCAGTTTGGTCAACAAGCCGCAATTGATACTGGCCGATGAACCAACCGGTAATCTTGACAGCAAAACCAGCTTGGAGATTATGGTGATGCTCTCCCGTCTCAACGAGATGGGCAAAACCATCATCATGGTTACCCACGAAAACGATATTGCCGGCTGGGCCCGGCGAATTGTTCGCATGCGTGACGGAAACATTGAATCGGATGAGGCCAACGAGCCTTGGCCTTTGCCCGAAGGGGCCCCCGAACTTCCGATTCACTTGCTTGAAGGCGCGGCTTGACCCGACGGAGTTGATCAGATGGACCCACTCTCGATCGCACTCGTTGGCGTGCTTTCCATTTCAATCGGCTTTCTGCTTGCCAGCGACAAGGGCAGACGCGGACTGGAATTGGCATTGAGGAGTCTTTGGCTCCATAAATTACGATCATTTCTCTCGATGCTTGGAATTATCATTGGCACATCGGCCGTTATTATTTTGATGTCCTTCGGCGAGGGAAGTGAAAAGGATGTTTTGGATGACATCAAACGGCTGGGAACCACGAATATCATAGTCCGATCGGTTAAACCGCCGGAGGATGCCAATTCAAACATGCGCCAGCGGGTCGCCACCTATGGCCTTACCTATGATGACATGGATTTTTTCAAAACCATCCCCTCGATAACCAGGATGGTTCCGATGCGAATTTTCCCCCAAGAAACACGAAGGGGAGCCCGCGGGCACAATAGCCGGGTGGTGGCAACGATACCGCAATATGCGGAAGTCAATGAATTGATTGCTGCACAAGGTCGTTTCCTCAATGAGGAGGACGAAACCCAAATGAACAATGTTTGCGTACTGGGTTCGGAAACTGCAAAAAGCCTATTCCCATTTGAGGACCCGATTGACACCTCAGTCAAACTCGGGCAATTCGCTTATGTTGTGGTTGGGGTGCTAACGGACCGGATGCCCACAGGCGGAACAGGTGGCAGTCAAGCCGCTGAGGATTTCAACCATGACATTTACATCCCGCTATCAACATCGCGAGGTCGATTTGGCGACAGAATCATGATTCGGGCGGCTGGTAGCCGGAGCATGGAAAAAGTGGACATGCACCAGATCACCATCACTGTGCAAGATATTGACAAGGTTAGGCCGGTGGGAAGCATGATTCGAGAGATGCTATCGGACGCCAAAAGGCATCCCCGTCAGGATTGGGCCCTAACTGTTCCGCTTGATCGGCTGGAATTGGTGGAGCGAACCAAAGCCAACATTCGCCAAAGCCTTGGAATTTACGCTTCTATTTCATTGTTGGTGGGCGGTATCGGGATCATGAATGTGATGCTTGCCACAGTCACCGAGCGGACAAGGGAAGTTGGTATTCGACGCGCCCTAGGTGCCAAGCGTTCTGATATCACCTTCCAATTTTTAGTTGAGACCATGGTTCAAACGGGAATCGGGGGAATCTTGGGTGTGGGCTTTGGTTGTGCTTATGTGTTTGTTCACGCTCTTCTGCACAGCATGCCCCAATTTGCATTCCTGTTCCAACAGGGCAGTCCCTCGCCCATACTCCATCTTCCGAGCATCACTTGGTCGCTTACCACAGCGGTGGGTGTGGGTGTGATATTTGGAATTTACCCAGCCATGCGGGCAGCCCACATGGACCCCATCGAAGCCTTGCGGCATGTTTGATCGAGAAGGTTTTCCGACTGCGGATTGGGGAATCGTTTTAGGATCGGGCCTTGGGGGATGTGGCCTTGGATGGGAATTGGTTTACTCCCTTGGTTTTGTGGAGGCAGGCCTTAAAAAACCGAGTGTTTCCGGTCATGCCGGGTCCTTGGAATGGCGGAAGCCCCCTTCCGGTGGTGTTATCCTTCTGGCACGCGGCAGGCTCCATGCTTACGAAGGATATTCGAAATCCCAGATCTGCCAAATAATCGGTTTTTTTGCAAAAAATTCCATAAGAAATTGCCTTTTGACCTGTGCGGCAGGTGGGGTGAGCCCGGATTTAATTCCCGGTACAGCCATTGCAATTGAGAATTGCATTCCGATCCGCTCGGCCAACTGCTGGAAGGAGTTGGCAAAAGGGGCCGATTCCATTGGGTATCAGATACCTGGATGCAAACCCTGCCCGGTTGCCCTTCAGCGTCTTCTTTCATTTAAAACAATGGATGGCCATTACCTAAAATGTGGCAAACATATCCAAATGACCGGGCCTAATTACGAAACCCGGGCGGAAGTAAGAATGATGAAAATGTTGGGCATTTCCACAGTAGGAATGTCAATTGGGGTTGAATTGGAAGCAGCCAAGGAATTTGGGCTTTCCGCTGCCGGATTAGCGGTTGTTAGTAATCATGCCGCCGAAATTGGGATGGCACCGATCACCCACACCGCTGTCCTCAAGAACCTTCAAAAAGCAACCTTGGCGCTTGAAATCCTCATGGATCATTTAGTTTTGGAAACGAGATCTTTCCAAACTGACCAATAAGATTTGAGACCCTGCTGAAAAAACCAAACATCCATGCCAAGAGACAAAAGGTTGCATCCGTATTCGAGGCAGAATGATGCATGATCCGGATCACGCGGCAAAATCCCCCAGGCAATACCATTTGCATGGGCAGCTTTGGCGACGCGCTTGGTAGCCTCTTTCATGAGGGGATGGTCCCATTGCCCGGGAATTCCCAGAGACTGGCTTAAATCAGCAGGCCCAATAAACAACAAATCCAATCCCTTGACCGCGGCCATTCCTTCCACCTGTTCAAGGGCCTCGATACATTCAACTTGAGCCGCCAGCATGGTCTTTTTGTTGGCGTTAGCAAAATATTCCGCTCCACCATAGGAACCGTAATTACCATCCACCCCGGTCCCATTTACCCCGCGAAGCCCCTCGGGATGGAACCTGCTCCATCGGACAAGGTTTTCAACCTCCGCTGCAGAGCGAACCATGGATGCCATGATTCCGTCCGCTCCAGCCTCGAGAGGGCGCATAGCTGAGGCGTAATCAGTGACCGGCAATCTGACAAAAGTATTGATGTTTGCTCCGCGGGCAGCTCTGGTTCCCTCTTCAATATCTTTGCTAGTCCAACCGGCATGTTCTTGGTCAAACCAAATCGCATCGTAGTTTCCCGACTGAGCGATCATTTCCACCAATTTAGGATCACGTAGTTGGCCCATTGCACAGCAAATAACCGGTTTGGCTTGCTTTAGCTGTTCCCTAAGAGTCATTGGCTTTCCGTTCATGGAAGCTCCCTCCAAACTAAGCTGGCCTAAAATTCTGAAATTTGCAGTCGTGACAGCCGCAAGTCGCAACTTGCCTTTCGTTCACATTATTGAAGGGGAACCAAACCCGACAGATTGTTTCAAATTGTGGAATTGGAACCATGGTTTTTCTTGACAACCATGAATTCTCAATGGATAATACAGTGATATAGTTTTTGCTCACCCGGTCAACAAGTTGAAACTTCAAATTAATTTCAAGGGGGTGCTTTATGAAGCTTTCCAGCTCTTTACGGATCGGGTTGAGTTCATTTTGCCTTGGCTTGGCAGGGTTGGCGATCGTTAACCAAACATCTATAGCACAATTCCGGCCAACGATGCCACCAAGGCCCCCGCAGCCCGCCCCAATGCGGCCGCCCAC
>Ga0255124_1000030_pt1 | contig 61400 bp, 46 predicted proteins | sample Law_Cont_RepB_8d_FD_188564 | JGI IMG/M metagenome (GOLD analysis project Ga0255124, IMG submission 188564) | Freshwater microbial communities from St. Lawrence River, New York, United States - Law_Cont_RepB_8d | ecosystem: Environmental > Aquatic > Freshwater > River | place: USA: New York... | reverse complement strand
AACCACACTTGCCCCATGCCCCCCCGCCCGATTTCACGGGTGAGTCGCCACCGGCCCAAGATTCGGTCCTCCTCGGCCATTCAAAACACCCTCCCAAAGGCTTGGTTGCTAACCTATAATTCCTTCAGTAACCAAAACCCGAGCTTATAACTAGCCATTACAGTTCTTTTAAAGGTAGTTAACAGTGCTTCCCGAGACATCCACAGCCCTTTTACTGATCGCCCACGGCAGCCGAAGCGCTGCAGCCAACCAAGATTTAGCCACCATGGCCGAGTCACTCCGATTGGAAGGATTTTCCAAAGTCGAGATTTCGTATTTGGAACTGGCCCCTCCAAACATTTTGGAAGGTGGCTCCGCCTGCTTGACGCCCGGAATCACCACGGTGCTGATGCTACCCTATTTCCTTTCTGCCGGAATCCATGTTCAACGGGATTTGGAGGAAGCCGGGTGGCGCTAGCACAAGCGAATCCGGAAATTCAATTTCTTCTTGCCAAACCCTTGGGGCCTCATCCGGAACTGCTTCAATTGCTTAAATGGCGAGGCATGGAAGCTTTGAAAAATGCTGTTAAGACCTAAATATGGAGAGTTTTAGCCAGGTCATATATTTCAGCTGCTTCTAATTTAAGATTATTTTTTTCGAACAGATTAGCTACACACGCTCTATGCAACTTTATTTTGAAACCGCCCACTCCCAACGCACCGTAGCAGAGGACCCCAAATTTCTCTTTTGCCTTGTCCAATGGCTCAACTCCTTCCAATCCCAACGGGGGAACCCCATTGAGGTCAATCAAAACCCTAATCCCGCCTAATGCAGCCATTTTTTGAACTGCGGTGAAACGGGCTCCTGCTGCACCACATGCCACTATTAGCGAACAACCCTTGGAAGCCTCCAACAAAGAATCCTCCGAACCGATTTCCAACGGAGTTGGGCAAGTTCCCTGGTTCCCAATTTTGTGACCTATTACCTTGGCTATAGATTGAGCCCTGGACAAGGATCTTGAACCAAGGCGAACTTTAGTCCCTTCCCGGGCAAGGATAAGGGCCACGCGGGCCCCCACCGGGCCGGTTCCACCCAAAACCAATGCAGTGGTTTCGGCCAAGTTCAAATGTGATCCAGCCATGCGGATAGCTGCGGCGGCGGTTGTATTGCAACCATTTGCGTCAAGCATTGTGGATACTTGAAGTCCATAATCAGGAATCATAGATCTGTGGACCTCGGCCAAAAGCGCCTCGGCCTGTTCAACATTGGAACCACCTACAAAAATCGCGGTTTTGGCAAGGTCCTTAGGGGATCGTGTAAAAATGCAGCCATGAACCAAAGTCTGGACCTGATCGAGCCGCACATTATCATGGGCGAATAGGACCTCGGCCCCTGAATCAATTGCCACAACCCTATCAAAAACGCTGGATTGCTCATCTGAATCCAGCATTAAAAGAATGGACCGTTTGCTCATTACCAAGGTTCCTTGACGGCTGCTTTAAAAAATCAAACCAAAATAAAAAAACAAGACAGAGGCCTGATTCGGCGCCTGCCTTGTCAATTCTGATTATTCATGTCCCATCGCCGGGCACCCCATTAGGGTGAAGGATTTGGAACATGTACCCGAATCACTTAGGAGAGTACGGGTGCTTGACGGTAGATTTAGTTGCAGTGACTTCGGTCACGGCTGGCTCGTTTTTCATTGCGCGAGCAATGGCCAGCTTGGTTGCGTCATAGTTGTATTGGAAAATCTTGTTGTCATCGGCAGCGGCTGGATGGATGAAAACGCCGCAAACCACAACCAACTCTTCTGCTTGGTTGGAAGGAATGATACCTTCTGCAGCACTGTCTGCCACCGCGCGGGCGACTGCAGCTTGGGCGGGGCCAAACATTTGTACAGCCTGTTTCATGCCCTTGATGGTCACCTTGGTGATCATTACGGTAGCTGGCTTGCAGAGCAAGTTGGGCGCGACCACTGCCAGCAGGGAGGAGTGGCCTGCCGATTGGTTTGCCAAGGCGTTGGCGAAAGCCACACCTACAGGGCCATTCTTGCTACCGATCAAAAGGTCGATGTGAGCGATTTCATTGCCGTCACCAACCAAAGCTTCGCCGATAAACATGGACATGGGAGGATACCCTCTTTGAATTTCTGGGAGCCTAACGCCTGAACAAAAGACTCTCTTGCCAAGCAAAGGATGAGGTTACAAGCTTGAGGGCCAATTGGCCAGCACCTGTTTATCAGTCCGGCCGGCAACAATCCAACACCTTGTATTTTTTGACAAAAAAGTTATGATTTTCAGTGGAAAATTGGAATTCATGGCTTTGCCAAAACTTTGAAAATCCGCAGCAAATTCTTATCTGCACGGATCATATGGGTTGTCTAAGCCGACACATCTTCTTGAGGTTTTCTGCCCATGTCACAGCCTGCCTTCACAGCCACAAAAATGCTTAGCCTGGGACTTACCCCTGGCAAATTGAGGGGCTTACAAAGGATTAGTAACCCTAACGGCACGCTTACGATGGTTGCTACCGATCAAAACAGCTCAATGATTGCGATGATCAAGGACAGCCTGAAGAAGAAAGGTGAGGATAGGGAACCAACTTTCCAAGAGATAGTTGAAGCCAAAATTGTGCTTGCATCAACTATCACTCGCCACTCGTCAGCCGTCCTCGTAGACGGCTATTATGGTGTCTGGAACTCAATGGTTAGCTATGCCGTTCCAAGAGATGTAGGCATATTGGTTCGTGTGGAAAAATCTGGTGGGCAAAAAAGCAAATTGAATGCTCCTCTAGGCGAATATGAGCCCGGTTTCAGCGTAGGCAAGGTGAAGCGCCTTGGAGCAGACGCCGTGAAATTGCTGGCGCAATTTGAACCTACCGAGGGTGAGAGTGCCGAGCACCAGTTGGCTTTTGTGCAAGATGTCTATGAACAATGCAAGAAGCACGACATCCTTTTACTGCTAGAGCCGATTGCCTTCCCATATGGCAAAGAAAACAAAGACAGTCCTAGTTTCATGAAGCGCAAGGCTGAAACGGTCATAGAAAGCGCCCGCCAACTTAGTCGCTTTTGCGATGTCTACAAATCAGAATTCCCCGGGCTTTTGGGCCAAGAGTCTGACGCCCAACTGATGACTAACCTCAAGGCGCTTAATGAAGCAAGTGAGAGGCCATGGGTTCTTTTGAGTGCCGGGGTTGATTTCTTGGACTACAAGAAACAAGTTGGCATGGCGATGGAGGCCGGTGCTAGCGGTGTTCTTGGAGGCAGGGCATTCTGGAAAGAGTACTTCCTTCAGGATGGGCCTGCCAAGCAGCGCACTTTTGCTGAAGGCGAATGCACTGACCGTGTCAAGCAAATCGACGAAATTGTTCGAACCAAGGGAACCCCTTGGTTTAAGTGGTATGGTCTCACCCTTGAACAAATTCATGGATTGCGCGCAGCCGAAGGTTGGCACTTCCGATATGGGGAAAAATTTGGAGCCAAGGGTGTTGCTGGAAACGGCGAGGAATGGGGATATTAATCTCTAGATTTTTAGTTGGAAATAGCCAAAGGCGCGCCCGAAAGGGCGCGCCTTTGGCTTTTGATTTAACCGTTGAAGTGAGCGAAAAAAGTTGCAGGTCAAATCCCGAATTCATCGCGAAGGCTTTTCTCAGCCTGAACAACTTGGTCCCGATCAACAACGACACTTAGGCGAACCTCGCTGTTATTGATCATGAGAATATTGATGGAATGCCTAGCCAAAGCACCGAAAACTGCACTGGCAACGCCTGTATGGCTGCGCATCCCGACGCCAATGACATGAATGGTGGCAAGCTTGTTATCTGATTCCACCCTGCAAGCTGGTGCGATTTTCAACAAAAGACCCGAGGTGACCGATCTGGCCCTGTCTAGTTCAGCCAAGGGGACTGAAAAACTGAGATCAGCAAATCCCCGAGAATGATTTTGAACAATCATGTCGACCACAATGCCCGCAGCCGCAATGGCTTCAAAAACTTGGGAGCAATAACCGGGTGCATCTGGAAGACCGTAAATTGCAACCCGACCTTGGTCTATTTGCACATCGAGATCACTGACCAAAATTCCCTCCATATTGGCCAGGCGCTGGGTTAGAAGTGATTCCTTGCCATCCGATTTAGAGGAAACCGAAGACTGATCGGGTAATATTTTTGCTGGCAAAGAGAAGTTGGTTTTGTCCAATTCAAACGCCAGATGAACCAATCGGAGCGCCCGCAACCCGTCTTGCTTATCGACCAGAACAGAAATCTTTATGTCACCCGTCGTGATCATGCGCAGATTGATTTTTTCCTTGGACAGTGCGGCAAACATCCTTTCGGCAACACCGGTATGAACCCGCATGCCGGCACCCACCAAAGAAACTTTGCTCACCTGGCCATCGTGTTCCACCCGTGCGCCCAATTCCCGTGCAATAGGGTCCAGCAGAGCGAGTGTGCGCTTCAGGTCGCCGGAGGGAACCGTGAACCCGATGCTTGCTTTGCCCTTTGTGCTTGGGTTTTGAGCGATCATGTCCACCACAATCGCTTGGGCGGCAATAGCCGTGAAAATGCGATGGCTCACGCCAGGCGTATCCGGCACTTCCTCTACGGCAATGCGGGCCTCATCTTTAATGATGGCCACGCCGCAAACCGGGCTTTGCGCCATCCAAGGCTGCTCTGGAATAATCCAGGTGCCTTCTGCGTCTGAGAAGGAGGAACGCACCATCAAAGGGACATCAAATTTTTTGGCAAATTCAATGCTGCGAGAATGCATAACCCCGGCTCCAACCGATGCCAGTTCGAGCATCTCGTCGTAACTGATGGCCTCCATTTTGCGGGCCTCTGGCACCATGCGCGGATCTGTGGTGTAAATACCATCGACATCGGTATAGATTTCGCACTGAACCGGTCTTTCTGGTGAAGCGTCTTGCTTCAAAACGGCGGCAAGTGCAACTGCGGTGGTATCTGACCCGCCCCGTCCCAATGTGGTGATGTTTCCCTCATCATCGGTACCTTGAAAACCGGCAACAATTACAATGTTGCCCTCGTCCAGGGATTGCCGCATTTTAGCGGAATTAATGTTTCGAATACGGGCCTTGGTGTGGGAGCTATCGGTAACGATCCCCACCTGGGCACCGGTGTAGCTGATAGCCCTTGCTCCCATTGATTGAATTGCCATGGCCAACAGGGCAATGGAAATTTGCTCTCCGGTCGAGAGGAGCATGTCCATTTCGCGGGCGGGAGGATTTTCGGTTATTTCTTGAGCCATTTCTATTAGTTCATCGGTAGTGTCACCGCGGGCACTCACCACCACCAAAACCTGATTGCCCGCCTGAAGTGCCCGAATTGCCTTGCGGGCGGCGGCCTTGATCCGTTCCGCAGTTGCCACACTTGTGCCACCGAATTTCTGAACGACCAAGCCCAAGGGAAAGCCCTCCAAGAAGTTGCAAGTTGTCGATAGCAGTGGGAAGTAGTTCAAATAACCAGACCCCAAGATAACTGAATCAACAAAAAAGGGGCAGGGGCCATTTACCCGATGTTTAATTTGCAGTCGCATTGCGTGATTTTTGCTGGCGAAGGCAAAAGCCTGTTTGAGCAGAAATAGGTTTTCAAGGCATCCACCAAAACCTGCATCGGGTTGTGCATTCGCGCCTTGAGATGACTCCCTGGAACCAATTGGAATGGTTTGTTCTGCTGACTTTGCATTCGGTTTCAGCGTTTGAGCTACAAGGAAATCTTCAAGGCATCAGCAGCCACTTTTTGTTTTTTCACACATGAATAAAGTCAAAAAGCTGTGCCGCATTCGCAAACCTTATTTCGGGCAAGTGCTGCAGTCCTCATTAACGCCAGCGAAAGAGCTTCATGGCCATAAAAAATGCAGCAAGTGTCCAAATGGCAAGAATGATCAAATTGCCGCTAATATCAGTGATTCCTTGCCCCTCGTTGATGACCCCCCTGAGACTGTCATTCAGGGCTGTTAAGGGCAAAAGTTTTATTAACGGCTGTATCAAAAGGGGAAAGCGATCGGAAGAAAAGAACACCCCCGAAAGCACATACATTGGCAGCATTGTCAGGTTCATCAGTCCACTGACGGCTTCGTACGAAGTGGCCCTACTAGCAACTAACAAACCTACGGCCTGAAAGCAGCAGGCCCCCAACATGATTGCGGCGGCCAAAGGCAACAATCCCCCCTGAATACGAACGCCGAAGACAAGCCAAGCGAATCCCAGAAGCAGGATTATTTCCAACAGAAGGAATCCCATCCGACCCAAAACCAGGCTCAGCAAAAAATGAATTTTGCTCATGGGGGTGGCTACCAAGCGCTTGAGCAGCTTTCGGACCCTCAGGTCTACCGTCACATAACCAAGTCCCCACAGCCCGCCGCCCATCAGATTCATTCCCAAAAGACCGGGGATGAGAAAATCGATGTAGCGTCCACCAACCTCGGCAACGGTTTCAACCTGAATGCCTGGCTCCACTTCCTCTTTGCCCTGGTGCATTTCCCCAACCCTTGCTCGTAGTAGCGCAGCTTCAACGATTCCAAGTGCCATGGCGCTTTCAGGCCTATTTTTTTCGGCACGCAAAAGCGGTTTTTCACCCTTTGGAATAACCAACAGGCTAGCTTTACCGGTGGCCAAATCTCTGGACGCCTTGGCAGAATCTGCCAAGGTGACCTCCAACCTTGAATCCATGCCAAGGGACTTAAGGATTTTTTCTGTATCAAAATTGGGGTTAGGGGAATCAGCTACCACGATCACCGGGATGCGTTCAATTGGCCGGTCCCGAAACGCTGTACCCAGAGCGACCGCTAGAACCAACGGAAAACCATAAACCCAAAAAATGGCGGCTGGCTCGCGATAGAAATCACGAACCCTTGCAATGGTCAGTTGCCACATAGGTGATTGGGGGGATGAATCGACCTGCAGTTGCTTATCCAGATTCATTTGCCATCGTCCCGCAGGTTGCGTCCGGTCAAAGCCAGAAAAACATCTTCCAAGGTCGCCTGACGCACATTGAGTGAGAGCAATCCAGCACCCGCTTTTTCCAGCATGGTTAATAATTCGGGCAGGGCAAGATGGGGTTGCGCCACTTGGAGTACCACATGGCTAGCAGCTTCTCCGGGGTTTTCGTGATGTGTCAATTTGACGGTTTTCACGCCTGAAAGACGATTGAAAACATCTGCCGAGGGCGCCATTCTAGGGGTGTCAAATTCAACAAGGTTGCCTCCCCCAAATTGACTGATGAGTTCATCTGTAGAACCGAGGGCGATCACCTTTCCGTGATCGACTACTGCCAGTCGGTCGCACAGTTTTTCAGCCTCGTCCATGTAATGGGTGGTGAGCAAGATGGTTTTGCCACGCACCTTCAAGGCCCGAACCACCTCCCAAACTTGCTGGCGGGATTGAGGATCCAAGCCGGTGGATGGTTCGTCCAAAAACAGCAGGTCTGGGTCACCAACCAGCGCGCATGCCAGGGCGACTCGCTGTTTTTGGCCGCCTGAAAGGGTCCCGATTCGGCACGCTTTTTTAGCCTCGAGACCGACAATGGCCACGGCCGCATCCAAGCTTAAACCCCGTTTGTAGAAACTGCGAAACAGTCCTAGGGTTTCGGCGACCGTTTGTTTTTCGGAAAGTCTTGTTTCCTGCAGAGTTATGCCAATGCGTTGGCGAATATCATTACCATGATCAGCCCAGGACTTGCCTAGAATTTCAACGGTGCCAGAGGTGGGGTCCTGCAAACCCTCCAGTATCTCGAGGGTGGTGGTTTTGCCGGCACCGTTGGGCCCAAGAATGCCAAAGCATTCGCCCTCTTCAATCCGAAGGTCCAAACCCCTTACTGCCTCAACCAGAGGTTTGCCAGGGTAGCTTTTAAACAAACCGGAACAAAGAATAGCTGCCATGTGTCAACCGATCGGAAATTTTGCCCAAAGGGTAAAACAAAACGGGGCCAGCAGGTTCAATCCAGGAGGGCTACCGCGCGGACCGGGGAGCCATCCATTCCCACAAATGGCAACGGCAAGGCAATCAGGGTAAAAGATGTTCCTGATATGCGGTCGAGATTGGTCAGGTTTTCAAGAATTGATGCACCGGCCCCCAGCCACAGCATATGAGTATCAAAAGGAGGATGATCGATAGAAGGAAAATCCAACCCTACCATTTTTACACCTTTATTCAGGAGCCAGTGGGCGGCATCGAGGCCGATGTAGGGGTGACTGGTGAAGTAATCAGGTTGAAGCCAGCGTTTGGACCAATCTGTCCGGATGACCAAGGAGGCATTTTCCGAAATGGCCAATTCATGGCCTGTGAAATGCTCAGGGCGAATTTCGGCGCGGGGGGTTAGCCAAGCCAGGTTTAGCAGGGTGGTTTTGGCTATACAACGCTCCATCGGCGTTTTCTCAATAGTGAAACCATCGGGCAAAAAATGGAACGGAGCATCCATGTGGGTGCCGTTGTGCAAACCGATGTTGGCCCGCCCCACATGGGCCATGCGGCAGCCATCCGGGGCGAATCCGTGCAGGGAATCTGACGAGAGGATTACTCCCCTGTCACCGGGATAAACCGGGATGCCGTTTTTAATCGGGTGAGTCAGGTCGATCAGGCTGGCCATTGTTTTGGGGGCATCCAATGTAAAAATTCCCTGCACCATCAAATCGAGTACTCGGGTTCAAAGACCCTGCCACTTCGGGGGGCGACCCAAACATTTTGGCCGGATTTTAAGGCCAGTTTGCGAAAGCGATCCGGGGACACTTCAACACTAGTTGAAGCTGCCCCATCCGGCGATCGCAAATGAATACGAATAACAGGCCCTGCTGGGTGGGTGTGGACCACGCATGCGGGCAGCGCCCCGCGCTCGGGGTTGACAGTAAGGACTTCCAACTCATGAGGACGGACAAAAACCAAGTTACCGCCATCACGATTGGAAAGGCCTCCGTGGCCCTCGAATTTGCCTATGGCGTAACCAGTGATTGCTGGAACGCCATCGCACATTTTTCCCTGAAAAACATTCACATGGCCCACAAAGTCCATGACAAAAGGGTTGGCTGGGTGCTCAAAAACATCGGCTGGGGAACCGACCTGTTCGATCTTTCCTGAGCGCATCACCACCACTTGATCGGCTACCCCAAAGGCGTCTTCCTGATCGTGAGTTACAAAAAGTGTGGTCATGTGAATTTCGTCATGCAATCTGCGTAGCCATTGACGCAATTCCAAGCGAACCTTGGCATCGAGGGCACCAAATGGTTCGTCGAGCAGCAAAACCCTTGGCTCGCTGGCCAAAGCTCTGGCCAGAGCTACTCGCTGCCTTTGCCCACCGGAAAGTTGGGAGGGGAATCGGTTTCCTAGGCCTTCCATTCGCACCAAATGGAGCAATTCTTTGACTCGAATATTGATTTTGTCAGCATTCCAGCGTTTGACCCTAAGACTGAAAGCAATGTTTTCAAAAACAGACATGTGTCTAAAAAGAGCATAGTGTTGAAATACAAAGCCAACATTCCTTTTTTGGACCGGAGTGGTGGTAACTTCTTCGTCTTGATAGCGAACCAAACCTCGATCAGGGGTTTCCAGACCAGCAATCACGCGGAGTAGTGTGGTTTTTCCGCAACCTGAAGGGCCTAAAAGAGCAACCAAGCAACCAGTTGGGGCCTCTAAAGAAACTTCATCCAAAGCCCGGAAGGCGCCGAAATTTTTGCAAACGCCTTCCACCTTGATGCTCATGGAAAAACCCTCAAATCTGATAATCTAAGTCAGCCTAGTCCTTAGTGGGCAACAACCGGTTAAAAGCCAAGAATGAATGCAATCCAAAAATCATGCGGCGGCAAAAACGGATAAAAGCCTTTAGTCCTTGGCGCTACTCCACCTTGCGGCCCAGTATCAATTTGACCAATGTAATGTAATGGGGCCTGATTAGAACCACAGGTTTTCCATCACGGTCATGAGTTCATTGCAGGGATTGGTCTCTGCGACCAGCGTCATGTGCGGAGTTTAGGGATGAGCAAGCAACCCCGTCAGGATGGCGAGGTAGAATCAGGCCTATCGATGTCGGGCCGTCCCAAACGGGGCGTTCCTGAGGGGCTTTGGATTCAGTGTCCTTCCTGCAAAGCAACTATATTTCGCAAGGATTCTGAAGCGAAATTTAATATTTGTCCTGAATGCCAGCATCATTTTTATCTGCCTGCAGCCGACAGAATTCGTCAAATGTTGGATGATGGGAGTTTTGAGGAGTGGGATACGAACCTTGCTCCCTGCGACCCTTTAGAATTCTTTGACCGAATTGCTTACCAGGAACGAATCGTCAAAGAACAAGCCCGCACGAAAATGAAGGATGCGGCTGTTGTGGGGCGGGGTTACATTCGTGGTAGGCCGGTTGCCATAGGGATCACAGATTTCGCATTCATGGCCGGCAGCATGGGATCCGTGGTGGGTGAAAAGCTTACCCGAGCCATAGAAGCTGCCACCAAATTACAGCTGCCATTGGTCATTGTGAGCGGTTCCGGCGGTGGGGCTAGAATGCAGGAGGGAATTCTTTCGCTCATGCAGATGGCTAAGGTTTCGGCAGCCCTTGGCAGGTTTCACCAAGCTGGTGGGTTATACATTGCCATTTTGACCAATCCAACGATGGGCGGAGTTGCTGCTAGCTGGGCATTGCAAGGCGATATAACTTTGGCAGAACCTGGTGCGCTGATCGGCTTTGCCGGCAAGCGCACCATTTGGAACACGGTTAGGCTGGAATTGCCTGAGGGCTTCCAGACCAGCGAATTTCTATTAAGCCATGGTTTTATTGACCGGATAGTGCACCGGAAGGATTTGCGAACTGAAGTCGCTCGCCTCATCGATTACTGCCAGCGGTGAGCCATGTTCCAGTGGTTGTCCCGCCTTTTGGGCGGAAATAAGAAGGCTGCAGCCGCAATTTCCAAAAGCGGGCGAGGTGGGGTTCTACCCCCGTCCAAACCGCTTGCAAAAGAAGATGTGGACAAGCGTTTCGACAAAGGCAACCGCATCGGCCAAGGCAGCATGTCAAAAGTTTTCAAGGCTTTAGACAGGAAGCTTGGACGGAATGTCTGCTTGAAGCTGCTTGACGAAAAAAAAACCGCGCATTTTGAATCTCGCTTCAAGGGTTTGAACAAGCCCCCGGAAGGAGAAATCTGCGAGCGCCTTCGGCATGAAAACATCGTGCAAACCCTTGACTATGGGGTTCATTCCAAGACTGGCGAACCTTTCATTGTTATGGAATTTGTAGAAGGGATGGGGCTGAACTTCCTGATTGAGACCAAGAACAAAAAACTGGAAGGCAACCGGGTCAACTTCCTGCGCCAGATCGCCAACGGTATTGACTACCTCCATAAATCCGGTTTCATGCATCGCGACATCTGCCCGCGCAACATCATGGTCACCAACGAGGGTGTGGTGAAGCTCATTGATTTCGGGCTTGCCATTCCGTTTCGTCCGGAATTTTGCCGGCCCGGAAACCGGACAGGCACCCCCAACTATTTAGCCCCCGAGATTATCAGGCGTTCCAGCACCGACTTGCGTGTTGACTTATTTGCTTTGGGGGTGACCGCCTATGAAATGTTCACCCAAAGTTTGCCTTGGGAAAGTTCGCAATCGATGCAGGCCCTTATCGGGCATATGAACAGCCCTCCGAAGGACCCGCGGGAGTTCGTTCCGGGTATGAAGGACGAGACACGTGCGTTTTTATTGAAGGCTATTGAAAGACAACCATCCGGGCGTTTCCAGACAGCCTTGGACTTCCGCGAGGCCCTAGAAAAGGTGTTGGAATGAGCAACCGCGTTCCGGTAGATTTTGAACTTCTTGAACAGCTTGTGAACATCCCGAGCCCCCCCGGGCATGAAGGACGGCTTCAGGCGCGTTTACTGGAATGGGCCAAACCTTTTTGCGATGAAATCACCCAAGACAGCCATGGCAACCTGATCGCGATTCGCCGAGCAGATAGATCGCGGGTAGGTATGAATGGGAAACCCATCCAGCGAATCCTGCTTGCAGGCCACTGCGACCAGTTGTCGCTGATGGTTGTGCATGTGGATGATTCCGGATTCCTGCTGGTCCAACCTGTTGGGGGTTGGGATTTGGCCATTCTGCTAGGCCAATCGCTGACCTTGTGGACGGAAAACGGGCCTATTCCCGCCGTTTGCTCTCGCAAAGCCCCTCATCTAATGACTCCCGAAGAGCGCAACAAGCTTCCAGTTTGGCACGAGCTTTGGGTGGACGCAGGATTCAAAGATAAAAAGGACGCAGAAAGCTTGGTACAAGTAGGCGACTTCATCACGGCAAAACTGTCTTTAACAGTGATGCGTGGCGAATTTCTTTCCGGCCCCGGCCTCGATGACAAGACTGGGGTATGGACTGTTTTTGAAACCTTGCGCCTTTTGGCTGGAAAACCTTTGGCTGTTGACGTTTATTGTGTCAGTACCGTTCAAGAGGAGATCGGGCTTCGAGGTGCGATGACCAGCGCCTATGGAATTGATCCAACAGTGGGGATTGCTGTGGATGTGACCCATGCAACTGACACGCCTGGAACCGAAAAAAAACAGGTAGGCGATGTTCGATTGGGGCAGGGCACTGTTATTCACCGGGGCCCGAATATCCACCCACTTGTGAGCCGGTTGATGATTGAATCGGCTAAAGCGGAAAGTATTCCGTTTCAAGTAAGGGCTGTCCCCAAAGGGACGGGCACCGATGCCAACGCCATTCAGACAACCCGTGGCGGTGTGGCAACCGGATTGATTGGCATCCCAAACCGTTATATGCACAGCCCGGTTGAAATGGTTCATATGGAAGACCTTCGTCAGGGGGCCCGTTTGCTAGCCCGTTTGGTTCAGAATTTGGATGGTTCCACCGATTGGGCCGGTTTTTGGTCAGGATCGCCTGCTGCAGCAATATAGATATCCAATGACATCTATAATTTTATTAATTCCGAGCCTGCGCCTTGTCTTTTGTGGCACTCAAGCCGAATAGTGTACTAATGTTCACTTCCTGTAAAAACAGGCGGTCATGGTGCACTGATGAATCGAACCAATGATTTGGCGGATTGGACCGATGACAACCTTTTTGAAAAGGTTGAACTTATTGCTTTAAATACGCTTGAAAACCTTGGTTGTACCGCCCCGCCGGTTGCGTGTGACTATTTTCCCAAGACGGGCGTTGCTCCCGCCTTGGGTTTGAGCCCAAAGGGCCTAAAATTTGCCAAACCGGATTTTGTTTACCAATCGGCTCATCAGATTGCCCAAGAAATTGTGAAAGGTCTGGGATTATCTGGGCCTGAATTGAAAAGAAAGGTAGGCGAGCTATTGGTTTTCGAACTTTTAGCTCCCAAATCGTGGATCGAGGCTATTTGGAGGCTAAGCCATGGGCTTGGGGCCCTTGCCAATCAGTTTCCGTGTTTGAAAGGTGAGAAACTTGCCATTCGGCTATCTGATTGTTGGAAAAGCAGCTCAAGAACTGGTGTCAGTTGGATTCAGGGGGGAAGAATTGTTTGGCGCATGCGAGGTGGAGTGAAGGTTTTTTCTGCCGAAATGACTGAATTAGAACGATTAGCAGTTGATAACTGCCGAAATTACTCCAGGGGAGTGCGGTTAGAGGGTAAACACCAAGAGGTTCATGCATGGCCGAGTCATGAGGATTTTCCGCGTGGCGAGGTTTTGGTTTGTTTTCCTTTAGAATTTGAATGTGAACCCGATTGACCATAGCCAAGTGCTGAACTAAACTATGTATGTGCTATTGAGACCCTGTCTCAAAATGGAAACGAGAGTACTTGCGCAAGAGTTTTGATCCAAAAGCCCTCCCTCCAGATTTGGCTCATACCCGCCCGGCGAAGGACCCGCATTCATGATCACTCCTCTGGATTTGGCGGCAGAAGGCAGCTCGTATGAGGTTTGCAGCCTCCCCGAGTCTTGCTGCGTCTGTCGTCGTCTGGAGGAAATGGGCCTTTGCCAAGGGACCAAAATTCGAATATTGCAAACGGGCTCACCCTGTTTACTTCAGATTGGAACTTGCAAGCTTTCGCTGCGCGGTGACTTCTGCCAGCAAATTTTAGTTCAGCCTCTTTCGGAATGACTAGCCAGCAACCACCCTTCGCTGTGGAAAAATCATTGGATAAATGGCCGCTACAGATCCAAGGCGAAATTGTGTCGGTTGAGGGAACCGATTCGGTAGCATGTAGATTGCTGGAAATGGGTATTTTGGAAGGGGAACCCATTCGAATATTGGGTTACGCCCCGCTTGGTGACCCAATGGAAATCCGATTGCGCGATTTCCAATTGAGCCTGCGCCTTTCGGAAGCCCAAAGGGTTACAGTACGCCCCGCACCCCTCCCAGTCGACTAATCCCATGGACAATTTTGACAAAGGCAGCGGACCAACCCACGGAAGGCCCTTTCAGGTGGCTCTTCTTGGAAATCCCAATACCGGTAAAACAACTCTTTTCAATGCTTTATCAGGCCTTCGCCACCGGACTGGCAATTATCCTGGCGTGACAGTTGATGTGCGAAAGGGGGCCCTGAAGGCCAACTTCAACGGGACCGATCACGACATTGATTTGCTCGACCTGCCCGGCACCTATAGCCTTGCAGCCAGAAGCCCTGACGAGCTTCTGGCTGTGGATGTGGTGACGGGTTGTTTTGGTGAATCCTCACGGCCTGATGCTTTGGTATGCATGGCAGATGCCTCGAACATTGAGCGCAGCCTTTATCTTTTCAGCCAGGCAGTGGAACTGGGCGTTCCCGTCGTTTTGGCGCTTTCCATGGTTGATTTAGCGGCAAAACAAGGCATAAAGGTTGATACTCTCAAGTTATCCGAACGGTTGGGCCTTGCTGTAATTGCCGTCAATGCCACCAAGGGTGCCGGGTTGAGGGAACTGAAAGCAGCTATTATGGAGGCCGCACTTGGGAAGGTGGCGCCCAATGCCCAAATGCTTCCCGAAGCGGTCAAATCGACTCAGGCGGAACTGGCAAAAGCATGGAATTGCCATCCGGGATTTGTACTACGGGCACTGGTGGACGAGGGGGGTGAGGCGGAGAAACGCCTGACCGCCCAGAAAGGGGCGACGGCTGTCGCAGAATTGCATGCAGCCCGCCAGAAGTTGACCACTCAACACCAGATTGCCCTGCCAGTATTGGAGCCGCGTTGTAGGTATCCTTGGATACGAAAACAGGTGGCGGGGACTGTTGAGCGCTCGCAAAACAATCAAAAAGGCTTCACCGAAAAAGCGGACCGTTGGCTGGTTCATCCGTTTTGGGGAACTGGCATTTTCCTTTTGATCATGCTGTTTTTTTTCCAAGCCATTTTTGTGTTGGCCAAGCCTGTGATGGAATGGTTGGGCGAGTTGACGGACGGGTTGGCATCTTGGGTTGGGGGCCAATTAGGGCCTGGGCCGTTCAACAGCCTTGTTTGTGAAGGGGTGATCCCTGGAGTTGGGGCGGTTTTGGTTTTTCTGCCACAAATCTTAATTCTTTTTGCCTTCATGGGGGTGCTTGAGGATTGTGGATACATGGCGCGGGCCGCTTTCCTGATGGACCGTTTGATGGCGCGGTGCGGCCTGAGTGGCAAGGCTTTCATACCCCTATTGAGTTCACTTGGTTGTGCCGTTCCTGGAATTTTATCCACCCGTGTTATCGAGAACCGGAGGGATCGGCTTGCAGCCATAGTGGTGGCCCCCTTGATGAGTTGCTCGGCCCGACTGCCGGTTTATGTGCTCCTAACTGGAGCATTTTTATCGCAAACCTGGTGGCTGCCTGGACTGACATTGTTTGGTTTGTACATGATTGGATTTGTTGTGGCCCCCTTGGTTGCATGGACCCTGAAGAGCACTCTTTTGGCCGGTGAAAAGCCGATATTCATGCTTGAAATGCCGCCGTTTCGTGTGCCTGCCGTGAAGGTGGTGGCAAGGCGGATGGTTGAGGCGGCTTGGGAATTTTTGGCCCGAGCTGGCACCCTGATACTTGCCAGCATGGTGGTGGTGTGGGCGTTACTGCACTATCCATCGACCACCCCTGACGGAAAATATTGGCCCGAGGTGATTGAAGAAGCCAAGGGCGAGGATCGTCTGGTTTTACTTGAACAGTGGAAATCGAACACCATTTTGGCTCGGGTTAGCCGGTCACTTGATCCGTTGTGGGCACCGGTTGGCTGGGACTGGCGAATTGGAGCAGCAGCCCTTGCAAGCTTTCCGGCCCGGGAGGTGGTTGTTGCCAGTTTAGGGATAGTCTTTGGCCAGGACCCTGAATGGGAGGAGACTGCGGTAGGCGAAGAATCTGAAAAGCGGCTTGCGTCACGGTTACAGGAAGCAAAAAGGGCCGACGGCAGCCGACTTTTCACCATTCCAACAGCCCTCTCTTTGTTGGTTTTTGTGGCATTATGCTGCCAATGCGTTTCGACCTTGGCGGTTATGGCTCGTGAAACCAGGTCCTGGAAATGGCCAGCATTTACCTTTGCCTACATGACCACTTTGGCTTATCTGGGGGCCATTTTGGTTTTCCAGGTGGGAACGATGCTGGAAGGATGGATCAGGCCATGACCTGGCAGGAACCAGCGGCAATAGCCAGCGTCTTTGCAGCTATTGTGTGGCTAATTTGCCGGTTCGCATGGCCGATTCTTTCCGGCAAGACAAAATCGTGTTGTTCCCGGGGTTGCCAGCCCAGCCTGGAACCGTTTCATACTCCTAATTTGCAAGGTTTAAGTTTGCGCCCATCAAAGCGGGGAAATTATTGATTCCGGGCCAAATTTGTATAATCTAGCTTTTTGGTTACAGCTTCAAGCCAACGGATTAATAAGGAATCAGCCATGCTTTCTCACGATGTTTATTTCATGCTGAAAAATCGCACCCCTGAGGCTCGGGAAAATCTGGTTCAATCGTGCCACAAATACCTCGCAGGTCATCCAGGCGTGGTTTTTTATGCTGCTGGAACACTCAATGAAACCCTGCGGCGTGAAGTGAACGACCTCGATTTTGATGTAACGCTGCAGTTGGTATTTGTGGACAAGGCCGCCCACGACATTTACCAGGTTCACCCCAAGCACTTGCAGTTTATTGAAGAAAACAAGCCTACCTGGGGCAAAGTGCGGGTGTTTGACGCCGATATTCAGGGCGCCTAAATCAAAACTTAACCAATTAAAAAGGCCCTCGGCAACAGATTCGCCGAGGGGCTTTTTTTATGCCAATCGAACGCAGTTTATTTGTCTTGAATTTCGGCAAGCGCGGCAAACGGAGTGCCCTCGACATATTCAAGAAATGCTCCGCCACCCGTGCTGACATGTTTCATTTGGTGGTCTAGACCGAACTGCTCTACCGCTTCAGCCGTTTCACCGCCGCCTACCACCGTAATCCCCGGGGCTTTTGCCATAGCTTGGGCAATTGCCAGCGTGCCATGGCTGTAGGGTTCGTCTTCAAACTTGCCCATTGGCCCGTTCCACACCACGGTTCCAGCCTTGGCAATTTCGGAGGAGTAGAGTTCGCGTGTCTTGGGGCCGATGTCGATACCAATGGCCCCTGCGGGAATTTCGGTGACAACTCTGGCGGTTTCTGGTTTGTCGAGCCCGTCGACAACCAAATGATCCACCGGAAGCTGAATTCGCCCGGCACCTTGAACGATTAACTGGTTAGCCAAGTCCAGCTTGTCGGCCTCGCAACGACTGGCACCAATTTCTATGCCTTGGGCCTTGAGGAAGGTGTAGCTCATCGCGCCACCAACCAAAATGCGATCGACTCGTTTCAGTAGGGCCTGAATGAAGCCGATTTTGTCGGAAACCTTGCCGCCGCCTAGAAGTGCCACAAAAGGCTTTTTGGGGCTGGCCAGTAGGACATCGAGGATTTCCAATTCTTTGGCCACCAACTTGCCTACCACACGAGGCTTGGCAGCCATAGCCTTGGGAACCGCGACCATGGACGCGTCTTTACGGTGGCAAGTGCCGAACGCATCGTTGACATACACATCGCCCAACCTAGCGATTTGGAGGGCGAGGTTATCGCATCCCGTTTGTTCGCCTGTGTGGAAGCGCAGATTTTCCAGCAGAAGCACCTCGCCTGGCTTTAGGGAAGCAGCCAACCGGGCCGAATCTTCACCGGCAACATCATTAGCTTTTTGCACCTTGATGCCCAGATGCTTGGACAGCGCTTCGGCAACCTTGTCCATTTTAAAAGGGGCGTCTTTCACCGGGTCGCCCTTGGGGCGCCCTAGGTGGCTCATGGCGATGACCGAAGCACCTTGGGCCAGTAAAGACTTGATGGTGGGAACAGCGGCCCGAACGCGACGATCGTTGGTTACATTTCCCTGGGCATCTTGAGGAACATTGAAGTCGACGCGAACCAGCACTTTTTTGCCGGCCAGGGAGCCTAAATTTTCAACCGTTTGCTTAGCCATGGTGAAATTACCTGAAAAGTGTTGCAAATGAATAGAACACGAACTTTTCCGAACCAAAAATCAATTGGAAAGAGTACCACAACAAAAAACGGGGAGCTCCCAAGTTGGGATGCTCCCCGTCCAGTTGCGGGTGGAATTAAAGGCCCTTTTGGACCATGTGGCGAACCAGGTCGCCAACGCGGCAGGAATAGCCCCACTCGTTGTCGTACCAGCTCACCAGCTTGAAGAAGCGATCGTTCAATTCGATACCGCTACCTTCATCAAAAATGCTGGACGAAGAGCAGTGAATGAAGTCGCTGGAAACAACTTCATCGGCGGTGGTTTCAAGGATGCCCTTGAGATAGGTTTGAGAAGCTCTTTTCATAGCTTCGCAAATTTCTTTGTAGCTGGTCTTTTTGACGGTTCTTACGGTCAAGTCGACCACAGACACAGTTGGGGTGGGCACGCGGAAAGCCATGCCTGTGAGCTTGCCTTTCACCTCGGGGCATACCAAGCCCACCGCGCGGGCAGCACCGGTCGCTGAGGGGATAAGGTTGATGGCAGCACTGCGGCCCCCCTTCCAATCTTTCTTGGAAGGAGCGTCGACGGTTTTTTGGGTAGCGGTGTAGGAGTGGACTGTGGTCATGAGGCCTTCCTCAATGCCGAAGCCCTCCTTCAAGAGAACATGAACCAAAGGAGCCAAGCAGTTGGTTGTGCAACTAGCGTTGGAAACAATCTGGTGCTTAGAAGCATCGTACTTGTCGTGATTGACGCCCATCACAACAGTGATGTCTTCGTTCTTGGCCGGGGCCGAGATAATGACTTTTTTGGCACCTGCGACGATGTGGCCGAAGGCAGACTTGTCGACCTCATTAGCCTCGCGAGTACCTTCAGTGAAAAGCCCGGTGGACTCGATCACCAAATCAACGCCCATAGCCTTCCAAGGAAGGTCTTTGGGGGAACGGGCACTGACCAACTTGATTTCACGCCCGTTGACGACAAGGACATCGTCTTCCGCTTTTGACGGGTCGGACTTTTTAGAGGACACGGTGCCGTTGAAACGGCCCTGAGTGGAGTCGTATTTCAAGAGATAGGCCAAGTTATCGGTAGGAACGATGTCGCCCACGGCGACCACATCGATTTCCTTTCCAATAAGGCCCTGCTCGGTGAGGGCCCTGAAAACCAGCCTGCCGATGCGCCCGAAACCATTGATAGCAACCTTGACTGCCATGCTCAACCAGCTCCCTTTTCATGTAGGCCTATGGGGAGGCCCTAACCTTGCGGGAGATTATTTGGACAGTCTCCCCCTTACTCCTTAGCCTATTTGACAGAAACACATTGAAAAGGGGGACCCATAGGAACCAAGTGTTTGAGTTCCAATTTGTTGCCCTTTTGCCTGTTTTTGGCAATTTTTTCTTGAAAGGATACCTCTATGTCTGGAAAAGTGAATGTAACTGTGACGGGTGCAGCGGGCCAAGTGGCCTATGCAATGCTTGGCCGAATCGCCTCGGGAGAGATATTTGGCGCCAACACCAAGGTTTCCCTGCGCCTTTTGGAAATAACCCCCGCTTTGGCGACACTGGAAGGGGTGGCGATGGAGTTGGAGGATTGCGCCTCGCCTGTTTTGGATGAAATTATCATCACTGATGATGCGAATCGGGCCTTCAATGGCGCCAACTGGGGACTTCTGGTAGGTTCGTTCCCCCGCAAACAGGGTATGGAGCGTAAGGAACTGCTTGGCATCAATGGAAAAATATTTGTTGGCCAGGGAAAAGCGATTGGTAGCCATGCCGCCAGCGATGTTCGGATTTTGGTGGTTGGTAACCCTTGTAACACCAATTGCCTGGTAGCCCGATCCCAGGCCAAGGAGATTCCTGATGAGCGTTGGACGGCTCTTACCCGGCTGGATCACAATCGCGCGCGGAGTGCGTTGGCAAAAAAAGCTGGTGTTTCGGTTCCCGATGTAACGCGGATGACCATTTGGGGTAATCACTCCAACACCCAGTACCCTGATTTCACCAACGCCTTGATTGGGGGCAAGCCAGCCCCCATGGTGATCACAGACAGGGCATGGCTGGAAAACGAATTTGTGCCTCAGGTGCAACAGCGTGGGGCTGCGGTTATCAAGGCACGGGGAAGTTCTTCGGCGCTTTCGGCCGCAAACGGTGCCTTGGATCATGTTAAAAGCCAACTGAACCCAACCGCAAACGGTGATTGGGTGAGCATGGCGGTGGTATCCAAGGGCCAGTATGGGGTGCCTAAGGGGCTGGTGTTTGGCTATCCGTGTAAAACGCTGCCCGGCAGCCAGTATGAAGTGGTTGAAGGGCTTTCGCTAGACTCATACGGCCAGCAAAAGTTGAAAGCCACGCTTGATGAGTTGCTTGAAGAAAAAGCGGCTGTGCAGGACTTGCTTAGCTAAATTCGATTTTAAGGTTGTTAGGCAAGCAGGTGCCATTCAATGCAAATTGGATGGCACCTGCTTATTTTTCGGAATTTACTCAACCCGCCGTTCGACATAAGTGCTGGTGAACTTGTATGAAGAACCAGCGCCATTTGAATCCTTGATTTCACGGTCAATTTTCAAGTTCGCCTCCAAAGGCAACCCCGAGGCGGTTTCTACGACCACGGTTCCTTGGGGCAAGTATTGCAGCAGGGGCATTTGATCGTTGGCAGTTTTTGGCTCGGTTTTCCAAGCTGTTTCCAATTGAATGGTTGCCTTAGGCCCGTCAATCGCCTGAATTTTGTAGGTTTGGACCATGGGGACTTTTTCGCCAGTCCCGGCGGGTGGATCGAGGGTGGCGTTGTAGGCCCTTTGCCAAGTTTCATTGACCTGAAGAGTTTTACCTGGAAAAACAACCAAAAAAACAGGCTCCACTTCATAGCGACCGGCCGGTGTTTGCTCGGAACGGACCTCAAGAACACGGCCTTGGTTGTCTACCTTGAGGCGGGCGATTTCCTTGCCGATAAGGGGAGCGAGACTTTTGCCCAGAGGACCATCGTCCTTGTTTTTGGATTCACTATCAAAATCAAGAATTTGACCGTTGGGGCGCACGGTTTCCATTTTCAATTTTTCAAGTTTTAGTGTGATAGTGGCAGAGCGCGTTGCCTCGTCCACCGACAGAATTTCAAGGAGCTTGGTGACCAAAACGGTGTTCTTTACAGTGGTTTTAGTTTCTCCTTGGGAGTCGGTGACTTCGGTTTTGTGATCAACTTGAAAGCGGAATTTTTGTCCTTTTTGGAAACGCATTTCGCCAGGAATTTGCGCAAACGCATGGGTTGAAAACCCGTTGAATAGGCAAAAAAGAACAGCCAGAACAAAGAGAACCATTGATTGGGCTGGCATAAATAGACCCTGCCTGAGAGTGAATATAACCTACCAGAGAGTGAATGCGAGATGGTAGTTAATTCACAATCGCTATCAACCGCCAGCCCAACCTTGCGAAAGCCGCCTCAAGATGATTTCTCTTGGCGGGCATTTCTTTCTCTTTCCCGACGGACCTCAATAAAGGATTGAATTGCCAAAACGAGGAACACCACCAGAACCAAAATAGTTCCACCAAAGCTGATTGCTTTAGCAAGATTCATGTTGCTGAGGCTCATCACTCCCCTGCCACCAACTGCCAGAATTCCAAGCAGTGCTACCATTGCGGCAACATGCATGGAATGTTTTCGGGTGGCTGGTTTGGCAGTGACCAACGCCCCCACGATGAGAAAAACAACGCCTATTGCAGCGGGAATGAGTGCTGTTAGAGATTTTACCTCGGCTGTGGCATACCCACCGACACCAATTGCAACCAAAATGGCCCCTACGAGGAGCGCCACATTTTCCATTTTAAAAATCACAGTCTTAACCCCCATATATTCAAAAGTTACAGGGCGACCCAAAGCGCCCAGTTACAACTTGTGATCGGTTTGAGCAAGTTCACAGTCTCAGGTTAACCGAAAACAAGTTTATTGCGAAGAGATGGCTCATCCTGTTATGAATAGTGAGCCTCTGCAGTGTTCGTCATTGGGCGTACTTTTGCTGAACCTATGGAGATCCCGCGGGGACCTTTCAATCAAAGGGACCAGATGCATGCAAGCCCGCCAATTAGCGCAGGATCCATAAGTCTGGTTTCGGGTCCCCCCTTAACATTGCGGGTTCTCAAAAGCGCCCGAAACGGCACAGGTGGAGGCTTTTTTTATTTAACAAGAACAACTAGAAAACTTTGGAACAATAAAATAAAAATATCAACCGACAAATTGTTGACTCCGGCGGAACATTCATTATCTATTCATATTAGCAGTCGGATTTTGAAAAGGGCCTAATAAGCCTAAAGGCGACCTTTAAATAGCAACAAGGCGAGCGGTATCTAACAACCGCTCAGGCCAGGCCCCAGCGTGCCAGCGATGCTCCGGTGGGAACCAGGGAAGGTTCCCCGCGACTTGTCCGGGAAGGCACTAAAATCGAGGGCGAGCACTTGCCTAGTGTATCGACCCTGGATCATCGCTGGACGCTGGGGTCTAATTTTTCAACAAACCGGGTGAAACCGGTGCCTATCACGATTGTGTGCCGGCGATAATTTCCGGTATAAAGAAGTATCTATCAGGAACAAGTATGCAGCCTCCATAAGATGGAGGATTCCTGAAAATTACCTGTCCGGATCAGCTGATGTCTCCCCTCGAAATCCCCTCATTGTCATCCATTTGCAGTAATTCAATTCTTGCCGAGGCAATGGAAAAACGGATTCTGCTGCTGGACGGCGCTATGGGCTCGATGATTTACGCCTACGAGCCAACCGAAGAGGATTACCGGGGCGCCCGGTTTGCCTCGCATCCGGTGCCATTAAAAAACTGCACGGAGGCCTTGCTTTTGAGCAAACCGGACATGATCCGGTCGATCCACTGCGCTTATCTGGAAGCCGGTGCGGACATCATTGAAACGGACAGCTTCAACAGCAACCGCTTATCGATGGGCGAATTTCATCTCGATCATCTAGTTGGGGAACTCAATCGGCGGTCAGCCGAAATTGCCAAAGATGCAGCGGAAGAATACACCCGGAAAAATCCGGGCAAACCGCGGTTTGTGGCTGGAAGTATCGGGCCGACCAAAAAAACGCTTTCTCTTGGGACCGATGTTGAAGATCCTGGCCGAAGGTCGGTGACATTCGACGAGATGGTTGACAATTACGAGGAGCAGATTGCCGCCCTGGTGGATGGGGGCGTGGACATTCTTTTGCCTGAAACAACCTTTGACACCTTGGTGTTGAAGGCATGCCTTTATGCCATCCAACGATTTTTCGATAAGGGTGGCAAGCGTGTGCCTGTGATGGTTTCGGGCACGATTTTCGACAACGGCCGAACGCTTTCAGCCCAGCCGGTTGAATCGTTCGCGCTATCTGTCGAGCATTTCCCAGCACTGTCGATTGGGCTGAATTGTGCGGTTGGTGTGGAGCAAATGCGGCCGCACCTTGAAAAATTGGCACAGTGGACGCATTTACCCATTAGTTGTTACCCCAACGCTGGCATGCCAGATGGTTTTGGGGGATTCACGGGAAGTATCAAGCAGACAGCGGAGGCGCTAGGCGAATTCGCATCGAATGGGTGGTTGAATTTTGTGGGTGGTTGCTGTGGAACAACACCTGATTGGATTAGGGAAATTGGTAAAGCGGTGGAGGGGATCGCCCCACGAAAGCTTGGCAAGCCTGAGGCGAGAACCGCGTTTTGCGGCACAGAAACGATGGTATTACGGCCGGAAAACCCATTTGTGAATATTGGTGAGCGCAACAACATATCTGGTTCGCGCAAATTTGCCCGTTTAGTGCGGGAAGGTAAATTTGAGGAATCGGTGCAAATCGCTCGGGACCAAGTTGAAAACGGCGCCAACATTCTCGACATCAACATGGATGATGGGCTTATAGACGGTGTGCAGGCGATGACGCGATTTGTCAACCTGTCGGCAGCGGAGCCGGCGGTCGCGAAGGCACCGATGATGATTGACAGTTCCAGGTTTGAAATCTTGCTAGCGGGCCTGAAGTGCAACCAAGGGAAGGGGATTGTAAATTCTATATCCCTGAAGGAGGGAGAAGAATCGTTTTTGAAGCAGGCGCGTGAGATCAGGAATCTTGGCGCGGCTGTTGTGGTAATGGCTTTTGATGAACAAGGCCAGGCAGTTACTGCCTCGGAAAAGGTGCGAATATCCTCCCGGGCTTACACGCTGCTAACCGAGCAAGTCGGCTTTCCCGCTTCCGATATCATTTTTGACACTAACATTTTAACCGTGGCAACCGGAATGCGTGAGCATGACAACTATGCTGTGGAATTTTTTGAGGCGGTAAGGCAACTGAAGAAGCTTTACCCACACTCGCGCACTTCGGGTGGTGTGAGCAATGTTTCATTCTCTTTCCGGGGCCCGGAGTTCGAGCAGGTGCGGGAAGCGATGAACTCGGCGTTTCTGTACCACGCAATTGGAGCCGGGCTGGACATGGGCATTGTGAATGCCGGCCAGCTTCAGGTTTATGAAAACATTGAACCTGAGTTGCGCGAACGGGTTGAAGATGTGCTATTGAACCGGCGTGAGGACGCCACAGACCGGCTTGTTGAGCTAGCGAAAACTCTGGGCAGGAAAGATAAGGCGACCGATAACCGCTTGGCTTGGCGAGAAACCGGCGTGAAGGAACGACTGACCCATGCGCTGATTCATGGGATCGAGGAGTTCATAGACAGTGACACCGAAGAGGCCCGAGCGCTGCTTGGCAGGCCGCTTTATGTGATTGAAGGCCCGTTAATGGACGGCATGCGTGTGGTAGGCGACCTGTTTGGGACAGGCAAGATGTTTTTGCCCCAAGTTGTACGGTCGGCGCGGGTGATGAAGAAGGCGGTTGGTTATTTAACCCCCTTCATGGAGGCTGAACGCAAGCAAGCCGGACAGAGGAAGGCCCGCGGCAGGGTGTTGATTGCGACTGTGAAAGGTGATGTGCACGACATTGGCAAGAACATTGTGGCGGTGGTTTTGGCGTGCAATGATTTTGAAGTGATAGACATGGGTGTGATGATCCCCTGCGAGAAAATACTGGCTGAGGCCAAGGCGAAGGATGTGGACATGATTGGGCTTTCGGGCCTGATCACGCCATCGCTTGACGAGATGGTGCAAGTGGCGCGGGAGATGAAGCGGCAGAATTTCACTGTTCCGCTGTTGATAGGTGGTGCGACCACCTCAGCACGGCACACCGCGGTGAAAATCGCACCATCTTATTCTGGTCCTGTGGTTCATGTGACCGATGCCAGCCGGTCGGTAGGGGTGGTGGAAGCGTTGCTAAATGCCACCAAGAAGGAACAGTTCCTTCTTGATGTTAAAACATCGCAAGAAAGAGACCGGCACAATCATCTGCAGCGACTGGATCGCACTCTGGTGGAACTGAAGGTTGCACGCAATAGGGCTTTCCAAATTGACTGGAAGCAAGAACCCCCGCGAGGTGCGCCGGCATTTTTGGGCGTGCGGGTGATTGAAGACCTGCCTATTGAAACCTTAGTGCCCTTCATTGACTGGACGCCTTTTTTTATGGCATGGGAGATGAGTGGAAAGTATCCGGCCATTTTGGATGATGCGATCGTTGGCAAGGAGGCCCGCAGGCTGCATCAAGATGCCTTGGACATGCTGAATCAGATTATTAGCGAAAAAGCATTGCGGGCCCGTGGAGTTTACGGGTTTTTCCCGGCGTCTTCGGCGGGTGATGACATTGTTCTTTACACCGATGCGACGCGGTCTACGGAATTGGCACGCTTCCACATGCTGCGGGAACAATGGGAGCGGAAAGCGGAGGCATGCACAGCGGTTTTCCGCAGTCTGGCGGACTATGTGGCTCCTTTAGAATCTGGTTTGGCTGACCACATTGGAGCCTTTGCCGTTACCGCTGGTGAAGGTGCTGACAAGCTGGATGCGCATTTCCGTTCGAAGCTGGATGATTACCAGGGGATCATGGCGAAGGCGATTGCTGACCGTTTGGCGGAAGCGTTTGCCGAATACCTGCACATGATCGCGCGCACGGAGTGGTACGCAGCGGATGCTGGAATAATGTCTAAGGAGGATTTGATTCGGGAGAAGTATGAAGGCATCCGGCCTGCGGCGGGGTACCCCACATGCCCAGACCATACCGAAAAAGCGACCCTTTGGAAATTGTTGGACGCTGAAAAGAACACGGAGATGACACTCACCGAGAGTTTCTCCATGATTCCCGCAGCCTCGGTGAGCGGTTTGTACTTTGGGCACCCGAAAGCGAAATATTTCGCCATCGACCTTTTGACCCGCGACCAGATTCAGGATTACGCGAAACGCAAGGGAATTGCCCAAGCGGAAGCGGAGAAGTGGCTTCAGTCTTATTTGGGTTACGATCCGGGATAATTAATTAACTTTGCCAACAACAATCACTGGTGGGGCTGGAGTGCGATGACGGTCGACTTGGAAACAGCCTGGCAAACAATCGCCTCGCATTTACCTTGCTCGCGGATTGAGCTTGGGCCGGTTTTGAGCAACCAACTGGGAATGGTGTTGGGCGAGGATGTGGTGGCAGACTTGGATATGCCACCGTTTATCCGGGCAATGATGGATGGATTTGCCGTTTGCGAAAATCAGGCGGACCCACTGGGGGCCTTGAAGGTTACGGGTTTGGCCGAAGCTGGGTCGACACCGGGCGGCAAACTGATGCCCGGAGAAGCGTGGCACATAGCCACCGGCGCTGCTGTGCCTGACAACACCACATATGTACTGCCCAAGGAGCTTGCTCGGGTTGAGGAAGTGGCGGGTGGAACACAAATTGTTTTACCGCTTGTCTCCACAAACAAGGGGAAGAACCTGTTTGGGGTGGGAGAAGAATTCAGCACTGGAACCGTGCTTTTGAAGGCAGGCAGCATTTTGGGGCCGGCGGAATATGGGGTTTTGGCCCAGGCAGGGCGAACGGCGGTGCGGATGCATTCTTCGCCACGGGTAGCGATAGTCAGCACGGGTAACGAGTTGGTTGACCCGAATATGAAGCCGGGACCGGGGAAGATTCGTAACAGCAATGGGCCGATGTTGATGGCCCAGGTGGCGCGGGCAGGGGGCGTGCCGCGATTTTTAGGTATCGCACCTGATTGCCCTACCGCTTTGGAAAGTCTGGTGCGAGAAGGTTTGGGGCATCAGGTGCTTATTTTGAGCGGCGGGGTGTCAGTAGGGCCGAAAGACTTGGTTCGACCGGCGCTGGAAAAACTGGGTGTGGAAACATTCATCCACGGAATCCAGATGAAACCGGGTAAACCGCTACTATTTGGAGTACATTCATCTGGATTAGTGGTTTTTGGACTGCCTGGTAATCCGGTGAGTTCGTATGTGACTTTTGAATTGTTGGTGCGACCGGCGCTGGAGCGATTGCGGGGCGTGCAGGATGCCATTCCTACCCAGGCGGTGAAAGCGAAATTGACTAACGCTTGGCGGGTGAAAACTGATAGGCCGCTGCGGCAGCCGGCGAGGCTGAAGCTGACAAGTGAAGGGATGACTGTGGAAGTGGGCGGTTGGAAAGGATCTCCTGATTTATTGTCTCTGCTTGGCACCAACGGTTTCGCGTGCGCTGAACCGGGCGAACATTGTTTTGCTAGCGGCGACGTCATTCAAGTCGTGCCTGTTGGATGAAAATCAACCTTTCTGAAAAAAGTGAAGCTTCCATTTTAGGCAGGCGGCTGTTGGCTTTAGCAGCTTTATCGAGCGTGCTGCAGTACCTTAGCTTCTTTCCAGCAAACCTTGGATTTTTGGGTTGGATTGCGCTGGTGCCGTTTTTGGTTTTAGCCAAGGTGGCGGTTGAGCGCAGGGCTGGGTGGTTGGTGTGGGGCGTTTGCTTTTGCCAGTTTCTTGCGAGCTTGCGCTGGATGATGGTGGCAGATGAACGGATGATCGCCACTTGGATATTGCTAGCCTGGTGGTGCTCGCTATTTCCCTGGTTTGCTTGGCGTCTATTACGATTGCTCGATGCAAGGACCGGTTTACCCTTAACATTCACGGTTGGGTTGGTTTGGCTGCCGCTGGAGCATGCGCGGGCCTATTTGCTCACTGGTTTTCCTTGGTATTACCTTGCTCATACCCAGCATGATGTGTTGCCCCTGTTGCAGACGGCTGATTTCGCGGGGACCCAGTATCTTTCGTTATTGGTCGCAGTTTGCAATGGTTGGCTAGCTGATCTTTTGTGTTGTTGGGGGGCGCAATCTGCCACCAAGGTATCCATCAATCATCCGGTCCGGCGAAGCGTATTGGCAGTGTGTGGGGTGGTTTTCTTGGGATTGTCTTGTTTTGGTTGGGGGTATGGGGTTTGGCGGCTAAATCAGGTGGCAAAATCCCTGAGCCGGGGACCACTGGTTGTGGCGATGCAGGCAAGCCATCCACAATCGGCGAGGAACGATGCAGCCTATTTTGACGCTATCTGGGAAGATTACAAAATCCTTTTGAGCAGAGCGAAACGGTTTGAGCCGGACCTGATCATCTGGCCTGAAACAAGCTTTCCTTTTGAGTTACCGGTCAGCTTTGGCACCGAGGGTCCACTTTTGGGCCAGAAAAGAAATCCTGAGGCGGCTGAGAATACGCAAGTGGACCGGGAATTTTCAGGGCCTGCTCAATTGTTGGGGAGCGGTGTGGTGGTGATTAAAGATGGCAAGCCTCACAAGCGGCACAACGCCTCGCTGCTACAGGATTTCAAGCGGGGTATTGTGCGGCGGTATGACAAAATCCACCGGGTGCCTTTTGGAGAGTATCTGCCCCTGAAGGGAATCATTCCAGGAATGGATTTGTTGTCGCCTTACGAATTTGATTACAGCATCTCGGCTGGGGAAGGTTTTCCCCGCTTTCCGCTTATAGGGAAGGATGGCAGGGAATACACCTTCTCGACCCTGATTTGCTTCGAAGATAGTGATTTTTCACTGGCACGGTTGGCTGCAGGGGCAGATGGGAAGGAGCCGCCGGACTTTTTGGTGAACCAGTCTAATGATGGGTGGTTCAAGGGGACCGAGGAACATGAACAGCATTTGGCAGTGGCACGATTCAGATCGGTAGAGACTAGAAAGAGTTTGATTCGATCGGTGAATATGGGGGTGAGTGCATTGGTTGATCCGGCGGGCAGGGTATTAGAGCCGACTACAGTTGAAGGAATTGTGGATGGATACCGTGTGGGCATGGAATCAGAACCGCTGGCAGCCGGGCGGTGGAAAGAATTCAAGGCAAAACCGATTTTGCTAGGTGCAGAGATTCCGCTGAGCAGCATGAACGCTCCTTATGTGCAATGGGGAGACTGGCTAGCGTGGAGTTTTGATTTGGCGTTAGTACTTTTTCTAGGCATAAGCCTTTGGCGAAAGCGGTTTGGGAAAACGCCTTCGGGCAAGGCGGAGCCAAGCGCCATGATTTTTGGACAGCCACGATTTGATGGAAGCGCCTCATGAATGCCAATAATGATTATAATAGGATCTGTATTGGGTGTGGAGAATGGGGCTTTCGTGATCTGCCCATGGAGCAGCATTTTAAAATTGCGCGGTCTTTTGGATTTCAATTCCTTGAATTTGGCATAGGGGGTGGGCGGGTTGGCCGGCTTTCGGAAGCGCCTGATGCAGAAGACGTAGGCGAATTTATCCGGCTGGGAGAAGAATACAAGATTGCGACACCATTTTGCTGCCTGGAAAATGATTTCACCCTTACCGATAGGTTGGGGCACAGGGCGATGGTAGAAAAGGTTTTAAAGCAGATGGCGATTGCGAAGGCATGCTTGGCAAGCCATGTACGGTTATTTGCCGGTTTCACACCACTGAGTGCTATGACGGAACCCCTCTGGAAGCAGTTGCTGGACACTTTGTTTGAATGCCAAAGCATGGCTAGCAAGCTGGGGCTGCAAATAGCCATCGAGACCCATGGGGCGATTGAGCATAGTGCTGATGGGTCTGCGGTTCATTCCCCCACTGTGACTACCGACCGGATAGCTTTGGAACGGCTGTTGCGGGAAATGCCCAAAGAGATTGGGATTAATTATGATCCCGGGAATATCAAGGCGGCAGAGGGTGTATCAAGCCGCTTGCATTTGGATCTTTTGAACAGCCGGATCAATTATTGCCATCTGAAGGATTGGCACCGGCAGGGGGAAGGGTGGGTGGCGTGTGGAGTGGGTGATGATGACCTTCACTACGGCAAGCTACTGAGAGATATGTGTTTTGATGGGGTTTACCTGATTGAATATGAACCGCTTCACGATACTGAAGACGGAATTCGGCGGAGTTTGGCAAGCCTTGAGAACAGCGGATTATCAATAGAATTTGGCCGAGCATGAAAATAACAATTTGCAGCACCTAATGAATGCGCCCCTAGCTGCTCCAGATAAGTAGCCCCGGGAAGGTATGGCGGGTTGTTTGGCCCATTTTTGGAATTATGTGTGAACATTTCAGAAAATTTACACCCCCGGGACATGTATTCTTAAAAACACCCCGGGCTTCGATCCGCCCCTGAGGCGGACACAAAGCGGAAACGGTTAGGCAATATTTGGCAAGATTGGCTAGGCGGGCCCCACTACTTGGTGAAGTTTGCATGAGGGTTGATAATAGTGGAACTTATTGACCCAGATGCTTTTTGAAATAAGCGATCAGGGCTTGGTCGGCTGAATTAGCATCTTTGCCTTTGAAGCCGTGGCCGGCACCTTGCAGTGTGAGCAATTGGGCCTCGACACCGCTGGCTTTGAGGCGGTCGATCATCCAGACTGCTTGTTCGTGAGCAACATATTTGTCTTCGGTGCCGTGAATGCAGAGGGTGGGGGCAGCGTTTGGGGTGACCCAGTTAAGCGGGCTGGAGCGGATATGGGCGGGGAGGGCAGTTTGTAGATTGCCTCCCAAGAAAAGGGGCAGTACTTCTGCTGCATCTACACTTTTGCCGTAGGACTTGGTGAAGTCGCTAGGGCCATAGACATTGACCACACACTTGACATGACTGGAAACATTGGGGTTGCCGCCATCGCCTTCGAATTCGGCGACTCCTGGCGTGACGCCTAGAAACTGAGCAAGATGGCCGCCGGCGGAGCCGCCGGTGACGCCAATGCGGTCTGGGTCGATACCATATTTTGCAGCGTTGGCCCGAACCCAGCGGACGGCTGCCTTGGTGTCATGTACCGCAGCCGGGAATTGGTATTTAGGAGCGAGCCGATAGGAAACTGTGACGGCTGCAAAGCCATCGCGGGCCAGATTTTGAATGAGGCCATCGTAGCCATCGCGTTTGCCGGCGCGGAAGCCGCCGCCGTGGATGCAGACAACACAGGGCAGGGGGCCTTTGGCATTTTTGGGCCTGGCCATATTGAGCTGGAGGTGTTGGCCATCGGGGTTGGAATATTCGATGTTTTTCTCAAAAACAATTTCGGCTGGAGGGGTATCTTGCTCCGCTGGGTTTGCCAAGGCTTGTGATGCGACACCAAAACCGGCAAGCAGGAACACCATAAAGCCGTAACGGGAGAAGGAAAACATGGAATGACTCCAACCAAAGGCATGACGCGTGGAACAAACAGGAGAATAATCGAAAACAATAGTAGGTGCTGATTATTTTACAGGGGGTGCCTTATTGATTTCGACCTCGCAGAAGGTGAGAGCGGCGATGCCGCTTGTGCCGCGCAGCAGATTATCTTGATTCCATTGCATTTCCTTCAGGTAGGAGATGGTTTTGGCAGCGGGTGGAGTTTTGAAGTTGAGTGTTACCGCATTGCCTGAGACTGTGGCGGTGACTTCTTTTTGGGGTTTGCCATCGCAGTAGAACTGGGTGAGCAGGGAGTCTTGCCAAACCACGGGTTGATCGAACTGCATGGTGATGGAGTTTTGGGCTGGGGAGTTGTAGAAAACCCGCTGGAGGTTGGGAGGGGAGATGGAGGCCTGGGGTTTTGAGCCGTGGAGGTCTCTCTCGATGAGGGGCTGGATGAGGCGGGCAAATTCTGCCCAACCGATGAGGGGGAAATGGCAACCGCCGGGCGGCTTGATACCCACGGTTGACATGATGGAGAGGTTGGAAAACTGCAGGGGGAGTTGGCGCTGGACTTCGCGCAGCTTGTCGCCTTGGCCATTGCCCATGCTGCAGGCGTTGGGCCAGATCTGAAACAGATAATAGTGCTGGATATTTGGCATATCCTCTTTCCAGGCAGCAGCGAGTTTGAGGAAATAGGATTGGTAGGTTTCCCAGCCGTAACCGAGGGTGGGGCCATCGGCACCTTGATCACTTTCACCCTGGTGCCAAAGAACGGCGCGGATACCGTGGGTGAGGCGGGCCTGTTGCACGCGCCAGAGAGCCCGCCCATAAATGGTGCTTAGGTTGGCATTTTTGTCGTCGCTTGGTTGGTGTTCGTCGATCCGGGTGCCGCCCACGGCGCCGTTGATGATGCAGACGGGTATTTTTTGGCTGGTAACCAGACGGTTGGCGAGGACCATTCCCCACCAACCGAGTTCGGCTTTTTCGCCTTGCTCGGCTTTCCAAACTGGTTTGCACCATAGGTTGGGGCGTTGGGTGCCATTGGCTTTAGCTTTTGTGAATTGATCATGAACCCAAGTGGTGGCGTCTTCGCGGCCAGATTTGCCACCATAACTTCTGATCCAATCGTTGGTATCTGGCGGTGATTTTTCGTTGGTATCGGTTGCCAGGGCGTTAGATTGGCCTTGGATGAGGTAGGCGTCGCCACAGACTAGGTCGTCGACCGTGCTTAAGATTTTACCACCGGTTGGGGTTTGTATGCCAAATTCGACCCGGTATTTGATTAGCCCCGGTTTCAGTTTGACGGTGAAATTGTAGGCACGGTTGGGAGGAACTTTTTGGGTTTGCGAGTTAAAGGGCAAATCGTTGGCAAAGAGTTTGAGATAGACCTCATCGGCTGGTTGATCGAGACGACCGTTATAAAACAGAGTGCCCTGATTTTTATCATCACGGGGGAAAAACTGGCCCTGCTCGGGTTTTTCATCGGGTTCTGGTGAGCGCATTAGCCAAGGATCGGAAGCGGGCTGGGTCACTTGGATGGTGCCTGATCGCGTGGATTCTGCGCCGCCATTACTGACAGTTAAAGAGATGGTGAGCGGGCCGCTATTTTGGGATCTTTTGAGGATGAGCCGACCGGGGGCAACCTGCTGGATGACGGCCATGCCTGTTGCCTTCCATTGAAACTGCAAAGTATCGGCTGATTTGGCGCGCAAGGCTTGCAGGTTGTGGATATTGGGGGCCAATTCGATGGTGTCGCGACCATTCCAAAGTGGTGGAAGTTTGAGAGAAAAATGGGGTTCGGGAATTGCTTCGAGAATTTTTACAGGGATTTCGGCGGTTTTTACCCCGTCGGGATAGACGGCTTTGCAACGGATGGTTGCGGACTGATCACCCACCAAACGACCAGGGGCAAAAGCCAAGGAAAGGCGGTCGACCGAGGCTATTTCCTCTTTGCCATCGCGCTGAATTGACCAGTAAATTTTTCGGGCACCGGGGGCGGTTGCCCGCAGGGTGGCATTTTTGCCCTCGGAAATTTCGAGCTTTGTGGGAAAGACTGCAAACTGGTTGCCTGACTGGACAATGGGCCCAACCAAAGATTGATTTGCCTTTTGGTTCTCAAATTGGAGGCGGATCCATTCAGGTGAACGGACCTGATTGGAGATGCGGACCTCGTCGATGTCGCCTACAAAGTCGTAATTGTTGTACCAGCCCCCCATGAATAGCCGTGCGGGAGTCTTGATGGCCAGTGGGGCGGACTGAGTGATGGATTGGCCGTCGAGAAGCCCGTTGACATAAACACGAGATTCCCCCTTTTGGTAGGTGTGGGCCACATGGATCCATTGATTCATGGCCAGCGGGGTTTTGTTGCCAACATCTGCCCCTGAGAAGTAGCACTCCATTTTCACGGAAGGGGGACTGCGAAAGCGCATGACCACTTTGCCTTGGCCCTGCTCATTGCCCCAAGCCATGACTTGGTTGTTGATTTTTTCGGCCCTGAACCAGGCCTCGGTGGTGTGGGGGTTTGAGCCGGTTGGAAGTGTGGTGATTTTTTCGCCTGCCACGATACCTTTTTGGCCTGGGAAATGTCTTGCCTGGCCAACCATGCCAGCTGCCTGAGTGGTTCCTGTGTCGACACAGCCCATGGCCCCCACCTCATCTTGGTTTGTTTGGCCCATGTGCCAAACACCCAGGTAGCCGTTTTCAGCATTGAAAACCCTTTTGCCATCGGACTCGCTAGTGGCAGCGGGATTGCCCCAATGGATTTTGATTTCCTGTGTGGTGTTGCCTTCGATTTTGGGAATTCGCACCCAGATGGCTGCATGGGCATTTTCAGGGTCCCATTGTTCGATTTGGTAAGCGAGGGGTATGCCACTGAACGTGGAGAAGCGGATATCGGCCCCTTGGTTATTTGCCTGTTGGAAATCAAAAAAATCTTTGTGGAGACGAATTAGCACCGGAAAGTTATGAACCGAAGCGCCTTGGGGCAAATTGGCGCCATCGGGATTGGTGAGGATGAACAGGGATCCAGAGTGTTTCCAGGATTGGTAACCAGCCTGGTTCTCAGAAGCCATGGGGAAGACCAGAAAATTCAAAACCAAGATTAGTTTTGCCATGCTGAAAAGCCCCCTTGGTTTGAACCCATTTTAGAACGGACATTTAGCCTAAAAAATAACAGCCTGCACGAAGGCAATAGATTATCATGGTGCAAGGTGAGGCGCCCTTAAATGGAACTCTACTAGCTTTTAAAAATCAAGCTAATGCTTTTGGCCGCATGGTTGAGAAGATTCAAACTGTTTTGTGGAGATGAGCCCATGAAAGTGCAAGCAAACGGTCTGACATTGCCTTGGTTTTTGGCGGCACTTTTATTAGCGGGATGGCCCACTTTGGGGAATTGCCAAAAGCTGGTGCAAGGTGAGATGGCTGGGTATCTGCTGGTTCCCCATGAGAAGGTTGCGGATACTTTTAACGGGGGATTTTCGCTTTATGCGGCAGCATGGCCCCTCTTGAAGGAATACCCGGGGCAGCGATTTCAAACGGGGTTGTTTGGCACTTGGATGTTTCCTCAGTTTGATGGGAAAGATCCGGCTAATTTTTACACCGATATTGAGGGCGGATTGGGTTGGTGGCGCGACACGCGGTTTGCCACGGAGACGCCCAAGTTCATCATGGGTGGTGTGGCGCTCAACTTTAGTGAATGGGCCAACGGACCGGGGGCAGGTCAGGGGAGGAATTGGAATCAGCCGAAGGGCAAATATGGTGTGGCACAACTGAGCCCCTGGGTCCTTTGGCCGCCGGATGGGTTGAATATCAAGCAGGGGACTTGTGGCGAACTGGTTGGTTACGGGTATTTGCCTTTGCCGCTCACCCCGGCCAAAAAAACAACTGCCGGTAAAAATGTTCCCACGGGGGAGCATAGTTGGACGCTGTTTATGAACACGGGCAACTTCAAGGGCCCGGTGGCTTTTTTCACTCCCTATTTTTGGTCGCGGGCCACAGTGGAAAAACCGGAACTGGCGGGTATGTTTCTGGATTCGCGACCCGCGAAACCGAACAAGGCTGTGCAGATGGAAACGCAATATGTTCCCAGCATGCAGGTGACCGATTCGAAGGGTGAAACCTGGGCCCGAGTGGCCCCCACCTCTTTCCCACGCAATGCCAATGGAGACTCTGCTGTGTTGCACCGGATCACTGCTTATAACAAAAAAGCTCTTTGGGACGGTGTGAAGCAATGGCTGGAAGGGGGAGAAGCTGTTAGCGGCAAAATTGATCCAACACAATCGAGCGTGCACCCATTCACGGGAAAGGGAGGTGCAACATGGAAAATTTACAAGCCTGATGACAAGAAGGAGCAAAAGACACCGCTCGCATGGGCATCGTTTGCCAAGCCTGTAGCCTTGGAGGACAACACCTTTGGCTATCGGTGGAATAAAGAGATGGTGAGCCAGACCGACTCGAAAGATGGCCCATTGGTGACACTGCCTGAATATTTTCATTTGGTGAAAGCCAAAGACAAAAAGCCGGAATGGGTGGTGGTGCAAGCCAAAGATGTGCCGGCTGAAACAGGCCTTACCGAGGTGAAATTCAGCAGGCCACAAGAAGCCAAACCCGAAGCGTATGTCACCCCCACCGAGGCTGAAAGCTCTTGGAAGAAGCCTGGCCCTGTTGCAGGGCCATTCAAGGCTTATCCGGGAGATGGCAGCGAGTTGACTTATTATTGGTACCGTTTTGCGGACCAGCCTGCTATTCTGAACGCAGACTTAACCGATCAGGAACGGGAAGCCTTGCAGGCCAGAGTGGAAAAGCTACATCGAACCTGGAAAAAAGACCGTGAATATCTGCCTCCCCCAACGATTGGAAAACTTGCGGATATTGACCCTGCGCTGATTTTAACCCCACCGCAGGGTTTTGAAGCAGGGTATGTACCGATTGTGACTAGGCAGGGGGTTAAGGTTGGCACTTAAGGGATGGTGTGTGAGGGGGGATTTTTGTATGGGGGTTGGTAGTTGGTTTTTTTTGAGAGAGATGGGGTAGGATTTCTGTGAAGGGCATGGGGTTCTGCTCGGGGGCCCGTGACGCTGTCAGGGTTTGGGTGATATTTTTAGTGGTCCTTCCGACAATTTTGTGGGTGCTGGCCGGATGAATTATGCTTTTCCCATGGAGGAATCCGATGGGAAGCAACAACGAGCTCTATCAGCAGATACTGGGTTTATCCTTGCCTTGGAAAGTGGTGGATGTGCGGCTTGAGGTGGAAGGCCAGGCCGTCCATATCTCCCTCGATCATGATTCTGAGAGTCGGTTCAACTGCTCGAAGTGTGAACGGGAATACGGTTGCTACGATCATGCCCTCGGAAGAACTTGGCGGCATCTGAATACCTGCCAATTTCAGACACTGGTCCATGCCAGTGTTCCCAGGGTCCGTTGCTAGGAGCATGGTGTCATTTAAGTCCAGATTCCTTGGGCTGAACCCCACGGACCTTTCACCATTCTTATGGAACGGTTTGTCATCGATGTGCTTCTGGCTTGCCAAACGGTCAAGGGGGCCTGCCAGTTGTTGAACATCTCTTGGGATCAGGCCTGGCATGTGATGGACCGGGCGGTCAAGCGGGGCACCCTGCGGAAGGAAGCGATTCCTTCCCGGCTCCTGGGGGTGGATGAGAAAGCGTTTCGCAAGGGCCACCGCTACCTGACCATTGTCAATGACATCGAGCGCGGAACCGTGGAATTCATTTCGGAAAATCGCGAAAAAGCTAGTTTGGCAGAGTTTTACAAGTCCCGCACACCGGAGCAATTACGAGCCATCGAGGCAATCGCGATGGATATGTGGGTGCCCTATGTCCAGGCCATCCTTGAATGGTTGCCACTGGGCAAGGATAAAATCGTCTTCGACAAGTTCCATGTCATGAAGAAGATGAACGAGGGGGTGGACAAGGTCCGCAAGGAGGAGCACCGGGCGTTGATGGCCTTGGGAAGCAAAACCCTGAGCAAAACAAAATACCTTTGGCTGTATGGGGAGGAAAACATCCCGGAACACCGCCAGGAGAAGTTCACAGCCCTGAAGGAGAGCACGCTGAAAACCGCCAGGGTATGGTCCATCAAGGAAACGCTTCGGGGGCTATGGAGCTACAAAAGCGTTGCCTGGGCCAAACGTTTTTATGCCTCATGGAAGAAATGGGTGGACCGGTGCCAATTGGAACCAATCAAACGGGTCTGTGCCATGATCCATCAACGGCTGGAGAATGTTCTGACCTACTGCAAGCACCCGATCACCAACGGGGTGGCCGAGTGCCTGAACAGTAAGATCATGTCCATCAAGAGAAGAGCGGAAGGCTTCAGGAATGTCGAGAATTTCAAAACCGCCATTTACTTCCATTGAGGCGATTTAAACCTCTATCCATGAAATTTCTTGATGGACCAACTATTTTCCAGAAGGCGAACTCTGATTGCTAAATTGGTGCAAAACAGGGAATGGCCAAAAAAAACAACTCATATTTGTTCGTTTTATTTCCACTAAGCGTAAGCATTTATTGTCTAAAAGGTTTTTGGGTGCTTCAGGAGAAATACAGTTTTGAAAATATTTATTTGCCTTTCAGCTTTTGCCTGTTCGGCGATTATCGCCTTACCGCCTGCGCCTGCATATGAATTCAATCAGCATTTTTTAAAATGCGCCAAGGAATGCAATGCGTGCTCAGTGCATTGCAACCAGCGTTTCAAGCATAGCCTAGAACAGGCTGCTTCTTGGAAGAGTTAGTATGCAAAGGTAGGAGGCCTTTATACCAAGTGCGCTGAAATATGCAAAGCTTGTTCGGCCCTATGCGCACGGGAATGGGCCCATTTAGCATGGCTCATTGAATGTTGCGAGAACTACTGTGAAGTTTGCGAGAAGTAATGCAGGCAAATGCTAGGTGACAAAACAATAGACGCCTTCGCCAAAGAATGCAGGCAAATGGCCATAAAAACCACCAAGGCCAGGTGGCTACAGGGTTGTTTTTTGCCATAAAGATCGGCGCCAGAAAATGTATTTTTTTCAGCGTTGAAGTGAAGGTTTCATATTGCGTTGAATATTACCTCTTGCCAGCCTCAATTTTCTAGAATTAGATGGAAACATTTATTTGGCAATAGGAATATTAGGACTGTCCTAAAACAGGCATCTGGTTGAATTTGCAAACTATGCCATGCCAGTGAAGCCCTTGAGTCGAAAGCCCTCTTGGAGCAAAAAGTTAAGCGGATAGCATTAGTTGCCCATCTATTTTAAGCCCTGGACTAATGGTTTTTATTGCCACGAAATCACCAGGCAAACCGTAGGCGCTATTTGCATGCTGATTGACTTTTCTGCAAAGTTATCTTTATGATTTTATATTTACTTCATTTGCGTAGTGTTAATGGTCTTAAAACGCCAGTTTTTTATGCCGCACCTCTCAAAGCGGTAACCGGTTTTGGTCCATTACCGAAATCAGGCAGTAACGCTCAGTGAAGACTGGCCGGGCCTTCGGTTTTACTTCACACCAGCCCCCAAGCAGGGGTAGATTGGACGAGCCTATGCTTTCCACCTTTCCAGCAATGATTCGTAAGCCGATCGCATGGTCTGGCTTGTCCAACCGCACCTCTTCCGTTAATGAATTCGGAGAGGATATTCCCCTTCGCGATGAACTGTACAACTTGGAACAGTTGGAAAAGCACGCTCGCGATATTGCCGCCACGGACCAGTTGGCGACGTGTAAAAAAGGGGAAAAACTCCTGCCTAGGCTTGGTGAAAACGAGAGTTTGCTGCTTGAAACTTATGACTTAATCGCCACAGCCGCAGCGAATAATCGGCGAATCGCGCCCGCCGCTGAATGGTTGCTGGACAATTTTTACCTGATTGAAAGTAATATTCGCTCCGTAAAGCGACTGTTGCCAAAATCTTATAGCACCGGACTGCCCCGTTTGGCTAACGGTCCTTCGGCCAATTACCCGAGAATCTATGCCATTGCTCTGGAATTAATCGCCCATACCGATGGTCGGGTGGACGCGGATAGCCTCAACGCGTTTGTCCATGCCTACCAAGCTGTTACACCGCTGCAACTGGGGGAGCTATGGGCCCTGCCCCTAATGCTTAGATTGGCAATTATCGAGAACCTGCGCCGTATCGCCATCCGCATGGCAAGAAGTCGCTGCCACCGGGACCAGGCGAATGATTGGGCCCAAACCATGAACGAGGCGATCGAAAAATCGCCCACGGAACTGATCATCTCCCTGGCGGAAATGGCACGGGCCAATCCGCCTATGTCAGGCGCCTTCCTAAGCGATTTCACCAGGCAACTGCATGGTAACAATTCGAACCTTGTCTTTGTCAACAGTTGGCTGGAGCACCGGATTTCGGACCAAGGTTTGACCCTGGAGCAACTCATCCTTGCCGAAGGGCAGGACCAAGCCGCCCACCAAGTTTCGGTCGGCAACAGCATCAACAGCCTTAGGATGCTGGATATCTATGATTGGCGGGAATTCGTCTCGACCCACAGTCTGGTAGAGCAGACCCTCGCCGAAGACCCGACCGGTATTTATATGCTGATGGATTTCGCGACTCGAAATCGTTACCGCCGGGCGGTTGAAGCCATCGCTAAGCGGTCAACTTGCTCGGAATATGATGTCGCCCACCGGGCCATTCAACTGGCCAAGGTCGAGCAATCCAACCACGGGAACACGCGGTCTGCCCATGTTGGCTACTTTCTGGTGGACAGAGGCAGATTGGCCCTCGAGGGCCTTGTCAGGATGCAGGTCACTCCCCGTGTCTTGCTCGACAAAATTCGGCGACTGTACCCCCTGTGCCTTTATTTTTTCCTGGCCCTTGCGTTAACCATCTTATTAACAACGGTCTTCGGAAAATGGAGCGGATTGCGGGAAGAGCCCCTGCTTCTTCATCTTGCCCTTGTTGTCCCGATCTTCCTGGGCGCCAGCCAACTTGCGTTGGCGTTGACCAATTGGCTTTCCTCCAAGCTTATCTGCCCACAACCCTTGTCGCGGATGGACTATCGGAAGGGCATCACAGCGGATAACCACACAATTGTGGTGGTACCCACAATGCTTTCCAGCCTCCCTGTGGTGGAACAACTGATTGAGGGGCTTGAAATCCGTTATCTGGCCAACCGGGAAGACCACCTTCATTTTGCCCTCCTGACCGACTTTTCTGACGCCGACCAGAAGGAAATGCCCACTGATTCCGCACTACTCAAGCAAGCGAGTGACGGCATAGCTCTTTTGAACAAAAAATATCCGGTTGCCGGCAGGTCCATTTTTTTTCTGATGCACCGGGAGCGGTCTTGGAACGCGGTCGACGGGATCTGGATGGGGCATGAAAGGAAACGCGGAAAACTGGCGGACCTGAACGCCGTCCTGCGCGGCAAAGCCAACCGTTTCAAGCACATCGTGGGGGACCCCAGGTCCCTGGATGGCGTGCGCTATGTGATCACCCTCGACACCGACACCCAGTTGCCCCGCAATGCGGCGCGGGAAATGATCGAGGCGATGGCACACCCGCTGAACCGGCCCTGCCTGGACGGAACTGGCTCACGGGTGAAGGACGGCTACGCCATTATGCAACCTCGGGTGGAGCCCAACCTGCCCACCAGCCTCCGTTCCTGGTTTTCCAAACTGCATAGCGGGGATCTGGGCATCGACCCTTACACCCTGATTGTTTCGGATGTCTACCAAGACTTGTTCGGGGAGGGTTCCTTCATTGGAAAGGGAATCTACGATATCGATTTTTTCGAACGGTTATGCGGGTATTTCCCGGAAAACACCATTTTGAGCCATGACTTGCTGGAAGGTTGCCATGGGCGATGCGCATTGATCAGCGATGTTATCCTTTACGAGGATTACCCATCCAGTTACGCCATCGATGTGAGTCGGCGCCACCGGTGGATCCGTGGTGATTGGCAAATCCTGGGCTGGCTATTCCCGAGGGTTCGCGGGAGTGATGGCGGGTGGGTCAAGAACCCCGTTTCTGATACCTCCCAGTGGAAGATATTCGACAACCTTCGTCGGAGTTTGGTAGCCCCATCCCTTCTTGCCCTCCTGACCATTGCCTGGCTGGCGGGTTCGCCATCGCTGGTACTCGCCTCCACCCTTTTTGTCGCGGCGATATTTGTGGTTCCGGCCACGCTGGGCATGCTTACGGACCTGGCCCTGAAACCGAAGGGTGCATCCTGGCTTTATCATTGGGGAAATTCACTGGCGTTGATGGCCCGGCACCACATTGCACAAAGCCTGATTTGGCTTATATTTCTGCCCCATGAAGCAATCCTCAGCCTGGATGCGATCGGGCGGACTCTTTTCCGCATGTACTGGACGAAGAAAAAGCTCCTGGAATGGACTACCTCGTGCGAGGTCAACCGAAACTCCCGGTCGGATTTGGCCGGATTCACCAAGATGATGTGGCCCGCCCCGGTCGTCTCCTCGCTCCTCCTGGCTGATTTGTGGCTCTATCGGCCAGCGGTTTTTTGGACCGCGGCCCCGTTGCTTTGGATATGGTTTTTCTCCCCGGCCATCGCCTGGTGCCTCAGTCTTCTGCTGTCTGTTCCGAAAGTGAAACTGGTCGATAGCCAGAAGGTGTTCCTGCGGAAGGTAGCCCGCAAAACCTGGCGATTTTTCGAAAGCTTTGTGACTGCCGAGGATAATTGGCTGCCCCCGGACAATGTCCAAACCGACAGTGGGCAAAAAATCGCCTCGCGTACAAGCCCTACCAACATTGCCATGGCGCTTGCCTCCGATCTTTCCGCTCATGATTTCGGCTATTGTTCCACCACGACGCTTTTGAAAAAAACCTGCAACACCTTCGAAACCATGGCAAAGCTGGAAAAGCACCGGGGCCATTTTTTCAACTGGTACGACACCCGCTCGCTGGCACCCCTCAAGCCCCTTTATGTCTCGACGGTGGATAGCGGGAACCTAGCGGCCCATTTGCTGATCCTAGCTAGTGGATTTCGCGAGATGACGCATGCTCCCATCGCTTCGCCCAACCTTTTATCCGGCTTGCGAGACACTCTTTCCATTTTGCTAGACGAAGCCAAGGCTGCCGCGGGTTCCCGGAATGGGACAGCCTCCATGGAAACGGACGGAAACACGCTCCGCAAGCTCCAAAGCACCCTCGAGGATATCGCCATGACGCGGGGGTCAGTAACCGCCCTTCATCGGTCCTTGACCAAGTGGCATGCGGAGGCGATAGGCCACTCCCAAAAATTACACCAAGAGGGGGAGGTTCGATGGTGGTCCTCGGCCTGGGAACGGATTTGCCTAGATCATTTGACCGATTTGAACGAAATGGCACCCTGGATTTCGATTCCCGCCCTGCCAGAGGGATGGCAGAAGGAGCTAGCTGCTGAAACCTGCAAGCCCTTAACGGCCCTGCTGAATGACCTGGCAAAATTACACACTGTCCCCACCCTGTCCGAGCTTGTCCCTAGTTGTGAAATTCTGGTCTCAACAATTGATTCTCTCCTCCATGGAAGCAAGACCTCCCAGAACCTAACCTGCCACCTTCCTGCCATGCTCGAAACTTGGCTCAAGGAAGCACGAGGCATGGTGTCAGAATCATCCACCCGGGCTCTCAGCCGGGTCGCCAAGCTGGAAAGCCTGGCCCTTCAATGTGAAGAATTCGCCTCGATGGATTTCACATTCTTGGAAAACAAGACCCGGGACCTTTTCGCCATCGGGTACAACCTCACCGACAACCGGCAGGATGCAAGCTGCTACGATCTGCTGGCTTCAGAGGCTCGGCTGGCCACCTTCATCCTTATCGCCCAGGGTCAGGTTAGCCAGGAACATTGGTTTTCGCTGGGCAGACTGCTCACCAGCACTGGAGGTGGGCCCGCCCTATTAAGCTGGAGCGGATCCATGTTCGAGTATTTGATGCCCCGCCTGGTCATGCCTACCTTTTCAAACACCCTTCTGGACCAAACCTACCACTCGATTGTCCGCAGACAAATCAATTACGGCAGGCAGCGAGGCGTGCCTTGGGGCTTCTCCGAATCTGGATACAACGCCTTCGACCAACTCAACAACTACCAATACATGGCCTTCGGCGTGCCGGGAACGGGCCTGAAGCGCGGCCTTGCCGACAGTCTGGTGGTCGCCCCCTATGCCTCCGCCTTGGCCTTGGTGGTGGCGCCCGATGCCGCCTGCAAGAACCTGCAACGATTGGCGGATGACGGCTTCCTTGGGGCCTTCGGGTTTTACGAAGCAATCGACTACACGCCATCGCGCCTGCCCCCCGGTGAAGAGCGGATCTTGGTCTCCCAATTCATGGCGCACCATGCGGGCATGAGCCTGATGGCACTGGTTTACGCACTGCTTGACCAACCCATGCAACGGAGATTCATGGCCAACCCGCAATTTCGTGCGGCCATACTCCTGCTTCAAGAGCGAGTGCCGAAAACCAGCGTCCCGGTGTTTCCGCATGCGACCGAGGCGAGTGTCACAAGGGCGGCCACTGCTGAGGATGCCGGGACCATGCGAATTTTTAGCAATCCGGGCTCACCGGTCCCGGAAGTCCATCTGTTGTCGAATGGCAATTACCATGTCATGGTGACGAGCGCCGGAGGCGGCTACAGCCGGTGGGGGGATATGGCGGTTACCCGATGGCGATCGGACACGACGCGGGACTGCTGGGGAAGTTTTTGCTATTTGCGGGATACTGACACCGGCTTCCTGTGGTCGAACACCTGGCACCCCACCGGTTCCAATCCCCAGACCTACGAGGCGATCTTCACACAATCCCGCGCTGAATTCCGGCGCAGCGACGAGCGGATAGATGTGCACACGCAAATCACCGTTTCAGCCGAGGATGATCTCGAGCTGCGGCGCATCACCATCACCAACCGTTCCGATAGAACCCGCACGGTCGAATTGACCAGCTATTCCGAGGTAGTCCTGGCCTCCCAGGGCCAGGACGAAGCACACCCCGCCTTCAGCAACCTTTTCGTCCAGACGGAAATCACCCCCTCACGGAAGGCGATTCTTTGCACACGGCGCCCACGGTCCAAGGATGACAAACCGGTATGGCTGGTTCATCTGCTTGCTCCAGCCGGGGAGACTCTGGACGAACCGTCCTTCGAGACCGACCGGATGCGATTTATCGGTAGGGGACACCTGCTGGCCAAACCCAAGGCCTTTGACCAGATCGCACCCCTATCCAACAGCCAGGGGCCGGTTCTGGATCCAATAGCCAGCATTCGCCAAACGATCAGAATTCCTCCTGGCGAATCCGCCGCTGTGGATTTAGTGACGGGTATCGCCCAGACCCGCGATGCGGCGCTGGCAATCGCGGCAAAATATTCCGATGTCAACCTGGCCAACCGATCCTTCGAGCTGGCCTGGACCCGCGGTCTGATCATGCTGCGGCAACTCAACATCACCGAATCCGATGCCCAGATGTATGGTCGCCTGGCTGGGTCCATCATCTACCCTTCCGCCTTCCGAAGGGCAAAGCCGGCCACCATCATCCGGAACCGGCGTGGCCAATCTGGCTTGTGGGGGCACGGGATTTCAGGCGACTTGCCTATCGTGCTGCTGCAGGTCCACAGCCGGGAAAAAATTGATATCGTCCGCCAAATGGTGCAGGCGCATGGCTACTGGCGGCTGAAAGGGTTGAAGGTCGACCTGGTCATCTGGAACGAGGACAACTCGGAATACCGCCAGGCTATCCAGGACCTGATCACCGACATCATCTCGATCAGCACCGAGGCTATCCTGTTGGACCGAACCGGCGGTGTGTTCGTCTGCAGGGCCAAACAAATTTCCGAAGAGGACCGGTGGCTGCTGCAATCAGCGGCCTGTGTCATCTTGAAGGATGACGCAGGCACCCTCGAGGACCAAGTCAACCGATCAGCCCGACTGGATTGGCCAACCCCGCCGCTGCAAGTCACCAAGAGGCGCCTTGAACCCATTATTGCCGGGATGAATCCTAACCCCGACTTGGTCTTCAACAATGACCTCGGGGGATTCAGCCGTGACGGCCGGGAATACATCATGGTTTTGAAACCGGGGAAAAACACTCCCGCACCTTGGGTGAACGTTATCGCCAATCCGCACCTGGGAACGGTGGTGTCCGAGAGCGGCAGTTCTTACACCTGGATGGATAACAGTCACGAGTTCCGCCTCACGCCTTGGAACAACGATCCCGTCTCGGACCCATCAGGGGAGGCCTTTTACATCCGTGACGAACAAATCGGTCGCTATTGGTCGCCAGCTCCGCTGCCCGCTCGCGGCCGTAACACCTACCTTTCGCGCCACGGCTTCGGCTACAGCGTTTTCGAATACGCGGAAGATGGAATATTCACCGAGCAATGGGTGTATGTGGACCCGGTTGAGCCGGTCAAGTTTATCCGCATTAAGTTTACCAACAGGTCGGAGCGGCGCCGCAACCTATCGATCACCGGTATCTGGGAACTTGTTTTGGGAGAATCCCGCGGCAAGAACCAGATGCATGTGTTCACTGAGTTGGATCCCGTGACTGGGGCGGTTTTCGCCAAAAACCCCTATAACCCCGATTTCTCAAGCCGGGTGGCATTCGTCGATTGCAACTTGGCAACACGATCCGTCACGGGAGACCGGACGGAGGTCATCGGGCGCAACGGCACCCTGGCAAAACCAGCGATCATGGATCGATTGCGCCTCTCCAACCGGACGGGGGCGGCTTTCGACCCCTGCATCGGTATGCATGTCCCCTTTGATCTGAATGAAGGGCAGGAAAAAATCATCGTGTTCATTTTCGGCGCTTCAGGCGACGAAGCGGAATCCAGAAAGCTGGTCCAACAGTTCCGCAGCGATTCTGCTGCACAATCGGCGCTTGAGGGGGTGTGGACACACTGGAACCACACCTTGGGTGCGGTTCACATTGAGTCGCCGGACCCCGCGGTGGATTATCTGGTCAACGGGTGGCTGATCTACCAAACCATTTCCTGCCGAATGTGGGCGAGGACCGGCTTTTACCAGTCCGGTGGCGCCTATGGATTCCGGGACCAATTGCAGGATGCCATGGCATTAGTCCACACCCGCCCAGAATTGCTGAAGGCGCAGCTTTTACGAGCGGCGGCACGGCAGTTTCGGGAGGGGGATGTTCAGCATTGGTGGCACCCACCCACGGGCCGGGGTGTTCGCACCCACTTTTCGGACGACTTCCTGTGGCTTCCCCTGGCGCTTTGCCGGTATGTCCAGGCCACCGGAGACGAGACGATTCTTGGGGAAAAGGTCCCGTATCTGGTTTCCCGACTCCTCAGGCAGGAGGAGGAGGCCAATTATGAAATGCCCACCCACGGCGACAGCCTTGGATCGATGTACGAACATGCGGTCAAGGCGATCGAGAATGGCTTAAAATTCGGGGTTCACGGCCTGCCCTTGATGGGTTGCGGAGACTGGAACGACGGGATGAACCTGGTGGGTTTGCAGGGGCGCGGCGAAAGTGTTTGGCTGGCTTTCTTCCTGTACGAAGTGCTCAACCAATTCGCCAAAATTGCCGGCAAAAAGGGTGATGCGTCATTGTCTGAAAAATACACATTGGAGGCGGGCAGGATCCGAGGCAACATCGAAAAGCATGCCTGGGACGGGGATTGGTACAGGCGAGCCTACTTTGATGACGGCACTCCCCTTGGTTCGGCCCAGAACGAGGAATGCCAAATTGACTCGATATCCCAAAGCTGGTCGATCCTCTCGGGGGCGGGGATGCAGGACCGCTTTTTGTCGGCCATGAAAAGCGTGGAAAAGCGCCTGGTAAAACGGGAAGCCGCATTGATCCAATTACTTGATCCCCCCTTCGACAAGTCCCTTCTCGACCCAGGGTATATCAAGGGTTACGCGCCAGGTGTTCGGGAAAACGGCGGGCAATACACCCACGGGGCGATCTGGACGATCATGGCTTTCGCCACCATCGGGGAAGTGGAACTGGCCTGGGATCTATTAAAGATGATCAATCCCATCAGCCATGGCGACACCGCAGAGGCGATGGCTCGCTATCGGGTAGAACCCTATGTCATGGCTGCAGATGTGTATTCGGTGGAACCGCACACTGGGCGAGGGGGATGGACTTGGTATACCGGTTCCGCCGGGTGGATGTACCGTTTGATCGTGGAATCTCTGCTTGGCCTGCACTTGGAGGGCGACAAATTACGATTGAACCCGCGACTGCCTCGGGATTGGCCAACGCTCACCATCGATTACCGGTACAAAAGTACCCTCTATCACATCCAGATCAAGAACAGTGGGGCAGGCTCCACCATCAAGAGTTTCACCGTGAATGACATCACCCAGGATCAACATGAAATCAAGTTGGCTGACGACCAGGGGAAACATGCAGTTGTGATTGAAATGGACTAGTGCCTCGTCCTGATTAAAATTGGTGTTTATTGATTTTGCTGCAGCTGTAGTTGAATATCAAGGCTCACAGGAGGTAGGCCATCAACAAGAAGTACATCGTCCAATTGAGATTCCATGAACGCCAGGTGCTACGCGAGGTGATCCGCAAACAGTCCGGATCGGCAATGGAGGTCAAAAGGGCGCACATTTTCCTGAAGGTGGACCAGAAAGGACCGGGTTGGACAGATGAGCAGGTGGCCGAGGCCTTCGACTGTACCGTCCAGACGGGTCAGAATGTTAGGAGGCGCCTGGTCACCCTTGGTTTTGAAGCCGCCCTGAAAAAAAGGCCCCACCCAAACCGCCGCGCCAAAAGACTTTGAACAGTCGGCAGGAAAGCCAATTGATTGCGATCCGTCTTGGAAAACCCCCGAGGGGCCATTCCCAATGGTTCCTTAGGCTCCTTGCCAATCGGGTGGTGGAACTGGACATGGTGGAAAAGATCAGCCCGGAAACAATTCGGCAAACCCTAAAAAAAACCGCATCACACGGAGGAGGATCCGGAATTGGGTGATACCGCCGAAGGCGAACGGCGAATTCGTGGCTGCCATGGAGAATGTCCTGGCAACCTACGAGGAACCTTACAACCCGGCATGTCCGGTGATGGCGATGGATGAACAGCCATTCCAGTTGACCAAGGAGATCAGGAGACCGATCCCGGAGGCTCGGGGAAAGGCGAAGCGTGTTGATTACGAGTATGAGCGAGCCGGGGTGGTAAGCATTTTCGTCTTCACGGAGCCTTTGGTTGGCTGGCGCCAAGTAAGTGTCCCTGACAGGCGGACCAAGGTGGATTGGGCCTTGGAAGTGGCAAACCTGTTGGGGACCAGATATGCCAAGGCACAAAAAGTGATTCTTGTGTGCGACAACCTCAACACCCACACGCCCGCCGCCTTCTATGAGGCTTTACCACCGGAGGAGGCCCGCGAGTTGGTCAAGCGTATCGAGTTCAAGTACACGGAAGTTGGCTGAATGTCGCAGAGAACGAGTTGGGCAGCATGACAAGCCAATGTCTCAAGTCGAAAAGGATAGGCTCGGTCAAGGAACTGGCCAGGAATACGGCGGAATGGGCAACCCTGAGGGACTCGGGTCAAAAGGCTGTCCGTTGCCATTTCAACATCGGAAAAGCCCGGGTGAAAGTACAGACACTTTACCCAAAATTTGAATAAGGACGAGGCACTAGCCCTTATAAATCGGATGTTATTTGGGCTGCCAGCTTTCGAATCTGGTTAGGGCTCCAAGGTTTTACCTTAGCCCTTTTACAACCCCTTTTGATAGCCCTCCGGTAGGAGACCGTGGTGTATTGGTCTCCTGCAAAAATCATCGGGATCAAGACCCGTCGATCTTCCTAGCTGGGCTGCACCCTGGCTTTGCCCTTAGCCCGTTTTTCTACTTCCCATGCCTGGCGGGTTTCAGAGGGGGAGAATATTGGCTTCCCATCTGCCCGGAGGAAGGGTTCCAGCGAATCGATGTCACCTTTTACAAAAGGAACTAAACGGGTGCGGCTGAGGTAGGCCATTTTGAGGTTAGCTGGCCGGTAAACCCACAAATCAGGCTTGGTTCGGTCAATGTCCCCTATGGAAAGCTTGCAAACCTCTGCGGGCCTCATGCCTGTAAGCATTTACACGCGCACCATAGTGGGCACGGTAGGCTACAGAAAGGGCAGGGTGGCATCGACCAAATCTTTGGCAAGGGCTTCTCTGGCGGGGCTTTCTGCGGCGTTCACTGCCCCATAGCGAAGCGGTGCCAAGGCGGTCAGGGCTACCAGTTGGTCAGGCTTCACCAGCTCTTCCGCCACAGCCCACTTGAACATTTGGCGAATGTAGCCGGTTGCCTTGTTGATGCCTTGCCGGGTTCGCCCTTGGCGGGCCATGAGCAACCGAACCTCTTGAAGCTTCTTAGGGCCAAATGCTTTGGCGGGATCGTTTCGGTAAAAATCTAATACAGCCCGATTTGAATACTCTAGATTTTTTACAGTGTGCCCGCCTCCATATCGACCATCAACCCATTCAAGAAATTTTGATACAAGCCTGGCCAATGTAATAGGGCCAGCTAATGAGTCTGACGGCTATTCTGGCCGCATGATAATTTGGGCAATTGCGCTTCTGTAGGCTTCCTTGAGATCAAGGGGCAGGGTGCCGGGATAGCTAGGCCACGCACCTAGATATATTCCATTTTCAGCTTGGCCATCCTAGACGAAAGCTCGCCCTGATGCCTTGTGAAAGCAGACTAACGGATTGGTTTTAGCTCTTCCTTCGGTAAATACCCCTAGGCTTTTGGGCAGAGACCCAAGAAAAGCTTTTGGAGCTGCTCCGCCTCAACATGAAGCGGGTGACGCAAACCGTGTCAGCTCTTAGACTTACTACTTGAAAACATATTGGGCGCTACAGGATTCGAACCTGTGACCCCCAGCGTGTCGAGCTGGTGCTCTAGCCAACTGAGCTAAGCGCCCGTGTGAATCCCACGAGAATTAAACCTTAAACCAAAGAGCTGAGTTAGTCAAACTGAGACGGGATTTAATTGGTTTGGAAAATGATTCAGGGTGGGCGATGGTGCTTCGGCGGCAGGGATGTGATAGTTTCTGACATACCTTAAAGTTTAAATGGGATCTTCCCTTGGAAAAACCTTTAAATATCTCGGACCACGTCACTCCTTCGACTGCTGTCCAGGATTATTTGAAAACAATTCACGCTCTTGGAGGGGTGGATGAGCGGGTTTCACCCAACGATATAGCCCTGAAACTGAATGTGACCGCCCCAAGTGTATCGGGCATGTTGCGCCGTTTAGCTGATGGCGGGTGGATCGAGTATCAGCCTGGGAAAGGTGCGCAGCTTAGCGAAAAAGGAAAAACTGAGGCCCGGCGGGTTATTCGCAGGCATCGTTTGGTTGAACTTTTTCTCACCCGTGTTTTGGGCCTGGATTTAAGTGAGGTAGACCAAGAGGCAGAGGCATTGGAACATGCCATTTCTCCACGGCTTGAAGAGGCCCTTGCTAATTACCTTGGGGAACCGGATGAGGATTGCCACGGCCATCCGATTCCTTCGGTGAACGGGGATTTGGTAACCCGAAGCTTGAAACCTCTAACAAGTTTCAGGCCTGGACAAACCGTTCTGATCCGCGAGGTACGCGACGACAACCCTGCCAGACTGAAACGGTGGATGGAACTTGGGCTCATTCCGGGCACCCAAGTTCAATTCGTTAAACGGGAGGATGTTCTGGACCTTTATGAAATTGAAGCCAAGGGTCGGGTGATGCATCTGCCTGGTTTGGCGCTCTCTGGGCTCATGGGCGAACCGTCCAATATGGTTGGAAACGACTAAATCTTTGTTGAACCGCTTTATTTCAACCTTTTCAGCGTTTACTGCAGCAGCGTTTCAACACTTTTCAACAAGCCAACAATTCGGCAGTATGCCTGTTCAGGCTTGAGGTCGATAAAGTTGATTTCAGTGCGAGTGTTTTCACCTTTTTGCCAATTAGCAAGCGTATAACCCGCTGGATTTAGCCATTTCCATTGATTTGGGCTGGTGTTGACAACTCTGCCAGCTGGATGGCCCAAGATGCGCATCCACTCTCCCTGCCAGCCACCCAAGGTATTGCCGACCACATCAATGGCTTTCATTCCACCCAACGAAAAAAGGCCAGCCAGCCACAAACCATTGGATGTATTTGGAGAATGATCAGAATCGGTCTCCATGAGACAAGCATGGCAATGGATCGTGCCAATTTGCCGGATCAAATCGGCCGGGATCAGGCGAGAAGTAGGGGAAAAAATCAGAGTGCCGACCATTTTATTTTCCGCCGAGATAGTCCAAACCTTTGCGTTCTGGCGTGAAAGCTCGAAAACGAGGGACGGGAATTCAATCATGGGAATCACCGCCGTGGAATAAAATTGGCCTTAAGGATTGACTCTCGCAAGCGATGGCCTGAAACTCTTTTTAATGGATTTGCCAACCACCTCTCCTCGGTGACTAAGCAAATTTAAAGTCAAACCCAAATACCTTTTCCATTGTGGCGGAGTTTTACCCGATGCGCCAAATTAGCAGAAGAGATTTTGCCCAAGCCAGTGCGGCACTTGCGACAGCCATGGCTGCATCTTCTGGCAGCGAGGCTGGTTCGCTTCAAGAAACTTCGAAGCCGGCAGGTGAAAAACTCCGTGTAGCAGTGACAGGTGTTAACGGGCGTGGTTTAGACCATGTGAAGGGTTTTTTGGAACAGCCTGGTGTTGAAGTGGTAGCGGTTTGCGACGCAGACGAGGCGGTTATTGGCAACGCCATGAAAGCCATTGAAAAGAAGCAGGGTAAGGCACCGGCTTATGTGAAGGATTTCCGCAAACTGGTTGAGATGAAGGATTTGGACATCGTTTCCATTGCCACGCCGAACCATTGGCACTCACTGATGGCGATCTGGGCCATGCGGCATGGCAAGGATGTTTATGTTGAGAAGCCAGTTAGCCACAATGTGTTTGAGGGCCGCAGAGCTGTTGAGGTTGCCCGCGAAACGAATCGTATTTGCCAAACCGGGACCCAAGTTCGCAGCCAGCCGGGTATCCGCCAAGCTATTGCCGATATTCAAGGGGGTAAGATAGGGCCCGTGGATTTGGCCATTGGTCTTTGCTACAAATCGCGCGGGTCTATTGGACTCACCATGGGTGAAACGCCAATTCCGCAAACGATTGACTACAACCTTTGGTGTGGGCCATCCCCCATGGTGCCTTTGCGCCGGAAGCGATTGCATTATGACTGGCACTGGGTGTGGGACACCGGCAACGGCGACTTGGGCAACCAAGGGATTCATCAAATGGATGTGGCCCGCTGGGGCCTTGGTGAACAAAAGCTTTCGAACGCGGTTTTCAGCATCGGCGGGCGAGTGGGCTATAAGGATGATGGCCAAAGCGCCAACACCCAAGTCAGTGTTTTCGATTACGGCGCTAAAACGCTGATTTTTGAGGTTCGCGGACTGCCCACACCCGATTATCGTGGTGCCAAAGTGGGCAATGTGTTTGTAGGGCCGGAAGGTTCTCTGGTTATAGCTGGTTACAATAATGCCACCCTGTTCGACCCCCAAGGTGGCAAAATCAAGGAATACAAAGGTGGTGGTGACCACTACGCGAACTTCCTGAAGGCGGTTCGAAGCCGCAAGAATGAAATCTTACATGCGGACATTCTTGAGGGCCATCTCTCCAGTGCGCTGTGCCACCTTGGCAATATCAGCTACAGGCTTGGCAAAGCCGAAAAATTGGAAGCTGGAAAACTTGGGGAAATCGACTCAAGCCGGGGCATGAAAGATTGCCTTGAGCGCCTGCAAACCCATTTGGAGGCTAACAAGATCAACCAGAGTGAATGGCCGTTCCAAATTGGCCGACGTTTAAAATTCAACCCACAAACGGAAAAATTTGTGGGTGACAGCGAAGCCGACACACACTTGACGCGTGAATACCGCAAGGGTTTTGAAGTGGAAGCCAAATCCTGATCAGCGACAGGCAAAAGGCGCATACTCAGCATGCGGTTTTGGAGAATTCCTGAGCCGCATTTTTTATCCAACTGTCAAATCAGATCCAGTTTGCGGCGGGCGTTTTTCGCTTTTTTGCATTGGGCGCAAGTACCTTGGACGATGAGGGAATGCTTGTCGATTTGAAAGCCGTGAGCCAGGGCTACTTCTTTTAGTTTGGTTTCAAGTTCTGGGTTTTCGAACTCGATCATTTTGTTGCAAACCATACAGCGAAGATGATCATGCTGAGGGTAGCCGTAATCGTGCTCAAATGTGGTCCGCGAGCCAGTAACCAACCTTCTTAATAAACCGGCATCGACCAATTTGGTGAGTGTGCGGTAGGCGGTTGCACGGCTTACCACCAAGCTAGCTTTGCGCATTTCCTCAAGGAGAGAATCGGCATCGAAATGCTCGTGGGAACTGAAAATAAACCGGACCATATCTTTTTGCTGGCCGGTGAACCGCTGAACCCTGGGGCGGGAGGATAGATACTCCTGAAACTTTTGTTCAGGGGTAAGGGAAACTTGCACCGCATTCAGCATGGCGAGAATCCGCTTCGCTCAAAGTATCAGGCCCGAGAGATAAACCATCTCCCGGGCTTAATCTTACAAGCAAAACCGAACTTTGGTGAAAAATATCAACCAAGAATGGCCAGATTATTCATCATTAAATGGCCAACTGGCTTGGAAAAATCGATCAATAACCTTGTTGATCAAGGAACCGGTCGAGGGCTTTTTCCAGCTTCTCGTCGGTATCGTAAGTCCCTTCGGCAATTTCCTTCTTGATACGCTCGACTAGGTGCCAGCGAATCGATTGGGACTTTGGCAGTTTTTTGTTTGCTGGTGTTTGGACCGACTCGTTTGGCGTTGCAACCGCCAGAGCGGGCACACGACGACGGGGTCCGAGCACTGTTGAAGCTATGTGCATATTCATGGGATTCATTCCTCACGCTCGGCATCGGGTAGAAGTGATGTGCCCGACGCACAAGATTACGCCAGAGATAGGAACCTGACAAGCAAACCCTAGGAAATCAGAAGAAGAAATGTGCTGAATCTTCCGAAAACCCGGGCCTAGGTTAGCTTTGGGCTGCCTGCCCTTCGCCTTCCATACTTTCCTTATCGGCTAGGGGCGGAGGGCAGGATTAGGGAATTATGCCAGATTGCCGATTTCATTTTTCCATATCAATTACTATCTTGGCAGCTTGCTGAATAGCTTTTTCGAAATCGGAAATTTTAGAAGCCGGGAAATCCAGATGGGTTACCGCCCGGCAGATTTGGGGCCCGGTTTGGCTGACTAAAACGCCCTCTTTCTTTAATGCGGCGAGAAATTGGTCGCCGGTTGCGAAATCTGGCTTCACTTTGAACCACACCAAATTGGTAGTGGGGTTTGGGTATTCCAATTCCAAGCCAGGGGTTTGCTGAATGATTTTGGCCAGTTTTGAGGCGTTAGCGTGATCTTCTCGTAGCCTTTCAATGTTGTTTTGAAACGCATGCAACGCCCCGGCGGCCAAAATCCCGGCCTGCCTCATGGCCCCGCCAAAAATTTTGCGGAATTTTCTAGCCCGATTGATGAATTCGCGCGACCCAAGGAGGGCGCTTCCAACCGGGGCCCCCAAGCCCTTTGAAAAGCAAACGGAAAGGGAATCGAGCTGACTGGCCCATTCTTTTGGCCCAACCCCTGACGCCACGATGGCATTCCAAATGCGCGCCCCGTCACAATGCAAAATGAGGTTATTTTTTCGAGTCCAACCACGCAATTCACGAAACCCCTCGATGGGATGGACACAGCCGCCACCACGGTTGTGGGTATTTTCAACAATCACCAAGCGTGTGCTGACATAGTGCTGGTTGGCGGGCCGGATTTTACCGGCAAGGTGGTCGAGGCCAATAATGCCGCCGGGGGCATGCAGGGTTCGGCAGGTCGCCCCGCTTAAAAGGGCAGGGCCACCGGCCTCCCATGTATAGATATGGCTGGTTTCGTCGCAAAGAATCTCGTCGCCGGGCTGGGTGTGAGTTTTGATGGCAATTTGGTTGGACATGGTCCCGGATGGAACAAAAAGGGCCTCCTCGAAACCAAAATAGCTGGCCACCTCGGATTGAAGCCTGTTGACGGTTGGATCTTCCGCCACCATGTCGTCTCCCACTTCGGCCCGGGCCATTGCATCCCGCATTGCGCTGCATGGTTTTGTGACAGTGTCGCTACGCAAATCAATGATTTCGAGGGAATCGGTCTTCATGACGGGCATCCTTTATTTAGCTTGGCTAAAGACAGAAGCTTGGCCCAAAAAATCAAATAAGACGTTATGATTCATTTGTATGCCCCTTGGCCTTAGCCGGCTTGAGAGTGGTTGCTGCCTTCACTTTTTGAATCATGGATGCGTAAGCGCTATGGCTGGCAATTCCTTCGGAAAACTTTTCCGGGTGACTACCGCAGGGGTAAGCCACGGGCCGGGCTATGTGTGTGTGGTGGATGGCTGCCCGCCTGGAATGCCTCTTGAAATAGCAGATTTGCTGCCTGATTTGGCCCGTAGAAGACCGGGGCAATCGAAGCTGACCACTCAACGCAATGAGTCGGACGCTCCGGAAATATGGTCAGGGGTGCATAACGGCAAAACTGATGGGACCTCCATTAGTATTGTTTTCCGCAACAACGACCAACGCAGCCACGACTATGACAATATATCAAAACTATATAGACCTGGTCATGCAGACTACACATTTGATGCACGATATGGCCACCGTGACCCTCGCGGGGGAGGCAGATCCAGTGCCCGGGAAACCGTTTGTAGGGTTGCGGCTGGCGCTATTGCGAAGAAGGCACTGAAAGAGGTTGGGGTGAGGGTGATTGGCTGGGTTAGCAGTGTTGGGGAGGTTGAATGCCCGGCCTTGGAAGCTGAAAAAGTAACATTGGAGGCAGTGGAGGCAAATCCTATCCGTTGCCCGGAGCCTGCTACTGCAGCCAAGATGATCGAACTGATTGATACTGTCAGGCTGGATATGGACAGTATTGGTGGTACCGCAACTATGGCGGCCTTGGGGGTACCTCCCGGATGGGGAGAGCCGGTTTTTGACAAATTGAAGGCTGATTTAGCCAAGGCGATGCTATCCCTTCCGGCTGTAACCGGATTTGAATACGGCTCTGGCTTTCGTGCCGCCCGCATGCGTGGAAGCGAGCATAATGATCCGTTTGTCCCGAGGCCGGACCGCCCTTGGGGGATCGGAACCGAGGGAAATCACCACGGGGGCATGCTGGGTGGGATCTCTTCTGGAGAAACCATCGTCACCAGAGTTGCCATCAAGCCGACCAGCAGCATTCCGAGGGCCCAAAAAACCGTAGGGCAGGACCTTCAACCGGGCGAAATACAAGTTAAGGGAAGGCACGATCCATGCCTCTTGCCCCGATTCATCCCAATGGGTGAGGCCATGATGGCAATCGTGCTTATGGACCATTTTTTGAGGTTTAGGGCCCAATGTGGCACTAAGGGGCCCCACAATGGTATTTCATTTTAATCCATGAAAAAGACCAATCCGCCTTATGGGTTGGCGTAGCGGCAGATTTGCCGCTACGATTGCAGAAAGTGCATTCATACTTCCAAGGAACCAGCCGATGACTGGCTTTGATGCCGGCGATGAACCCCGACACAATTGTGGGGTGGCCGCCATCTACCACTTGCCTAGCGACAAGCCGTCCAAATTGGCCCCATTGGCTGGTGCCGAAAATGTTTCTCGGCTAATTCCCCGCATGCTTTTGGACCTGCAAAATCGAGGCCAACTGGCTGCTGGTATTTCCACATTCAACCCAAACCGTGGAAGGCTTGTCGACACTTATCGCCAAATTGGCACGGTGATTGAGGCTTTCCGGCTGAGCCATCAGGAAAAGTACGAATCCCTGATGAAGGACCATTCCGGGCCGGCAGCCATTGGCCATGTGCGCTACGCCACCTGTGGTGGTTCGGAACGGCGTTTGGCGCAGCCTTTTGAACGAGAGCATGGTTGCAAATGGAAATGGTTTAGCTTTGCCTTTAACGGTCAGCTTGCGAACTATGCTGATCTGCGAGACTCTTTGCTTGAAAAATCGGACTACCATATCGTTCGCGATAACGACACTGAAATTATCATGCATTACCTGAGCAAAGCGCTCAGCAACCACCAGCAGGTTCAACCTGATTTGGTAGAAGTTTTCACTCGGTTGGCAGAACAATTTGACGGCGCTTACAACATTGTTTTCCTGAATGCCATGGGCGACATGGTGGTTCTCCGCGACCCTCTTGGTTTTCATCCGCTTTGCTGGGCTCAGGATGGGCCTATGGTGGCAGCCGCCAGCGAGTCTGTCGCGTTACTAAACCTTGGGTTCAAGGACGTTCGGAGTCTTGAGCCGGGCGAAATGATCCTGATTCAGAATGGCAAGCTTTCGACTCACCGCATCGCCCCTAAATTGCAAAAATCGCATTGCTTTTTTGAATGGATTTATTTCGCAAATGCAGCGAGCAATCTGGATGGACGAAGCGTTTATCTGACTCGCACCGCATTGGGCAAAGAGCTTGCTCGTCGTGAACGAGAACTTGGTATACTTGAGCCCGATTCTGACACGGTGATTGTTCCTGTTCCGGACACCGCCAAGGCCGCGGCTGATGCCATGGCCTACGCCTTGGGTATTCCGTCCCTTGAGGGGTTGATGCGGAACAGGTATGTGGGCCGGACCTTTATTGAAGGCCAAAACCGTGCGGAGCGAGTGCAACTCAAATACACCCCCTTAAGAGAGGTATTGGAAGGTAAAAAAGTTCTTTTAGTTGAGGACACGGTGGTGCGCTCCACCACCTTGAAAACCCTTCTTAATGATTTGCGTGCCCGGGGCGGAGCTAAGGAAGTGCATGTGCGGGTCGCTTGCCCACCTATTATTGCGCCCTGTTTTTATGGTATCGACATGTCCACGGTGAAAGAACTTTTCGCTCCGCGTTTCATGAAAAATCTTGTTCCAACCATTGAGGAACAGAAGGCCATGGCACGCGAGTTGGGTGCTGACAGCCTGTTTTATTTGCCTAAAGAGGCGATTGCCCGTTCGATTGGGATGCCTGACTCCCAGTTGTGCCAAGCCTGTATTGGCGGAGAGTACCCGACAGAAACTGGCCGAAGGCTTTATCAGATATCGCTTGAGAAAACTGCGGGCCTAGTATCTGGTCGCACCTACGAGGCCGCTTGTATCTCGACACCAACTGCCTGACAAATAACGGATTCCAGAATGGCCAAGTCCGGCAATAAAAACCCGTCCGAGGAAGAAAAGGTTCGCATCATTGCCAGGAACCGCAAGGCCTTGCACGACTACAAGGTTCTCAGCCAATTGGAATGTGGTTTGGTTTTACAGGGTAGTGAGGTTAAAAGCCTGCGCTCGAATCAGGCTAACATTTCCGATTCCTTTGCACGGATTGAAAAGGGCGAAATTTGGCTTTATGGGATGGATATTCCCGAATACACCGAGGCCAACCAGCTCAACCATAAGGCGAAACGGCGCCGCAAGATGCTTTTGAACCGGTCGGAAATCCGCAAATTTGAAGTGGAAATGAAAACTCGGGGCAAGTCGCTCATCCCACTCGAGTTGTATTTCAAGAAGGGAAAAGCCAAGATTTCCCTTGCTTTGGGATTGGGCCAAAAATTTCATGACAAACGCGAGAATATCAAGAAAAAAGAAACCCAAAAGGATATTGCTGCCTTTCAGGCGCGGAAGCGCAAGGGTAGCTAACTTGGGGAGCTGTACCAGAAGGGTGCAACGTGCGGGTAGTTGGACTGGTTGAACACCCGGACCATGTCTGTAGCCGATACCGGCTGGCAGCCTTGATTCCGTACCTTGGGCTCCAAAAAATTGATCTCGAATTGATATCCCTGCCAGGCAACCTTTTTGCCCGCATTGCACTATTTGCCAAGCTTGGCGGTCGAGCGGTAATCCTTCAGCGCAAGCTTTTATCTTGGCTTGAACTGAAATACCTTCGCAGTCGGGCCTCTTGGCTAGGGTTTGATTTTGATGATGCGGTATTCCTTAGAGACTCTTACTCTCCCCGGGGCCATCACGATTCAAGACGACTTGGCCGGTTTCGAAACCTAATGAAGCAAGCTGATTGTGTTTTCGCGGGGAACGGTTTTTTGGCAGATCAGGCCGCCCAGAATGGAGCGGGCAAAAAGGTCTTGGTTGTGCCAACCAGTATTGAACCTAACCTTTACCAACCCAAAATCTGTCCTGCCACTTCAGTGAAACTAGACCGTCCAATCCAAATGACTTGGATTGGAAGCTCAAGCACCCTACAGGGGTTAGAAAAAATGGCCCCGCTATTCAACCGAATAGGCACAGCCATTCCGGGAATAACCCTTCGAGTAATCAGCGACCGCTTTCCCGCTTTCAGCCATTTAAAAGTGATATCGATCCCATGGTCAGGTGCCACAGAAGCCGCGGAGCTTGCTAGGGGTAGCGTGGGAATTTCCTGGATTCCGAATGACCCTTGGAGCAGGGGTAAATGCGGCCTTAAGGTCTTGCAATATATGGCAGCGGGACTGCCTGTGTTGGCTAATCCGGTAGGGGTGCACCCGGAGATGATTCGACCGGGGCAGGAGGGGTTTTTGCCTGAGCGAGATGACGAATGGGTCGGCTACCTTGAGCGTTTCAATGAAGACCCTGAACTTTGCTACTCCCTTGGACAAAACGCCCGTTTGCGAGCAGAAAAAGAATATTCCGTGAACAACGCTGCCAGGTTGGTGGGCCAAGCGCTTTCACATTCTGCCGGGGCCCGGCAATGACTTTTCCTACAAATATCACCGAGGCTCCGCATTGGGTCATGCGACCAAATGACCCGGCGCTTATACAGGCACTTTCCAGCCATGGTGAAAATTTGGCGGAGCTGGTTTTGGCAAAAGGAGAATTGGTGAAACGAGGGGGGCACAGGCTGGTTTGGCGATTGCGGCTTCCCGGGTTGGATATTCACGCCAAGCGGAACCAAGTTTCAGGGCTACGCGGTCGGGCCCGGAGAATTCTTAGAGGACACAAGGCCCTTCTTGAAGCCAACCGCCTATCTGACCTCACCCTGGGTGGAGTTCCGACCCTTGAGTTATTAGGTGTGGCATTGGAGCCAGGCTATTTTGGCGCATCTTGGATTCTAACCAGAACAGCGATGGATAAGCAGCCGCTTGACAAATTATTGTCGGCCGCAATTGCCCAAAAACAGGCGGTGGACAAATTCGCCATCGCCTCTGGACTTGCGCAGCTACTTTCCACCATGCATGGCCAAGGTTTCCACCACACCGATTTACACCCTGGCAATATTCTCTATTCACCGCAAAGCCATCCGCAAATGCTACTGCTGGATGTGCATGATTTGAGGCGAATCAAGCCGACATGGCGGGCCAACCTTTCCAATTTGGTCATTTTGAATCGATGGTTTCAGGGGCGAACACCTCGCCATGACCGATTTCGTTTTTTATTACGGTATTTAGGATTGCTTGAAAAAACAAAGCCCGAGTGCCCATGGTCTGCCCGAACTATGGCAAGACTTATTGAGGCAAAAACGAACCTTTCAACTCATGAGCTTTGGCGTGGCCGAGACTACCGCTGCTTCCAGTCGAACAAGGATTTCCGCAGTATTAGCATGTTATGTGGCCCTGTCCGGGCGGAAGGCTTTGCGGTAAACAACACAGAATTTTTCGATCCTTCAACCATCCTTCCGTCTCCTTTTCCTGAAGTCAATCAGGAAAGGAGCGAAAC
>Ga0255124_1000029_pt1 | contig 62619 bp, 55 predicted proteins | sample Law_Cont_RepB_8d_FD_188564 | JGI IMG/M metagenome (GOLD analysis project Ga0255124, IMG submission 188564) | Freshwater microbial communities from St. Lawrence River, New York, United States - Law_Cont_RepB_8d | ecosystem: Environmental > Aquatic > Freshwater > River | place: USA: New York... | reverse complement strand
ACGTGCGCGGGGCCTGGTCACGTGTCCGGTCTGCAACGACAGCGAGATCACCAAAATGCTCTCGGCCCCGCGCCTGAACCTGGGCCATCCCTCATCCCCAGCATCGGCTTCGGCGCAGGATGCTGGCGCTGCCACCCCCACCCCCACCCCGGCCAGCAGTTCTGCCGGCCAGCCAGCCCCCGAACAGGGCAGTGGGCCCGCCGCCGGCATCCCGGCGGTGCGTCCGGATGCCCGGCAGCAGCTGCAGGCCGCCATGATCGACATGGTGCGCCATGTGTTGGCCCACACCGAAGATGTGGGCCCCCAATTTGCCGAAGAGGCCCGCAAGATCCACTACGGTGAAAGCGAAGCCCGACACATCCGGGGCCAGGCCACCCGCGAAGAAACCGAAGCCCTGCTCGACGAAGGCATCGAGGTGCTGCCCTTGCCTGTGCCGGAAAACCTCAAGGGACCGCTGCAATAGCGGCGAGCGCCAACGTCCTTCATCGCCAGCGGGCCCTGCACATGAAACACGCCCTGCACATCGACGAAGCCGAAGTCGAGCTGAGCGCCATCCGTTCGCAAGGCCCGGGCGGACAAAACGTCAACAAGGTGTCCAGCGCCATCCAGCTGCGTTTTGACGTGGCCCATTCCCGTTTGCCCGATGACGTCAAGCAGCGCTGGCTGCAGTCGGGTGACAGCCGGCTGAGCCTGGAGGGGGTGTTCATCCTCAAGGCCCAGCGTCACCGCACGCAAGAGGCCAACCGCCTGGACGCCTGGACACGCCTTTATGAAACCCTGGACCTGTATGCCAAACCGCCCAAGCCCCGCAAGGCCACCCGGCCGAGCTACGGTGCGGTGCAAAGGCGGCTCGAGGGCAAGGCGGTGCGCTCCAGGATCAAGGCATCCCGGCAGGCGAGGGAATGAGGTTCAGCGGCGGGACGGGCCCAAAAGGTTTGGCATCGGCCATGGCGTGGGTGTCTGAACCCGTCAGGGTGCCATCAGGAAGGCGTTGACCTCCTCGAGGAGGCGGCCCCTGGCGTGTTCCAGGTGTAGCAGGTGCGTGCCATTTTCGACCGTGACCAGCCGCTTGTGGGGAGCACCCAGGGCTTGCAAAAGTGAGGTCGCGTCCAACTCGCTCGAGAGCCTGTCCTGCGCACCCCGCAGCAGCAGGGTGTCACATCCGACCTGCCCCGCATCGAACAGCGCCGATCCCTGCGAGACGGCCAGTGCATCGACCATGGGCCCCAGCGGCGCGCGAAAGCCCCCCCAGACAGGGAAGTCGTCTGAAGCCATCAACGCCTGCTCGGCTGCAGCCAGCGTTTCAGGGCTGCGGAATCGGTGGGACTCTTCCTTGTCAATCTCCCAATCCCAGTTGCGCGCCAAATCTCCCGGTTTGTAGAGGACGTAGCCCCCATGTTTGGGGTGGATGTGGCCGGGCGCGGCCGGGTCGTGCGCATCCCCGGCCGCGCCGGTGCTGGGTTTCCAGACCGGCGCGTACAGAACCAATTTGCGGACCTGGTCCGGATGGCGCAGGGCACAGTTGACGCTGCGTGCTGTGCCCCATGAGTAGCCCAGCAAATCAAGCTGCGCTGCGCTTTCCTCGTGAAGAACGAAGCGGACGACATCCTCAAGGTCGGCCACCGCATCGCGCATGCAACCCAGCGAGGGGGAGGATTCCGCGGCTGGCCGGTCCATGAAGGGGGGGCGGCTGGACGCACCATAGCCGCGAAAATCAAACAGGTAGACCCGAAAGCCCTGGGCGGCCAGCGCCTGCTGCAGGGAGTAGCCAGGCACGTCCAGAATGGCCGAGGCAGGCTGGAAGAAGCCATGCACCAGAACCAAGGGGGTTCGGCCCCGTGGACCTCTGGCACGCACAAAGATATGCTGGCCTTGTGCCCAGGTGCTCGGGATGAAACACTCCGATGGGCCGTGATGGCCAAGCGTCTCCTCGTCGGGCGCGCTGCCGACCGCCTTGGCGGCATCGTGGGCTGTCGTGGCAATCGGGCTCACTCTGCCTGGACTCCTGCCATGCGCATGGCCTCGGCAATCAGCGGGGTCTCGCGTTCCAGGGCGGCTTTGAATTGCGCCGGCGTGTTGCCCACGGCCGACCAGCCGAACCGGGCCAGAAAGTCCTTCATGGCTTGCTCCGCAAGCACTTTCACCACCCCATCGCGCACTTTGTTGACGATGTCCGCCGGGGTGCCGGCGGGAGCTGCCAGCGCCACCCAACTCGGGACCGAAAATGTGGCTTCGGTGAAACCCAGCTCGGCGTAGGTCGGGACGTCAGGCAGTGCGGCAGAACGCTGGCCCCCACCCACCGCCACAATCTTGCCGAGGCCTTTGTTCTGGATGTCGAGCGCCGCGGGGACTCCCGCAATCGTCATCTGAATATGCCCCCCCATGAAATCCTGTACAGCGGGAGCGCCACCGCGGTAGCCCACGATGGTCATGTTGGCACGGGTCTTTTGCGCCAATGCCGCTGCGATCAGGTGTGGGTAAGTTCCGGATCCCCAGGTGCCAAAGCTGATGGGCGGGCTTTTGGGGCCCAGGTCCTTGATCGAGGCGATGCCCGCGTCGTTGCGCAGCACCAGCACAGGCGGTGTGGTGGCCACTTGCGTGATCGGGGCGAAATCCTTCAGGGGCTCGTAGGGCAGGTTTTTGAAGAGCCGGGGCAAATAGGTGAACGAGTCCGGCAGGGTGAACAGCAGCGTGTGGCCGTCTGCTGCGGACTTGGCCACTTCAGCGGTTCCCAAGCTGCTGCTGGCGCCGGGCTTGTTGTCCACGACCACGGCTTGCCCGAACTGCTCGGCCAGCCCCCTGGCCACCTGACGTGCTGCCGCGTCCACCGGACCGCCAGCCGGATAAGGCACCACGATGCGGACCGTCTTGCTCGGGTATGTGCTGGCTGTCTGGGCGTGCGCGGCGCCCATGGCCAGCACCGAAGCTGTCAGCGCCCATTGGATGAGGTATCGAACCATGCTTGTCTCCTGAAGGTGGTTGGAAGTGACCATGGTAGGATCCCCTCGCCATTTGCGTGAACGATGGCACAGCTAACAATCATCGATGCCATCGATGAAATAGGACAGGTCACCACCGAGCCAGTGAAACCAGACCATGGGAATAGATGTATCGCTGCTTCAAGTGGTGCGGGCTTTGGCACGGCACGGGACGGTCACCGCCGCTGCTGCCCACCTGGGGCTCACGCAGTCCACCGTCAGCTACGCGCTCGCCCGCCTGCGCGCGCATTACAACGACCCCTTGTTTGTCCCCGCAGGCAAGCAGTTGACCCGTACGCCACTGGCATCGCGCTTGATTGATGAGGCCGAGCGCATCCTGCTGGACTTCGAGCGGGTCGAGTCGCTGACCGAGACTTTCGATCCCCGTCGGTCCAAGCGCCGGTTTCGCATCCACATGATCGATGTGGCCGAAGTGTTGATTCTTCCCGGCCTGATGCAGCGGCTCAGTCAAGAGGGCCTGCCGGTGGAAATCGACGTGGTGCGGATTGCCGGCGTCGATGTGTGGGGCGAGCTCGAGTCGGGCAGGCTCGACTTGGTGATCGGGACGCCATGGAAATCGCAACCGACACTGTTTCGGCAAAAGTTGTTGGCCGAGCACTACGTCGGGATCGCGCGCAAGGGGCATCCACTGGAGCACCAGTTGGCGTCGCTGGAGGGCTACCTGCGTTGCGCGCACTGTGTCGTCAAGCCCAGGGGGCCGACCCTGGGGCGCATGGAGGCCGCCCTCGCATCGCTCTACCCAGACCGGCGTGTCCCGCTGCAAGTCATGGATTTCCTGTCGGTGCCCGCCATCGTGGCCAGCACCGACATGGTGGCTGCGGTGCCATCCACGCTGGTGGCCCTGCACCCCCACAGAGACCAACTGCAGGTCTTCAACCTGCCCATCGCCCAGACGGGTTTCGTGGTGATGCAGCACTGGCACAAGCGGGTGCAATCCGACATGGCAAACGTTTGGTTGCGCCAGTTGTTGAAGGACCTGACGGCCAAATATGCCGACTTGCCCGATACCGTCGGTGCGGTCTTCCAAGGTGGACAAGGGCCAGGCGTTTGAGGACCACCCAGGCATCGATCAGACCCTCGGTCACACCCTGGGTCTTGCCATCTGGTGGCTCAAACGCATGGCCTCGGCCAGCATCTGCGCCTGGGCCCTGGGCCCATCGGCCGCCACCACCACCCGATCGGGCATGCTGCGCAGCCAGGTGATTTGCCGCTTGGCCAGTTGGCGGGTGGCAAAAATGCTGCGCTCAAGGATGCCGGCCTCGCTCCAGCCCGCATCCAGGCCTTCCCAAGCCTGGCGGTAGCCCACGCAACGCATCGAAGGCAGGTCCGGGTGCAGGTCGCCGCGTGCGCGCAGGGCTTGGACTTCTGCCATGAAACCTGCTGCCATCATCTGCGCAAAGCGCAAGGCAATGCGCTGGTGCAGCCAGGCGCGGTCCAGTGGCTCCAGGCTGATGACGGGGATGTGCCAGTTGGGGGCCTGGGCTTTGGCGCTTTGGTGAAAGGACGTGAGGGTCTGGCCGGTGGCGGTCCAGACTTCCAGCGCCCGGCCGATGCGCTGGCTGTCGCCGGGGGCCAGGCGGGCGGCCGTCTGCGGGTCCACCTGGGCCAGCTTGGCATGCAAGGCCGGCCAACCCATGTGCGCGGCTTCTTGCTGAATTCGGGCGCGGATGTCGGGGTTGGCCGAGGGGATGTCGTTCAGGCCTTCGCGCAGCGCCTTGAGGTACAGCATGGTGCCGCCCACCAACAGCGGTGTTTTGCCGCGGGCGCGGATGTCCTGAATCAGCCGGCTGGCGTCTTTGACGAATTCGGCCGCGCTGTAACTTTGCAACGGGTCCAGGGTGTCGATCAGGTGGTGGGGCACGGTGGCCAACTCCTGGCGGCTGGGCTTGGCTGTGCCAATGTCCATGCCCCGGTAGACCAAGGCCGAATCGACGCTGATGATTTCTGCGCCGCCCATGGGCTGCAGGCGCTCTGCCAGGGCCAGTGCGGCGGCGGTTTTGCCACTCGCCGTGGGGCCCACCAGGGCGATGGCATCGACCGGTTGGTTGGGCTCAGTGCTGGGGCGGGGGGATGCTGGGGCGTTCATGGTGGGCAGCTCAGGCGCGGGCAGGCAGCGGCACCGGGCGCCCGTGTCGCTGCACCAGGGTCCAGGCCACCAGGGCAATGAACACGCTCCACAGCAGCAGGCCGTGGGCCAGCGCAAAAACCGGCTCGTGCATTTGTGTGCCCAACCAACTGCCCATGACAAAGGCCCCCAGCATCATCAAGAAGCCATTCAGCGCCGAGGCGGTGCCGGCCCGCTCGGGGAAAGGGGACACGGCCCCGCTTTGTCCGCAGGACTGGTGCACACCGTGGCCCAGCATGAAGAGGTAGATGGGTCCCATGACACTGGCCGCCCCATACCAGTCCTGGCCTTGGCCCGCATGGGCCAGCACGGCCATGCTGATGCCGCCTGCCAGCGTCAGGATGGCGGCCACGGCCACTGCGCGGTGCACGCTGGTGCGGCGCAGCATCCAGCGGCACCAGAAGGTGCCCACGATGTAGGAAAACGACATGCTGAACATGAAAAAACCGTAGGCGGTTTTGCTGTAACCCATGCTGCGGGTGAAGACAAAGGCCGAGCAAGCCAGGAAGGTGAACAGACCCATGTAGGCGCCGGTGGACAGGGCGCTCCAGGCACGGAAGGTGGGGTGCCGCAGGATGTGCCAGTTGGCTTGGAACAGGCCGCGCACATTCAGGGCGTGCGGATTGGGGCGGGAAAGGGTTTCCTCAAAGCGCCAAAGCAGCAGGCCAAAGGTGAGGGCGCCAAACACCGCCAGCGTCAGCAAGGCCACGCGCCATCCCAGGGCATCGGTCAGGACGCCGCCAATCGGCGCGCAGGCACAGGCGATGATGCCCAGACCGGTCAGGGCTTGGGACATGACGTGCGCCCCCTGGACGGGGGCGTACAGGTCGCGCACTACGGCGCGAGCAGCCATGACGCCCGCGCCCATGGCCACGCCTTGCAGGGCGCGAGCGGCCAACAGCCAGTCCATGCTTGGGGCCAGGGCGCAGGCCACCGATGCCAGGACATAAGCGCCCATGCCCCACAGCAGGATGGGTTTGCGGCCGAAGCGGTCGGACAGCGGCCCCCACACCAGTTGTGACAGGCCAAAGGCGAGCAGCAGGGCCGTCAGGGTGAGTTGGGCCTGGCCCATGCCGGCGCCAAAGCCTTCGGTGATGGCGGGCAGGGCGGGCAGATAAAGGTCCGTGGTGACCGGTTGCAGGCCCAGCAGCAAGGCCAGCAGCAGGACGACGAGTTGGGGCCGCATCAACGACCTCGCAGAAACAGCGCGTCCAGATCGCGCATCGTCATCTGACGCCAGGTGGGGCGGCCGTGGTTGCACTGGTCAGAGCGTTCGGTCTCCTCCATCTGGCGCAGCAAGGCATTCATCTCGTCCAGCGTCAGGCGGCGGTTGGCGCGCACCGCGCCATGGCAGGCCATGGTGGCCAGGATCTCGTTTTGAGCCCGTTGCACCACGGTGCTGGCGTCGTGCTGGGCCAATTCGGCCAGCACGCTGCGGGCCAACTCCACCGCATCGCCCTGCGCCAGACTGGTGGGCACGGCACGCACGGCCAGGGTTTTGGCCGACAGGGGCGAAATTTCCAGACCGAGTTGCACCAGGGCTTCGGCGCAGGTTTCGGTGGTGGCGACCTCGGTGGGCGTGGCGGCAAAGGTGGCCGGAATCAGCAGGGGCTGGCTGGCGATGCGTGGGCCTTCGCCTTCGGCCGCGTTCAGCTGGTTTTTCAGGCGCTCGTAGACGATGCGCTCGTGCGCGGCGTGCATGTCCACCACCACCAGACCTTGCTTGTTTTCGGCCAGGATGTAGACGCCATGCAGTTGCGCCACGGCGCGTCCCAGGGGCCAGTCGCCTTCGGGCAAAGGCTGGGCTGACGTGCTGATCTCCGGGTAGGCGCGCACCCCTGTGCGCGATGCCTCGTCGGCTTGCACGCCAGTGGGCCAGCTGCCGGGCCGCTCTTGCGCAAGGGGCGGGGTTGGATCCCACGTTGCCTCGTCCCCACTGAGCCGGCCAGGGGCGCCGTTCGCAGTTGGCCACAGCGCCTTCAAATCCGCCATGGCGCGGTCTGCATCGACGCCCGGCCGGGCCCAAGCAGCCGGCTTGAAGGCCGGGGCGCTGAAGCGGGCCGGGTCGGGCCGATCAAAGCCCATGCCGCCTTGTGTCCAGGCCGCCGATTCTGGCAGGGCTTTGGGCGTGGGGCCGTTTTTCAAAGCCAAGTCGCTGGCGCTGCCTGCGTCTGGCGCCGACAAATTTTGCGAGCGCGGCGCGGCCAGCGCGTTCTCCAATGCATGCCGCACAGCCTGGTGCACGGCGCGGCTGTCGCGAAAGCGCACCTCGATCTTGGTGGGGTGCACGTTCACGTCCACCAGCGTGGGCTCGATCTGGATGAACAGGGCATAGGCCGGTTGTTTGTGGCCGTGCAGCACGTCCTCGTAGGCGCTGCGGGCGGCATGCATGACCACCTTGTCGCGCACAAAGCGGCCGTTCACATAGGCAAACTGGTGGTCAGGGCGCGAGCGGGCGGCGTCGGGCAGACCCGCGCGGCCAATCACACGCAGCGGGCCCACCTGGTGGTTGATCGGGATGGACTGCGCCAAGAAAGCCTCGCCCAGCACATCGGCCAGGCGCTGCTCCAGACCTGCTGCACCTGGGTGCACGCGCCACTGCTCGACCAACTTGCCTTCGTGCCAGATGGCAAAGCCCACATCGGGGCGGACCAGCGCGTGGCGGCGCACCGCCTCGATGCAGTGGGCCAGCTCGGTGCTGTCGCTTTTCAGGAACTTGCGGCGTGCAGGGGTCGAGAAAAACAGCTCTTTGACCTCCACCGTTGTGCCCACGGCGCGGGCCGCAGGTCGGATTTCACCGCTTCGGCCATCCAAGGCAAAGGCGTTGGGCTGGCCGTCCATGCGAGACAGCAGGGTGAGCTCGGAGACCGAATGGATGGCCGCCAGCGCCTCGCCCCGAAAGCCCATGGTCATGACCGATTCGAGTTCCTCGAGGTTGCCGATCTTGCTGGTGGCATGCCGTTTGAGCGCGGTGGCCAGCTCGTCCGGGGCGATGCCGCCGCCATCGTCTTCCACCGAAATCAGGCGTGTGCCGCCCCCCATCAGGCGCAGCGTGATGCTGCGCGCGCCCGCGTCCATGGCGTTGTCCACCAGTTCGCGCACCACCGAAGCGGGACGTTCGACCACTTCGCCTGCGGCGATCTGGCTGATGAGCTCATCGGGGAGTTCGCGGATGGGGCGGCGCGCGCAAGCCGGGGTCAGTTGGGTGGTCACCGCCTGATTTTAGGGCCTCACAGGGGATAATCCGGCGATGGACATTGTTTTGCAATTGCTCGATTTCATCCTCCATGTGGACCGCTACCTGGAGGCCTTTGTGGCCCAGCACGGGGCCTGGGTCTATGCCCTGCTGTTTCTTATCATCTTTGTGGAAACCGGCGTGGTGGTCATGCCCTTTTTACCCGGCGACTCGCTCCTGTTCATCGTGGGGGCCATGTGTGGTGCGGGGCTGATGAACCTGCCGTTGGTCATGGGCCTGCTGCTGGCGGCGGCCATTTTGGGGGACCAGATGAACTACACCATTGGCCGCTTGGTGGGGCCCCGGGTGTTCCAGTGGGAGGAATCCCGATTTTTCAGCCGCAGGGGCTTTGACCAGGCCCATGCCTTTTATGAAAAATACGGCGGCGTCACCATCATCCTGGCCCGCTTCATGCCGTTCGTGCGCACTTTCGTGCCCTTCGTGGCGGGCGTGGCCGAGATGACCCGCAGCAAATTCACCTTCTTCAACGTGGTCGGGGCCTTGATCTGGGTGGTCGGTCTGCTGCTGACGGGTTACCTGTTTGGCAATCTGCCCATCGTGCAAGCGCATCTGTCCAAGATCATCTGGGCCCTCATCATCGTGCCGGGCCTGATCGCGCTCTACGGTGCCTGGAAGGCGCGTCAGACCGCCTGAGCCCGGACAGGACTGGTTCGGGCTCAGGTGCCCCGGTGCCTGGCCAAAGGCGGGTTGCGCGAGAAATACTGCTGGATGCCGCGCATCAAGGCTTCGGTCAGTTGCGTCTGATAGGCCTCGCTGCGCAGTTTCTCCTCTTCTTCCGGGTTGCTGATGAAGGCCGTCTCCACCAGCACACTGGGAATGTCGGGGGCCTTGAGCACGGCAAAACCCGCTTGTTCAACGCGCGGTTTGTGCAGCCGACCCACACCGCCGATTTCGCGCAGCAGGCTGCCGCCCAATTGCAGGCTGTCCTTGATTTGCGCAGCGCGGCTCATGTCCAGCAAGGCCCGCTGCACCTGGGCATCCTGAACCCCCCCATGCACGCCGCCAATCATGTCGGCCTTGTTTTCCTTTTGGGCAATCCATTGGGCGTCCTTGCTCGATGCCTGGCCCTCGCTGAGGGCGAAGACGCTGGCACCACGCGCTTGGGGTGTGAAAAAAGCGTCTGCGTGGATGCTGACGAAGAGGTCCGCTTGCACGCGCCTGGCTTTTTGCACACGGACATGCAACGGGACAAAAAAATCGGCGTCCCGGGTCAGGTAGGCCCGCATGGGGTTGCCATTGACGGTGCTGCCGTTGATGCGGTCGCGCAATTTTTTGGCGATGCTCAGCACCACGTCTTTTTCCCGCGTGCCGCCGGGGCCAATGGCTCCCGGGTCCTCGCCGCCATGGCCAGGGTCCAGAGCGACCACGATCAGGCGGTCGACGCGCTCCTGCGGCACCGATCCTGGGGGACGGGCCGGGCCGTGGATGGCCATGTCGGGCCCTGGCAGCGTGTCCGGGCGCCGCGGCGAAGCCGCAGGCGCCGATGGCAGGGCGGCGGAAGGACTGGACTGGCTTTGCCGGGCGATCAGTTCCCCCAGAGGGTCGCTCCCCGCGTTGGCAGCAGGCGCAGGCGGCAGACCCGCAGCCGGTGGTGGCGCGGCAGACGCGATGCGCTGCTGGATCAACTGCTCCAGCGGGTCAATCGCCTGCACCGGGTAGAGATCCAGCACCAGTCGGTGTGCATAGAGGCCCACGGGGGACAAGCTGAACACCTGCGGTGTGATGGGGTGTTTGAGGTCAATCACCAGGCGCACCACGTTCGCATTGAACTGGGCCACCCGAATCCCGGCGATGTTCGGATCGGTCGCCTGCACCTTGCCCACGAGTTCGCGCAAGGCGGCATTCATTTGCAGGCCTTCAATGTCCACGGCCAGGCGCGGCGGCGATGCAACCAGGGTCTGTGTGGTTTTCAGCGGGCTGTCCGATTCCAGCGTGACCCGGCTGTAGTCGGGGGCAGGCCAGATGCGCACGGCCAGCATGTTGGCCCCGCGGGCCAGCTCGGCAGCCCCCAGGCTGAGGGCCAGAAAGCCGGCTTTCATCAGGCGTCGGCGGTCACTGCGCATGGGGGGCCCTTGGGGTCCATGATGCCAGCCAGGCCTGACCGCGGTCCGTGCCGGCTTGGAGGGTGACCCGGCGTTGGTGTTCGTCGATCGCCTCCAGAGTGATCACCCAGTCCGGCGGCGGCAGCTGGTCGCCCACCTTGTCAGGCCACTCCATGAGCTTGAGACCCGGACCGGCAAAAATGTCGCGAAAGCCGGCATCCTCCCACTCCTGCGGGTCGGTGAAGCGGTAAAAATCGAAATGCCAGATCGGCCAGGCCAGCCCCTGCATGAGGCCTTGGTGGGGCTCCACGACGGCATAGGTCGGGCTTTTGATGCGGCCTGACACGCCGAGCGCACGCAGCAAATGCCGCACCAAGGTGGTCTTGCCAGCCCCCAGATTGCCGCGCAGCTCGATGCGGGCATCGCGCCCGCCGGGCCAGCTTTGCAGGCAGTGCGCCAGTTGCGAGGCAAAGGCTTGCGTGGCGGATTCATCCGGCCAAAAGCCTTCCCAATGCGGGCGTGCTGGGGGGCTTTCTACAATCGGCATGTGACCGCTCAAAGTACTCAACTCGACTTTCATGAACTGTGGCCGCAGATGCGTGTCTGGGCGCAGGAGTTGGGATTTTCCCAAATTGGGGTCAGTGGCATCGATTTGTCCACTGCAGAATCCGGATTATCGGCTTGGTTGGCGGCGGGCTTTCACGGCAGCATGGGCTACATGCAAAGCCACGGCATGAAGCGCGCCCGGCCGGCCGAGCTGGTGCCGGGCACCGTGAGCGTGATCACGGCCCGCATGGATTATTTGCCTGCGGACACACCGCCCGACTGGCTGGAGCGCGAGACGGCCCGCAGCCTGCAGCCGGGGGAAGCGGTGGTGTCGGTCTACGCCCGTGGGCGTGATTACCACAAGGTCCTGCGCAACCGCTTGCAACAGCTGCAAACGCGCATCGCTCAGGCGATCGGTCCTTTTGGCCACCGTGTGTTCACCGATTCGGCGCCCGTGATGGAGGCCGAGCTGGCCACCCGCAGCGGCCTTGGCTGGCGCGGCAAGCACACACTGGTGCTCAGCCGCGAGGCCGGATCGATGTTTTTCCTGGGCGAGTTGTTTGTGGACTTTCACTGCCCTGAAACCCCCGCCGTGACGTCACATTGCGGCCAGTGCAGTGCCTGCATCGAACGGTGTCCGACGCAAGCCATTGTGGGGCCCTACCAGCTGGATGCGCGCCGCTGCATTTCATACCTGACGATTGAACACGCCGGGCCGATTGACGAGGCCTTGCGCCCGCTGATCGGCAACCGCATATACGGCTGTGACGATTGCCAGCTGGCTTGCCCCTGGAACAAGTACGCCCAACCGGGCCGGTTGCCGGACTGGCAGGCCCGGGAGGGATTGGCCGATGGGGGCATTGCGGCGCTGTTGGGTTGGAGCGAGGCGGAGTTTTTGCGCCGCACCGAAGGCAGTGCGATCCGCCGCATTGGCCACGCCCGATGGCTGCGCAATCTGGCCTTGGCAGCGGGCAACGCCTTGGCCTCCAGCCGCCTCACGCCTGGGGTCCGCGAGGAACTGCAGGTCGCTTTGCGCGCGCATCTGACGCATCCCGACCCGGTCGTGCAGGAACAAGTGGAGTGGTCCCTGGCCAGAGCCTGAAAGCGCCGCTGCTCAGCCGCGCAGCACGTTCAAGGCAAAAGGCAAACTCAGCATGCCGGCCAGGGTGGACAGGGTGACCAGCCCCGCGACATAGGGGCCGTTGTAGCCCATGCGGGCGGCCAGCACATAACAGGTCGAGGCCGTCGGCAGTGATGAAAACGCCAGCAGGATGGTGGACTGCACCGTGTCGAGTTGGAACAGCACACACATGCCCAAAGCGATCAAAGGCATGAGCAGGTGTTTGATCGTCAGCACGCAGGCGCCCAGCAGCTTGCCTTGACGCAAAGAATCCAATTGCATCCCAGCACCCGCAGCCATCAAGCCCAGGGCCAAAGACGCCGAGCCAATGCGGCTGACGCTGGGCTCGATCCAGCCGGGGATGCGAAAGCCGAGCAGGTTGGCCATCAGGCCCGTGGCGGTGGCGACGATCAAGGGGTTGCGCACCAACTCGCGCAAAAAACCGGTGTTGGCTTGCCTGGCCATGGGCCAGACGGCCCCCATGTTGAAGAGCGGAACGCAAAAACCGATCAGCACGGCAATGAGCAGCAGGCCCTGTGGCCCAGCCAGTCGCTCGGCCAGCGCCAGACCGATGAAGGAATTGAAGCGAAACGCCACTTGTGCACTGGCGGCGTGGTCACGGCGGTCCAGGCGTGGGCCAATCACGGGCCAATAAGGCAGACTGTAGGACAACAAGATGGCGCAGGCCGCCAAGCTCAGGCCTGCGCCAATCAGGGCGGAAGCCGCCATCACATCCAGCGGGCTTTTCACAATCGAGTGGAACAGCAGCACCGGAAACAGGAAAAAATAAACCAGGCTATCGACTTGCTGCCACACCGGGCGGCTCAGGGCCGTGAATCGGCAAATCAAATAGCCGCAAAGGATCAGGGAAAAATCCGGGATGAGGAGTTCGGCGGTGTTCACTCGACTAGGATAGCAAACGCCGAGGCGGGCCACTGCCCGCAGCTGTCACCTGAGTTGGGGGGGCTGGCACCTTGCGGGTTTGTGGGTTTACCCCCTCACGGTGGAGGCCCGTTTTTCTCTATGATGTTCCACTCTTTCTAGGAGTTTTCTGCATGAAGCGTCGTCATTTTGTTTCTGTGGCCGGTCTGGCAGCGACTGTGTTGGCCAGCGGTTCCGTGTTCGCCCAGGCCTATCCCAACAAGGTCATCAAGTTGCAAGTGCCTTTTGCGCCTGGCGGCACCACCGACATCGTGGCCCGCGTGATTGCCGAGCCACTCGGCAAAATCTTGGGCCAAAGCGTGGTTGTTGAAAACAAGGCCGGTGGTGGCGGTGTGGTGGGTGCGACCGAAACCGCACGCGCTGCGCCCGATGGCTACAACCTCGGCATGGCCACGGTCTCGACCACTGCGGCCAACCCCGCCATCAACCCCAAAATTCCGTACAACGTCCTCACCGATTTCACCCCCATCATCAACATCGCCGCCACGCCCAATGTGATCGCGGTGCACCCGAGTTTTCCCGCCAAGGATTACGCCGGTTTTCTGGCTGAGGTGAAAAGAAACCCCGGCAAGTACTCCTATTCCTCATCGGGCACAGGCGGCATCGGTCACCTGCAAACCGAGTTGTGGAAGAGCCTGACCGGCACATTCATCACCCACATCCCCTACCGCGGCGCCGGCCCGGCCCTGAACGACACAGTGGCAGGCCAGGTGCCCATCATTTTTGACAACCTGCCCTCGGCCTTGCCCTTCATCCAGTCCGGTCGTCTGGTGCCCATCGTGATCGCCGCACCCCAGCGGCTGACCCAACTGCCCAATGTGCCCACCTTCAAGGAAGTGGGGCTCGAGCCGGTCAACCGCATGGCTTACTACGGCATCCTGGGCCCTAAAAACCTGCCCAAGGAAGTGATCGACAAAGTCAACGCGGGTGTGAAAAAAGCACTGCAGGATCCCGCAGTGACCAAGCGCATCAACGACACCGGCTCCCTGGTGGTGGCGAATTCACCGGATGAATTCACCGCCCAGATCAAGGCCGAGTTCGAGGTCTACAAGAAAGTCGTTGACCAGCAAAAACTCAAGCTGGACTGATTCCAGTCCATGCACGAGGCCAGCCAGACCGCCATCGACGGCTTTGCCGAGGCGCTCTGGCTGGAGGACGGATTGGCCGCCAACACCCTGGCGGCTTACCGCCAGGATCTGACTGGCTATGCCCACTGGCTTTTCCTCGGCCACGGCCTGTCCTTGCAGGACACCCTGGAACACCACCTGCAGGCCTATTTTACCGAGCGACATGGGCAAACCAAGGCCACCTCGGCCAACCGCAGACTCACCGTCTTCAAGCGGTTTTTCCGTTGGGCGCTGCGAGAGCGCCTGATCGGCGTCGACCCCACTTTGCGCATGCTGGCGGCCAAACAGGCCCTGCGTGTGCCCAAAACCCTGGGTGAGTCCCACGTCGATGCCTTGTTGAGCGCGCCGGATGTGGCGACCCATTTGGGCCTGCGTGACCGCGCCATGCTCGAACTCATGTATGCCAGCGGTCTGCGTGTGAGCGAGTTGGTCTCGCTCAAAACCCTGCACCTGTCCTTGAACGAAGGGGTGCTGCGCATCCTGGGCAAAGGCAGCAAGGAGCGCCTGGTGCCGTTTGGCGAAGAGGCGCGTGAATGGCTGCAACGCTATCTGGCGCAGGCCCGGCCCGCCATGCTGGGTGCGCGCCAGACCGATGAACTGTTTGTCACCACCAGCGGCCCCAAACCCGGCACCGGCATGTCGCGCGTCATGTTCTGGAACCTGGTCAAACGCTATGCCATCGAGGCCGGCATCACCGCGCCGCTGTCACCCCACACGCTTCGGCACGCCTTTGCCACCCATCTGCTCAACCATGGGGCCGATTTGCGGGCGGTGCAGATGCTGCTGGGCCATGCCGACATTGCCACCACCACCATCTATACGCATGTGGCGCGTGAACGGCTCAAGACCCTGCACGCGCAGCACCACCCAAGGGGCTGATCAATCCAGAGGGGCAACGGTGACCGCCACTTCCAGCGTGTGCGCCCCGCCACCCTGCAACACACCGCGCAAGGGAGAAACGTCGGCAAAGTCACGCCCGACCGCCAGCCGCACATAGTCTTCGCCGGGACTGGCCCAGCCGGTGCGGTTGTTGGTGGGATCCAGATCCAGCCATCCCAGGCAGGCGTGGCTGGCCAGTTCCGGCAGATAGACCGAGGCCCAGGCGTGCGAGGCGTCACTGCCCACCAGCCGGGGTTGCCCCGGCGGTGCTTGGGTCAGCAGGTAGCCGCTCACATAGCGGGCGGCCAAGCCCAACGAGCGCAAGCAGGCCACCAAGATGTGGGCAAAGTCCTGGCAGACGCCACGTTGCTTGTGCAGCGCTTCGAGCGCGGGTGTGTGGATGTCGGTGCTGGACGGTGCGTAGCGAAAGTCACGGTGCATGCGGGCCGTCAGTTCCTGAGCGGCAAGCACCAAGGGGCGACCGGGGGTGAAGCTGGGCTGCGCGTAGGCCATGAACGCTTCATGCACGGGCGCATGGTGCGAGCCAAAGACAAACACGCTGTGCACATCGCCCGCTTGCCCACCGCGGTAGCGAAAATGCTCACGCACCGATTCCCAGCTTTGGGCTGTGCTGGCCGCGGCGATGCTGCGGGTCTCCACCTCGCTGTGCGCCAGCACCCGCAAGCCGTCGTGCGGATGCGTCAGCGCCCAATAGGCCCGGTGGTTCAGGAAAGCATCGATGTTGTGCAGCACCAAGCCCGCGGGCTCCACCTGCATGCTGTGGCGCAGGACCTTCTGGCAAGGGGTGTCTGCCGCTTGCAAATGGGCCACGTGCTGCGCAGTTTGCACCTGCGGAACATAGCGGTAGCGGTTGTCGTGGGTGATGGCCAGGCGCATGGGGGGCAGGGCGATCAAGCCTGAACGCTGTAGCGGGCTTCACCGCTGTGTGTGAAAAAAAGACCGCACAGCTGGTCCGACACTTCGCGCGCCGCGGTTTGGCAGTCGGCCAAAGTCAGGCTCAGCGGCAAGCCCGGGTCTTGCTCGGGCTCAAGGGCGGTGTGGGGCCACAGGGCTTCAGGCGCCAGATCGACCAGCGCAGGAATCAAATCGGCCATGGGCAAAGTGGCACCTGCGGCCAGATGGCCCATGCGGCGCAATCGGGCGCGCAGCGTGTGCGCCACCCAGCCCAGAGAGCGGGGGTTGTCCGTGTCGGTGACCAGCAAGGCCATCAGGGACTGTGGCGTGCGACTTTGCTGGTACTGGGCATGGAAGCTGATGGTGCTGTCAAACAGTTCCAGCACAGCGTCAAACCCGGCTTGCTCGCTCAGCAGCCCATGGCGCAAGGCTTCGCTCAAGGCGCTGGACAGGAATTCCAGCCGCTCGATGTGGCGCCCCATCGACAACAAACGCCAACCGTCGTCGCGGCTCATGCGGTCGGTCTGTGCGCCCGTCAGGGCGGCCAGCATCTGGCTCGTGTCGGCCAAGAGGCGCTGCACCGCGAGGGTCTCGGGCAAAGCCTGCGCGCCGGGGAGGGCGTGGCCACCTGCGGCTTGAAAAAAACGTGACTCGGTTTGCTCGAGCAAGCGCCAGTGTTCGGGCGACAGCCGTTCACGCACAGCCGCTGCGGCCAGACACACCGAGCGCAGGTTGAAGCCCACGCTGGTGGCCATCTCGCGGTCCCACAGTCCGGCGATCAGGGAGCGTTCGAAGACGCGGTTTGCTTGTGCGGCGGTTGGCACACCCGCGCGCACCAGCCCGTAGCGGGTGGCCATGGCGGTGATGAAATGCAGCAAACAGGGCAGGTGCTGGTTTTCACCGCCCAGAATTTCCAGACCCAGTCGCACCAGGCGCAAGGTGTTTTCGGTGCGCTCGGTGTAGCGGCCCATCCAGAACAGGTTTTCAGCAGCGCGGCTGGTGACCAGGCGTTGACGTCGGGCTGGCTCGCCTGCCGTCAGGCTGTATCCCTGTGTGGGGGTCGGGCCGTCCGATGGCACCCAGACATCGGCGCTGGAGCCCCCGCGCTGCATCGAGGCCATGCCCGAGCGTGTGCCCAGCCGGGCCAGGCCTCCGGGCAGGACTTGCCAGCCGCCCTGGGCATCGGCGACGGCAAACACGCGCAGCACCACGGGGCGGGACTGGATGCCGGTCGTGCCATCGGCCGCCGTTTGCCAGATGGGTTGGTGCGACAAAGGCAAGAAGGACTGCAGGGTGTGGGCATCGGGGTCGCGCAAGATGCGGCCCGCCCATTCGTCCTGCTCTCGGCGCGACAAGGTGTGGCCCAGCACGGGCTCAAAGCTCTGGCGGTCGGTGTTGTAGGGGTAGGTGGGCTTGATCACGCAGCCAGGTATGCGCGGCAGCACGTCTTGCAAAGCAGCCGCTTCACCGCACCACCAGCTGGGGATGGCGGGCAGCTGCAGGGCTTCACCGAGCAACTCGCGCGCCAGGGCCGGCATGAAGCCCAGCAGGGCGTTGGACTCGAGGAAGCCGGAGCCAGGGGTGTTGGCCACGAGCAGGTTGCCGCAGCGCACCGCCTGGAGCAGGCCCGCCACACCCAGCGTGGAATCGGCGCGCAGCTCCAGCGGATCGAGCCAGTCGTCGTCCACACGTTTGAGCAGGCCGTGCACGGGCTGCAGCCCCTGCAGTGTTTTGAGGTACAGCTTCTGATCGCGGACCGTCAGGTCCTTGCCCTGCACCAGACTCAGACCCAAGTGACGGGCCAGGTAGGCGTGCTCGAAGTAGGTTTCGTTGTAAGGCCCGGGCGTGAGCAGCGCGATGTGGGCCGATGCGCCCGCCGGGCTGCGTGCCTTGATGCCGTCGATCAGGGTGCGGTAGGTTTCTGCCAGGCCCTGGACTGGAAAAGACTCAAAGGCCTGGGGGAACAGGCGCGATATGATCTGCCGGTTTTCAAGCAGGTAACCCAGACCCGACGGCGCTTGCGTGCGCTGCGACAACAGCCACCAGCAGCCGTCCGGGCCGCGCGCCAGGTCAAAGGCGGCCAGCGACAGATAGCGGCCGCCCACGGGGTTCACCCCATGCATGCCCGGCAGGTAGGCGGGGTGGCCTTGCACGAGCGCAGCGGGCAATTGCCCCTGGCGCACCAGTTGTTGCGGCCCGTAGGCATCGGCCATGATGCGCTCGAGCAGCTGCATGCGCTGCATCACACCGGCTTCAATTTGTTGCCAGTCGGCATGGCCCAGCATCAGCGGAAACAGGTCGAGGGACCATGGCCGCTGGGCTTGGTCAGAGGCGGCATACACGTTGTAGGTGACACCGTTGTCGCGCACCTGGCGTTGCAGGTTGGCCATGCGGCTGTTCAGGCCAGCCCGCAGCTGCGGGCCTTCCTGGGCCATGGCGGTCGCAAAGGCCCGCCAAGAGACATTCATGCCCGGGCCGGCCTGAAGCTGGGCACGGCCTGGCGCGGACACTTGGCCGGTCAGCTCATCCCAGTGCCCGCTGGGGGGGCACTCAAGCGCCATGGCCAGCCAGTTCGAGGGGGCGGGTTCAGGCGGGCCGTCCGGCTGTTCAAGGGTGTCGGGCATCTGTCCATTGTCGCTGATCACACCCGCCGCAAATCCAGGGTGTGCGGGAACTCGGGACTGGCATGCAGCGTGGCGTTGGGGCCGAGCGTGGACAGATTGGGCAGCGTGCCTGGCGTGTGGCCCATGCGGAAAAAGCGCGCCAGGCGCCGGCTTTCGGCCTCGTAGGCATTGACCGGAAAGCTGTCGTAGTTGCGGCCACCGGGGTGCACCACGTGGTACTGGCAGCCGCCCAGCGAGCGCTTCATCCAGGTGTCCACCAGGTCCACCGTCAGCGGCGCGTGCACCCCGATGCCCGGGTGCAGCGAAGACGGCGGGTTCCAAGCCTTGTAGCGCACACTGGCCACGTACTCGCCCACCACGCCGGTGGGCTGCAGGGGCAGGGGCTGGCCGTTGACGGTGACGGTGTGGCGGCTGGGGTTCATGCCGCTGACATGCACCTCGATGCGCTCGAGCGACGAGTCCACATAGCGCGCCGTGCCGCCGCCGCTGCTTTCCTCGCCCATCACGTGCCAGGGCTCCAGCGCGTTGCGCAAAGTCAAGACCACACCGTCGACCTGGATCTGTCCCACCAGCGGAAAGCGGAACTCGAAATGCGGTGCGAACCAGCCCGGGTCAAAGTGAAAACCCGCGTCGCCCAGCTCGGTCAGCACATCGTCAAAGTCCTTGTGCAGCCAGTGCGGCAGCATGAAGCGGTCGTGCAGCTCGGTGCCCCAGCGCGTCACCGGGGCGGTGTAGGGCGCGTCCCAAAAGCGGGCCACCAGCGCGCGCAGCAGCAACTGCTGCACGATGCTCATGCGCGCGTGCGGCGGCATCTCGAAGGCGCGCAACTCCAGCAGGCCCAGGCGCCCGGTGCTGCTGTCGGGCGAGTACAGCTTGTCGATGCAGAACTCGCTGCGGTGGGTGTTGCCGGTGACGTCGATCAGGATGTTGCGCAAGGTGCGGTCGACCAGCCAAGGCGGCATCTGGGCACCATGTTTATCGCGGTTGTTCACAATCTCGCGCAGGGCGATCTCCAGTTCATAGACCTGGTCGTTGCGCGCTTCGTCCACCCGTGGCGCCTGGCTGGTGGGGCCGATGAACATGCCGCTGAACAAATAGCTCAGGCTCGGGTGGTTGTGCCAGTACAGGAGCAAGCTGGCCAGCAGTTCGGGGCGGCGCAAAAACGGGCTGTCGGCCGGCGTGGCCCCGCCCATCACCATGTGGTTGCCGCCGCCGGTGCCGGTGTGGCGGCCATCGGTCATGAACTTCTCGGCCGACAGGCGGGTCTCGAAGGCCGCCAGGTACAAAAATTCGGTGTGCTCGACCAGTTCGCCCCAGTGGTGGGCCGGGTGGATATTGACCTCGATCACGCCCGGGTCGGGCGTGACCTGCAAGAGTTTGAGGCGCGGGTCGCGCGGCGGCGGGTAGCCCTCGAGCACGATCTTCTGGCCCAGCTGGCGGGCCGTGGCCTCGACGGCGGCCAGCAGCGCCAGGTAGTCCTCCAGCCGCGCCAGCGGCGGCATGAAGACATACATCACGCCGGACTTCTGGCCCTTGTTTTCGGCCTGGGCTTCGGCTTGCGGGCCGTTGGCCCGACTCGGGTCGCGCACCTCCACACACAAGGCGGTGCGCACCACCGAGGGGTCGGACTGGAACCGGGCGGGGCTGTGGCTGCTGGCGCTTGGGGCGCGGCTGTTGGACGGGCCCAGCCGCGAGGGCGCCGTCACCGGTGCCGCCGCCGGCAAAGGGCTTCGGGGCGCAAACGGGTCCTGCGCGATCGATTGCCAGCGGTCGGTCGGCGCGGCCCAGGGCAGCGAGTCCAGCGGCAATCGCCAGCCCATGGGCGAGTCGCCGGGCATCAGGTACAGGCGTTCATCGCGCACAAACCAGCGCCCGGTTTGCCAGGCCGTCAGGCTCGGCTTGCCGGTGTCCACCGGCTGCAGCGGCAGCACATAGCCCACCGCGTGGTCCAGCCCCTGGCTGAAGACGCGGCGCAGGCGCTTGCGCTCCATCTCATCGTCCAGGCGGGCATCAAAGGGGTCCACATTGACCGGCAGGCGGCGTTCGCGCCAGAGGTAGTACCAGGTGTCTTCGTAGCCGGGCAGCACGGTGTCGCCAGGCAGACCCAGCTGTTGGGTCAGCACCTGCATGAAGCGCTGGGCGTCGGCGCCGCTGCAGTGGCTGGGTTCGCGCTCGTCGGCGAACAGCGCCGGGTCTTGCCAGCAGGGCGTGCCGTCGGCGCGCCAGTAAATGCTCAGTGCCCAACGCGGCAGTTGCTCGCCGGGGTACCACTTGCCCTGGCCAAAGTGCAAAAAACCGCCCTGGCCATACTGCTGGCGCAGCTTGTGCACCAGCGCGGTGGCCAGGCCCCGTTTGGTGGGGCCGAGCGCGTCGGTGTTCCATTCGGCGCCGTCGCGGTCTTGCGTCGACACAAAGGTGGGCTCGCCGCCCATGGTCAGGCGCACGTCTTGCGCCTGCAGTTGCGCATCCACCCGCTCGCCCAGCGCCAGCACATCGGCCCACTGGGCATCGCTGTAGGGCTTGGTCACGCGCGGCGACTCGTGGATGCGGGTGACCTGCATCTTGTGGCTGAACTCGACTTCGGCCTCGTCCATCAGGCCCTCGATCGGGGCCGCGGCCGAGGGCTGGGGCGTGCAGGCCAGCGGGATGTGGCCTTCTCCGGCCAGCAGGCCCGAGGTCGGGTCCAGCCCGATCCAGCCCGCGCCGGGCAGGTACACCTCGCACCAGGCGTGCAGGTCGGTGAAGTCGACTTCGGTGCCGCTGGGGCCATCGAGCGATTTCACGTCCGGGGCCAGTTGGATCAGGTAACCCGAGACAAAGCGCGCGGCGATGCCCATGTGCCGGAACAGCTGCACCAAGAGCCAGGCCGAATCGCGGCAGGAGCCGCTTTTGAGGGTCAGCGTTTCTTCGGGCGTTTGCACGCCGGGCGCCATGCGGATGGTGTAGCGGATGTCTTTGTGCAGGCGCTGGTTGATCTGGACGAGGAAATTGATGGTGGGCTGGCGTTGGCGGTCCAGGCCGACCAGGTATTTGCGGAACAGCGGGGTCTGGGGGCAGGGCTCCAGATACGAGCGCAGCTCTTCCCGCACGGTCTCCGAATACGAGAATGGGACCTTCTCGGCCGAGGGCTCCAGAAAGAAGTCAAAGGGGTTGAACACCGCCATCTCGGCGACCAGGTCCACCGTGACTTTGAGGGACCGGGTTTTTTGGGGAAACACCAGGCGCGCCTGGTAGTTGGCAAAGGCGTCCTGCTGCCAGTTGATGAAGTGCTCGGCCGGCTCGACCTGCAGGCTGTAGCTCAGGATGCGGCTGCGGCTGTGCGGGGCCGGGCGCAAACGGATGACCTGCGGCCCCAGTTGCACAGGCCGGTCATAACGGTAGTGGGTGACATGGTGCAGGGCAACTTGTATCGACATATTTCTGACTGCGCAACAGGGGCTGCACGCATGACAAATGCAGCTTGGGCGTTTACAACAACAAGCAAGACACGCGCCAAGCCAGCCCTGCAACAGCCCGTTCCAGGGCCAGGCCAGCGCCGAGCTTGCAGGTGGGCCAAGATCCGCTGCTCCATCCCACAGCCCAATCAGGGAGGCTGCCATGAAACAACGCCGCAGCGCAGGCGATGCGCGAGTGCACTCCTGGCCATCCGGGGGGCGCGCATGATGTCCATGGCCTGGGCACGGTTCCTGGCTGCAGGCCTGCTGGCCTGGTGCCTGGGTGTGGCGCTGCAGTTGCAACAGCTGGCCCTGTGGCCCGTGGCGGCGTACGTCCTGGTTGGGCTGCTGGCGTGCACGGGGGGCTGGGTCGTCAGCCGTGGGCCATGGGGCCATCGGGTCCGCCTGGTGGCTTGGGGTGTGGTGTGGGCATTGGCGGCCTTTGCCGTGACCGGCTTGCACGCCCAATACCGCGCTTTGGCCATGCCGCCAGACCTCGAGGGCCAGGACCTGGACGTGGTCGGGGTGGTCCAGGCCATGCCGCAGCGGCAAGACCTGGGGTGGCGCTTTCGCTTTCGCATCGAGCAGGCCTGGCGTGTCGATGCTTCGGGACTTGTGCAAGCCGTGGATGTGACCGGCGATCTGCCTGCCCGGGTCTATCTGGGGTGGTACGGGCAGGAAGGACTGCATGACAGCGGCTGGAACCCCTCGGCTTTGCCGGAGCCTGTTCGGGCCGGCGAGCGCTGGCGCTTGCGGGTGCGCCTGAAAGCGCCACATGGGCACATGAACCCGCGCGGTTTTGACTACGAGTTGTGGTTGTGGGAACAGGGCATTCGCGCCACAGGCCATGTGCGCACCCGCGCCAAGGACCCCCCACCGCTGCGTCTGGGAAGCACCGGGTGGCACCCGATCGAGGGCTGGCGACAGACCGTGCGAGACCGCTTGTTGACCCAGTTGGCCGGGCCGGGTGCCGATGCCGATGCGGCCAGACGCGCCGGGGTGCTGGCCGCCTTGGTGGTGGGTGACCAGGCTGCCATAGACCGCAGCGACTGGGATGTGTTCAGGGCCACGGGCGTGGCCCATCTGATGAGCATTTCGGGCCTGCATGTGACCATGTTTGCCTGGTTGGCTTCGGCCTGTGTGGGCTGGGCCTGGCGGCGCTCGGCCCTGTGGGGCTTTGCCGGGCCTCTGCGCTGGCCGGCGGCGCACGTCGGGGCTGTTTCGGGTTTGATGCTGGCGGGCTTGTACGCCTTGTTCAGCGGATGGGGTCTGCCGGCACAACGCACCTTGTTGATGCTCCTGGTGGTGGTCGTGCTCAGGACAGCGGCACGCCACTGGCATGGCCCCCTGGTCTGGCTGACAGCGGGCGCCGTGGTCCTGCTCTGGGACCCCTGGGCCTTGTTGCAGCCCGGTTTCTGGTTGAGTTTTGTGGCGGTGGGCGTGCTGATGGCGGCGGACCCAAAGGCTGAACACAGGGCAGGGCGTGCACCTGCATGGCCCGAGGGGGATGCACCGACATGGCGCGAGGACACGCCTGACAGGCCATTGAAGCACCGTTTCGGTGCGAAATTGGGCGCCGCGGTGTCCGGATTTCTGGGGCAAGGCCTGGGGTCCTTGCTGCGTGAACAGGCCACGGTCAGCCTGGCCCTGGCCCCACTGACTTTGCTGTTTTTTGGCCAGGTGTCCCTGGTGGGTTTGCTGGCCAATGTGTTGGCCATTCCCTGGGTCACGCTGGTGGTCACGCCCCTGGCCATGTTGGGGGTGTTGGGCGCCGGTATCTGGGACCTGGCCTCCTGGGCCTTGCGGCCCTTGTCCACCTTGTTGGACTGGATGTCTGCGTGGCCGATGGCCAGCCTGTCGCGGGCCATGCCCCCCTGGGGCTTGGCCGTTTTGTCGATGCTTGGGGTATTGGGCCTGGTGCTGCGCGTGCCATGGTCTTGGAAGTTGCTGTGTGGGCCCTTGCTCTGGCCGGTGTTGTTCTGGTCACCCCTGCGGCCCTTGCATGGCCAGTTCGAATTGCTGGCCGCAGATGTCGGTCAGGGCAATGCGGTGTTGGTGCGCACCGCCAGCCACAGCCTGTTGTACGACGCCGGGCCGCGGTATTCGGCAGAAAGCGATGCGGGGCACCGCGTGCTGGTGCCCCTGCTGGCCCAAATGGGCGAGCGTCTGGATGTGCTGATGCTCAGCCACCGCGACAGCGACCACACGGGCGGTGCAGCGGCGGTGCTGGCCATGCAACAACAGGCCGAATTGTGGTCATCCCTGGAGGATGCCCATCCCTTGCACCGACTGCGCCCAGGCTGGACGCGCTGCCAGGCCGGTCAGTCCTGGGTCTGGGATGGCGTCCATTTTGAGGTCTTGTCCCCACCACCGGCCGAGCTTCGGTCTGCAAGGCTCAAGCCCAATGCGGTCAGCTGCGTGTTGCGCATCGCCTCTGCGCAAGGCTCGGCCTTGCTGGCGGGTGACATCGAGGCCCCACAAGAGTTGTCGCTGGTTCGGGCGGGTCTGTCTGCGGTGGATGTGTTGCTGGCCCCCCACCACGGCAGCCACACCTCGTCGAGCCTGCCGTTTTTGCAGGCACTGGCGCCCCAAATGGTGCTGGTTCAGGCGGGTTACCGCAACCGCTTTGGCCATCCGGCCCCCGAGGTGGTGGCGCGCTACCGGATGTTGGGCATGGCCTGGGTGGAAAGCGCGCGCTGCGGGGCGGCCACCTGGCGCAGCCAGGCCCCGGGCCGGGTGCATTGCGAGCGGGATGAGCGCCGAAGGTATTGGCACCATCCCATGGCCCCATGAATCCGGCCAGGGGGGGCCGCCTGGCATCGGCGCTGGCCGCTGGCCTGGACGCCGTGGGTACATTACTTGCTAAACAAGCGTCAGGAGTGAAGAGCCATGCGCCAATTCGATGAAATGTACAGCCGCTTGCCAGCCGCGGACGATGCGGGAGAAGTGAGAGAACATTACCTGAGCTATGCCCGGTGGTTGAAAGCCCAGGACCCGCAACTCATGGCGGCGCGGCGCGAAGAAGCGGAGATGATTTTTCGGCGTGTGGGCATCACTTTTGCGGTTTACGGCGACAAGGACGAAGACGGCTCGGGCACCGAGCGGCTGATCCCCTTTGACCTGATCCCCCGCGTGATCGCCGCCCAGGAGTGGGCCAGCATGGAGGCGGGCCTGGTGCAGCGCGTCACTGCTCTGAACCGCTTCATCCACGACGTCTACCACGACCAGGAAATCCTGAAGGCGGGCATCATCCCGCGCGAGCAGATCGAGGGCAATGCCCAGTTCCGCCCCGAAATGGTGGGCGTGGATGTGCCCAACAACATTTATTCGCACATCAGCGGCATCGACATCGTGCGCGCCCCCGACAGCGCGGGCAACGGCGAGTACTACGTGCTCGAAGACAACCTGCGGGTGCCCAGCGGCGTGAGCTACATGCTGGAAGACCGCAAGATGATGATGCGGCTGTTCCCGGACCTGTTCAGCCAGCACCGCGTGGCCCCGGTGGCGCATTACCCCGACTTGCTGCTCGAGACCCTGCGCGCTTCCAGCCCCGCCACCACGGCCGAGCCCACGGTGGTGGTGCTGACGCCAGGGATGTACAACAGCGCCTACTTTGAGCACGCCTTTTTGGCGCAGCAAATGGGGGTGGAGCTGGTCGAGGGCCAGGACCTGTTCGTCAAGGACCAGTTCGTCTACATGCGCACCACGCGCGGCCCCCGGCGGGTGGATGTGATCTACCGCCGGGTCGACGACGATTTTCTGGACCCCCAGGTGTTCCGCCCCACATCCACCCTGGGCTGTGCGGGTCTGATGGAGGCCTACAAGGCCGGCCATGTGGCGATTTGCAACGCGGTGGGCACCGGCGTGGCCGACGACAAGTCGATCTACCCCTATGTGCCCGACATGATCCAGTTCTACCTGGGCGAGGCGCCCATCCTCAAGAACGTGCCCACTTACCAGTGCCGCAAACCCGAGGATTTGCAGTACACCCTGGCGCACCTGAATGACCTGGTGGTCAAGGAAGTGCACGGCGCCGGTGGCTACGGCATGCTGGTCGGCCCGGCCTCAACGCGGGACGAAATCGAGCGCTTTCGGGCGGCCTTGCTGGCCAACCCCGAGGGCTACATCGCGCAGCCCACACTCAGCCTGTCGAGCTGCCCCACCTTTGTGGACAGTGGCATCGCGCCGCGCCACATCGACCTGCGCCCCTTTGTGCTGTCGGGCCGCACGGTGCAGATGGTGCCCGGGGGCCTGACCCGCGTGGCCCTGAAGGAAGGCTCCTTGGTGGTCAACAGCAGCCAGGGCGGCGGCACCAAAGACACCTGGATCTTGCAGGACTGAAGAGGAAGACCCACATGCTTTCAAGAACCGCCGACCACCTCTTTTGGATGTCCCGTTACATGGAAAGGGCGGAGAACACTGCCCGCATGCTCAACGTGAGCTACGAGACTTCTTTGTTGCCGCAATCGGCCGCTGCTGTCGAAGCCGGTTGGGAGGGCATCCTGTCGATCAGCGAACTGCTGCCCTCCTACCTGGCGCAGTACAAAAGCATCACGCCCCGGGATGTGATGGCCTTCATGGTCAAGAACGAGCACAACCCCTCGTCCATCCTGTCGTGCCTGCGGGCCGCCCGAGAGAATGCGCGTGCCGTGCGCGGCACGCTCACCACCGAGGTGTGGGAAACCCAGAACCAGACCTGGCTCGAAGTCAACCGCATGCTCAAGAGCGGAGAATTCGAGCGCGATCCGGGCCAGTTTTTTGAATGGGTGAAGTTCCGCTCGCACCTCTCGCGCGGCGTCACGGTGGGCACCATGCTGATGGACCAATCGCTGTATTTCATGCGCATGGGCACATTCCTGGAGCGGGCCGACAACACGGCGCGGCTGGTGGATGTGAAATTCCATGCCATGCAAAACGACTTTTTCGGAGCCCCGCAGTACGGCACCACCGAGACCGAGAGTGCGCAGGAATACGATTTCTACCACTGGAGTGCGATTTTGCGCAGCGTCAGCGGTTTCGAGGTCTACCGCAAGGTCTACCGCGACGTGATCCGTCCGGAGCGCGTGGCCGAGTTGCTGATCCTGCGCCCGGACATGCCCCGATCCTTGCACGCCAGCCTCAACGAAGTGGTGGCCAACCTCAAGCTGGTGTCGCACGATGCCGACAGCGACACCTTGCGCCATGCGGGCCGACTGCGCGCGGAGCTGGCCTTTGGCCGGATCGATGAAATTCTGGCCACCGGCTTGCACGCTTACCTGACACAGTTTCTTGACCGCGTGAATGTGCTGGGCAGCCGCATCAGCCGAGAATTTTTGATGCCGCAGGCGGCTTGATTCAGTCCAGCGTCAGCACCACCGGGGCGTGGTCGCTGGGGCGCTCGTTCTTGCGCGGGGCTTTGTCGATCAGGCAGGCGCTGGCGCGGGCCTTGAGGGCCCCGGTGATCAGGATGTGGTCGATGCGCAGGCCCCGGTTGCGGCGGAATGCAAACTCGCGGTAGTCCCACCAGCTGAAGCTTTTGTCGGGCTGCTCAAACAGGCGCAAGCTGTCGGTGAGGCCCAGACCGACCAAGGCCTGCAGCTTCTCGCGCTCGGCGTCGGTGCAGTGGATGGTGCCCGCCAGACCCACCGGGTCCCACATGTCGAGCTCGTCAAAGGTGATGTTGTAGTCGCCCAGCAGCACCAGATTCGGGTGCTGGGCCATCTCGCGGGCCACCCAGTCGCGCAAGGCGTCCAGCCAGCGCATCTTGTAGGCGAATTTGTCGCTGTCCGGGGCCTGCCCGTTGGGGAAGTAGGCGCCAATCACGCGCACGCTGCTGCCCTGGCCGTCGGGGTAGGTGGCGGCGATCACGCGCGACATCTCGTCTTCAAAGCCGGGGATGTTCTTGACGACGTCCTGGCCCGCGCTTGTCGAGATCAGCGCCACGCCGTTGTAGGTCTTCTGACCGAACCATTGCGCCTGATAACCCGCCTCGGCAAAGGCGGCGGCAGGGAACTTGTCGTCGGTGAGCTTGAGCTCCTGCAGGGCCAGCACATCGGTGGGGTGGGCGGCCAGCCAGTCGAGCACCTGCGGCAGGCGCACCCCCAGTGAGTTGACGTTCCAGGTGGCGATTTTCATGGTGTGCGTGGCTGTTGGTAGGTGACGAAGGCAAAGCCCATGCCACTGGCCGCGGTGTGCGATTCGCGATGCACTTCGCGCCAGCCTTCACCCAATTCGGGGGCGTAGGCGTCGCCCTCGAAGTCCTGCGCGATCTCGGTGACCACCGCCGTGTGGGCCAGGGGTTCGGCCTGGCGGTAAATTTCGGCGCCGCCCATGACCCAGGCGTCGGGCGCATCGCCGCACAGGCGCAGGGCCTCGGACAAGGAGCCGGCGCGTTGGGCACCTTCGGCGTGCCAATCGGGCTGGCGGGTGATGACGATGTTCACGCGCCCGGGCAGGGGGCGGAATTTGGGCGGCAGCGAGTCCCAGGTCTTGCGGCCCATGATGACCGGCTGGCCCAGCGTGAGGCGTTTGAAGTGCGCCAGGTCCTCGGGCAGGTGCCAGGGCATCTGGTTGTCCCGGCCAATCACGCCGTTGCGGGCGCGGGCATAAATCAGGTGCAGCTGCATCGGTCGGGGCTCAGACAGCGACGGGGGCCTTGATGGCGGGGTGGCACTCGTAGCCCAAGACTTCGAAGTCTTCAAATTCGTAATCGAAAATCGAAGCGGGTTTGCGCTTGATGTTCAGGGTCGGGTAGGCCATGGGGGCGCGGCTCAGTTGCAACTCGACCTGCTCGTGGTGGTTGCTGTAGATGTGGCAGTCGCCGCCCGTCCAGATGAAGTCGCCCACATCCATGTCGCACTGCTGCGCCACCATGTGGGTGAGCAGGGCGTAGCTGGCGATGTTGAAGGGCACCCCCAGAAAGATGTCGGCACTGCGCTGGTAAAGCTGGCAGGACAGGCGAGGTTTGTCGCCCGCCTTTTGCGGCGGCGCCACATAGAACTGGAAAAAGGCATGGCAAGGCATGAGCGCCATCTGGTCGAGCTCGGCCACGTTCCAGGCGCTGACGATGATGCGGCGGCTGTCGGGGTTGTTTTTGAGCGTGTCCATGACCTGCTGGATCTGGTCGATGTGGCCGCCGCCCGGGGTGGGCCAGCTGCGCCACTGCACGCCGTACACCGGGCCGAGCGAGCCGTCCTCGCGCGCCCATTCGTCCCAGATGGTGCAGCCGCGCTCTTGCAGCCATTTCACGTTGCTGTCGCCGCGCAAGAACCACAGCAATTCGACAATGATGGCCCGCAAAAACACCTTTTTGGTGGTCACCAGCGGAAAGCCCTCGTTCAGGTCAAAACGCATCTGGTGGCCAAACACGCTGCGCGTGCCGGTGCCGGTGCGGTCACCCTTGTGCACCCCCGTCGTGTAGACGTGGCGCATGAAGTCTTCGTATTGGCTGCGGATGGGGCGGGCGGGCGTGTTCATGGGGCTACAGTTTAGTGCCTGGTCGGCGGGTATTCGGTGGGCGGCAAACCTGACAGGGTGCGGGCTTGGCGGCCAAGTTCATTGCCAGCGCGCATCGTGGCGCAAGGGACTCTCTAGAATGGACCGAGCGGGCCAAAAACGTCCCGACCAAACGGTCCGACAGCCTCATGCGATGACTTTGCCGGGGTTGAGCAGCTGATGGGGGTCGAGCGCCTGCTTGACGGCCCGCATCATGGCCATCGCCGTGGGGTCCTTGTAGAGCGGCAACTTGCCCACCTTGAGTTCACCCACGCCGTGTTCGGCGCTGATGGAGCCGTCAAAGCGTTTGACCTGGTCAAACACCAGGGTGTTCACCCGGTCCTCGTTGTCGCGCAAAAAGGATGGACCGTCCACGCCTTCGGGCGCTTGCACGTTGTAGTGCAGGTTGCCGTCACCCAGGTGGCCAAAGTCGACCATGCGCACACCGGGCACCTCGCGCGCCAGCAGGGCATCGGTCTCGGCCACAAAGGCGGGGATGCGCGAGACCGGGATGCTGATGTCGTGCTTGATGTTCAGGCCTTCTTCCACCTGGGCCAGGGTGATGCTCTCGCGGATGTGCCACAGGCTGCGCCCTTGTGCGAGGCTTTCGGCCACCACGGCGTCGCTGACGCAACCGGCCTCCAGCGCCGCTTCGAGCAGCGCTTCAAATTGGCCACGGGCGTGGCTTTCGCCTTCGCTGTCCGAGTTTTCCAGCAACACACACCAGGGGGTGTCCTGCCACAGCGGCACGCGCAGCTGGGGGAAGTGTTTGTCAACCAGGCTGAGGGCAAACTGGTTCATGACCTCAAAGCCGGTCAGGCCCGGCCCCAGGCGCTGGTGGGCCAGGCCCAGCAGCTGCACCGCCGCTTCCATGCTGGGCACTGCGGCCCAGGCCGTCAGTTGCGCGGCAGGCCGGGGGAAGAGTTTCATGGTGGCGGCGGTGATGATGCCCAGCGTGCCTTCGCTGCCAATCATCAGGTTGCGCAGGTCGTAGCCCGTGTTGTCTTTGCGCAGGCCCGTCAGGCCGTGCCAGACCTCGCCTTGCGCGGTCACGACTTCCAGGCCCAGGCACAGCTCACGCGTGTTGCCATAGCGCACCACCTGCGTGCCGCCCGCGTTGGTGCCCAGGTTGCCGCCGATGGTGCAGCTGCCCTCAGCCCCCAGGCTCAAGGGGAACAGAAAACCGGCCGCCTCGGCGGCGGCTTGCAGGTTTTGCAGCACGCAACCGGCCTCTGCGGTGATGGTCAGGTTGGCTGGATCCAAGGCCCTCACCGCGTTCATGCGGGTCATGCTCAGCACAATCTGTGTGCCTGAACCATCGGGCACGCCGCCCACCACCAGCCCGGTGTTGCCCCCTTGCGGCACGATGGGGGTGTGGTGCGCGGCGCAGGCCTTGACCACCGCAGCCACCTCCTGGGTGGTGCCCGGGCGCACCACGGCCAGGGCGCGGCCCCGCACCCGTTTGCGCCAGTCCTGCTCCCAGGGGCTCAGGTCGTTGGCCGGGTCGTCGTGGGTCAGGACGTGGGCAGCGCCACAGATCTGGCGCAGTTGTTCGAGCAAGGGCTGGGTCATGGTGGTCAATCCCGGGGGACGGGCACAAAATTGCCCGTGGCTTTGGCGGCTTTGAAGCGGATGCGCACATGCAGGGCACAGGCCACAAACAAAGTGGTGCACAAAAGGACCTGCAGCCCGGCCAGCCCGCTGGAGGGCCAGGCGTCGCCCCAGGCGCGCACCACGCCTTCGGTGAAATACAGCCACACCAGCATGCTGACCCAACGGTAGGTGTACATGCGGTTTTTCAGCAGGCCGGCCACGGGGATGCACAGGGGCAGCACCTTGATGGCCCACCAGCTGCCCCCATCGCGCAGCGGGGCCAACCAGATTTCCCAGGCCAGGCCCAGCACGATCAGGCCCAGCAGGCTGCCCACAGCCAGCCAGCGGGTGGTGTCCAGCCCTGCCGGTGCTGTTTCTTCGGGCGGTTGGGTGCGTGTTTCGGGGTTCGTGTTCATTGCGGTGGCATCATACCGGGCATGCCTTCTTCCTTGACAAAGACCTCTTTGCGCGCTCACATCGGCCTGTGGTGGCAGGAGCTGTCTGTTTTTCCTTGGCGCCAGATGGGTGCCGTGCTGGCCGATCGGTTTCGCGAAGCGCGTTTGGGCGTGAGCGCCAGCTCCCTGACCTTCACCACCGTGCTGGCCATGGTGCCGCTGTTTGCGGTCGGGTTGGCGGTCTTTTCGGCTTTTCCGGTGTTTGGCAAATTTCAGGAGGCCATCCAGCGTTGGCTGGTCGAAAGCCTGGTGCCGGACAGCATGGCCCGGCAAGTGCTGAGTTACCTGACCCAGTTTTCACGCAAGGCCAGCCGCCTGGGCACGGCCGGCTTGGCGGTGGTGCTGCTCTCGGCGGTGTTCCTGATGGTGACCATCGAGCGCACCCTGGGGCAGATCTGGCGGGTGCAGCGCCAGCGGCCTTTGCCGCAGAGGGTCTTGCTGTACTGGTCCGCCATCACGCTGGGGCCCCTGCTTTTGGGCAGCAGCCTGGCCCTGACTTCTTACGTGGTCACAGCTTCACGCGATGTGGTGAATGTGCTGCCGGGTTCCACCCGTTGGTTGCTTGACGGTTTTGAATTCCTGATGTTGACGGCTTGCGTCAGCGGTTTGTATTTTTATGTGCCCTACACCCGTGTGCGCTGGCGGCATGCGATCACGGCGGGCTTTGTGGTGGCGGGTTCGCTCGAAGTGGCCAAAAAAGCCATGGCTTTTTACCTGTTGCAGGTGCCCACTTATTCGCTGGTTTATGGTGCATTTGCTGCGGTGCCGATCATGCTGGTCTGGGTTTATGTGACCTGGTTGCTGGTCTTGCTGGGGGCGGTGCTGGCGTCCAGCTTGCCCGAGCTGGGGCGTCAAGCCTGGCGCAAGCCCGATGGTGCGGGCTGGTCCTTCCGGCTGGCGCTGGAGGTGCTGGCCGAACTGAACGCCGCCAAAGCCACCGAACGGCGCGGCTGGAGCGCCGACGAACTGGCCATGCGCTTGCGGGTCGAGGTGGGTGAATTGCGGCAAGTCCTCGAGGTGTTGCAGGGCCTGGACTGGGTGGGGCGCTTGTCCGAGCCCAACGACCTGGGCCAGGCCCGTCAGGTCCTGCTGGTCGACCCTGTGATGGCCAGCGTGTCGCCGTTGGCCGATCGTCTGCTGGTGTTGCGGGGGTCAGCCACCGACCCGGTCTGGCAGCACACCGGCCTTGAACGGATTCGGCTGGCCCAGTTGCTGCCTGAAACCGCGGTCACGGGCTGAAGCGTCAAAAACTCACCCGCCCGCGCCACATGTCGCGGTACATCACCCAGTCGCCCATGAAGCTGTAGAGCGGGCGCTTGAAGCTGGCCGGCTTGTTTTTCTCGAACACGAAATGCCCAATCCAGGCGCAGCCGTAGCCGCAAAGCAGGCCATACAGCAGGTATTGCGGCTTGCCGGTGATGGCCAGCATGGCCAGACAGATCAGGCTCAAGGTGCTGCCCACGAAATGCATGCGGCGGCAAATGCGGTGGTTGTGTTCACTCAGGTAGAAGGGGTAGAACTCGGCAAAGCTGGCGTGCTGTATCGCCTCTGTCTGGGGCTGGTCCATGCGGTTTCTCCTGTCGGTTATCGGATCGAAAACGGCGCGTGCAAAAAGCCGCGAAACCTGGCCCGACCGCCACGCACCGGCGTTTGCGTGAGCCGATGGTCGGGAAAGCGCTGCAAAAATCGCCCGATGGCCACCCGGCCCTCCAGGCGCGCCAAACTCAGGCCGGCACACTGGTGCACCCCAAAGCCAAACGCCAGGTGCTTGTTGCCGGTGCGCCGCAGGTCCAGGTGTTCGGGGTGCTCGTACACCGCCGGGTCGCGGTTGGCCGCGCCAATGCACAGCGTCAGCAAGGCCCCGGCGGGCAGATCGACCCCGTTGAGCCGCGTCGCCTGCAGGGCCCGGCGGTTGCCCAACTGGTTGGACGATTCAAAGCGCAGCAACTCGTCCACCGCCAGGCCCAGAATCTGTGCGCGTGCTGCTTCGGTGGCCGCTTGTTTCAGATCGGCCTGCAGTTGCAGGCTTTGCTCGGGCCACTCCTGCAGGGCGATGAGCCCGTTGCCGATCAGGTTGGTGGTGGTCTCATGTCCGGCGTTGAGCAGGAACACGCAGTTGTGCAACAACTCGACTTCGCTCAGGGCCTCACCACTTTCTTCCCCTTGAATCAGCCGGGTCAGCACATCCTGCTCCGGGTCACCGGGGCATTGGCGGCGCTGGGCGACGAGTTCGCGCAGGTAGGCCAGAAACTCGCTCACGCTGCGGTGGCCCAGCGCTTCCTGCTCGGGCGTGAGGGCGGGCTCGAGCGCACCCAGTATCGCCAGAGACCAGGCGCGCAGGGGCTCGCGCTCGGCGTGCGGCACGCCCAGCAGGTTGCCGATGATCTCGACCGGGATGGCTGAGGCGAAATCTTCAATCAGGTCCCCCCCGCCCTGGGCTTCGATGCGGTCCAGCAGGGTGTCCACCAGCTGCACCAGTCCCGGCTCCATGGCCTCGATGGCGCGGCGGGTGAGGGCGCCCATGATCAGGCGGCGCACCCGGGTGTGCAGCGGCGGGTCGTTGAAGACCAGGCTGTGGGTGTGGTGCTCGAACAGCGGCGCCAGGCCTCGGGGCGTGGCCCAGGGCGGCTGGTTGAACGGCGCGTGGTTGTACTTGGGGCCGAACTCGATCTGTTTGTCGGAGCTGAAGAGCTTGGCGTCGCGGTACACCGCCACCAGATCGGCATGCCGTGTGAGGAAATAGGAACCATCGGGCATGGGCTTGATGGGGTCGGTTTCGCGCAGTGCGGCATACACCGGGTACGGGTTGTCCAGAAAATCACGCGGCAAGGCCCGCAGGTCAAGGCTTTGGGCCAACTCGCGGGCCCTGTCTGCCGACAGGGGCGGGGTGATGTGGGCAGTCAGTGTGTTCATGTTGCAGGAGCGCTCACCTGTGCGCGAATGGCCGTCACGCCCTCGGTTTCAAAAAATCCTTGAGGGCTTGCAGCACGCCCTCGGGCGCTTCGGTCATGAGCGAATGTCCTGCGGGCAGCTTGACCACTTGGGGTTGAGCGCACACATCGATCAGGCTTTGCGCAGCCCTGGAGGGCGTCATCTGGTCGGCACTGCCAAGCACAAACAGGGTGGGGCATGCCACACGGGGCATGGCGGCTTGGGCGCCTGCATAGCTGTCGCAGGCCTTGAAGCCGGTATGGAACACATTGACCTGTGTGTTGCTGGCCAACACGCGGCGCATGAGGGCTTTGCTGCCGCCGTACAGCCAGGTGCCCGGGCCCAAAGCCGAAGGCGGTGGTGCCAGGGTGGAATGCGAAAAGCTGTTGACCATGTCGATGGCGCGCAAGGGGTCGCTGACCGATAACTCGAGCAAGGCGGGTGAGACGCGCATGGGGTAGGCGGTGCCGACCATCACCAGGTGGCTGACGCGCCCGGGGTGTGCCGTTGCATCGCGTGCCGCCGCTTCGAGGGCGATCAGCGAGCCAAAGCTGTGGCCGATCAGCGCGGCTTTGTTGATCTTCAGCGCATCCAAGAGTTCAATGATGGTGTCAGCGGCTTCCTCCACACTTTGTGGTGGCGTGCCTTCGCTTTTGCAGTGGCCGGGCAGGTCAATCGCCAGCACGTTCCAGCCGTGGTGGGCCAGGTAGCGGCTTTGCAAAATCCAGACGCTGTGGTCGTTGAGCACGCCGTGGATGAACACCGCGGTGGGCTGGTCCGGGTGGAAGTCCTTGCCGCCGGTGTAGGCGTACAGCGGGTGGCCTTGAACGGTGATTTTCATGGTCAGGCCCCCGCTTTCTCAGCCGCTTTGAGGGCTTTTTTCAGGTCGTCGATCAGGTCGGCCGGGTCCTCCAGGCCGATCGACAGGCGGATGGTGCCGGGGCCGATGCCGCCTGCGGCCAGCGCCTCGTCGCTCATGCGGAAATGCGTGGTGCTGGCCGGGTGGATCACCAGGCTCTTGGCGTCGCCCACATTGGCCAGGTGGCTGAAGACCTTGAGCGCCTCGATGAAGGCCTTGCCCTGGGCGCGACTGCCCGCGATGTCGAAGCTGAAGACCGAGCCGGCGCCGCGCGGCAGCAGTTGCTGCGCCAGCGCGTGGCTGGGGTGGCCCTCGAGCATGGGGTGGCCGACGCGGCTGACCATCGGGTGCGCGGCCAAAAATTCAACCACTTTGGCGGTGTTGTCCATGTGGCGCGCCATGCGCAGGGGCAGGGTCTCGATGCCTTGCAGGATCAACCAGGCGCTGTGGGGCGACAGGCAGGCACCAAAGTCGCGCAGGCCCTCGCGGCGCGCGCGCAGCAAAAAGGCGCCCACGGTGCTTTCCTCGCTGAAGACCATGTTGTGAAAGCCCTCGTAGCGCTCGGTCAGCTCGCTGAACTTGCCCGAGCGCTCCCAGTCAAAACTGCCGCCATCCACCAACACGCCACCAATCACGGTGCCGTGCCCCGAGAGGAACTTGGTGGCCGAGTGGTAGACCAGATCGGCGCCGTGGTCCAGCGGTTTGATCAGCCAAGGCGAGGTGAGGGTGGAGTCCACCAGCAGCGGCACACCCGCTTCGTGGGCGATCTGGCCGATGGTGGGGATGTCCAGCACATCCAGCCCCGGGTTGCCCACGGTCTCGCCAAAAAACAGTTTGGTGTTGGGTCGCACCGCCGCGCGCCAGGCGTCGGTGTCGCCGGGCTGGACAAAGGTGGTCTCGATGCCAAAGCGCCGCAAGGTGTAGTGCAGCAGGTTCTGTGAGCCACCGTACAGTGCGGTCGACGCCACGATGTGGCTGCCCGCGCCCATCAGGGTGGCCACGGCCAGGTGCAGCGCGGCTTGGCCGCTGGCGGTGGCAATCGCCCCGATGCCGCCCTCCAAAGCGGCCACGCGCTGCTCGAGCACAGCGGTGGTCGGGTTGCTGATGCGGCTGTAGACGTGGCCGGCCCGCTCGAGGTTGAAGAGCGCGGCGGCCTGGTCGCTCGACTCGAACACGAAAGATGTGGTCAGGTGAATCGGCACGGCGCGTGCGCCCGTGCTGGGGTCCGGCGCCGCGCCGGCGTGCAGGGCCAAAGTGTCAAAACCGGGATCGCTGTAACCCGCCATGGTTGGTCTCCGAAAAAAACAAGCATAAGGCATGTCCAGCGCCTGATCGCGAAGGGCATTGTGGGCTATATTGACATCCGGCCTCATCCTTTTGGACTCTCCAGGAGAAACACCATGCAAGTCAGCGACATCCTCCGTGTCAAGGGCGGCACCCTCTTCACCGTGCAGCCTGACGAACCCCTTGCCCGCGCCATGACCGACATGGCCGAAAAAGACATCGGCTCCCTGGTGGTGATGTCCCGGGGCCAATTGGTGGGCATGCTGACCTTTCGTGAAGTCATCCAGCAAATCGTCAAGAACGGCGGTCAAGCCGGTCACACCGTGGTGCGTGAGGCGATGGCGCAGCAGCCGGTCACCTGCGCCGGCGACACCGACATCGATGAAGTGCGCCGCTTGATGCTGGAGCACCACGCCCGCTACATGCCCGTCATGGACCAGCAAATGCTCATGGGCGTGATCAGCTTTTACGACGTGGCCAAGGCGGTGGTGGACAGCCAGAACTTTGAAAACACCATGCTCAAGGCCTACATCCGCGATTGGCCCGCTGGCGGCCCTGCCGACGCCGACCACGCCAAGCAGTGAGGCGGGGGCCCGCTCTGGGATAATCTGCACCCATGAGCGGAAACACCTTTGGACATCTCTTCGCGGTCACCAATTTCGGTGAATCCCACGGCCCGGCCATTGGCTGCGTGATCGACGGCTGCCCGCCGGGCCTGCCCCTGACGGAGGCCGACATCCAGCCCGATCTGGACCGCCGCCGCCCGGGCACCAGCAAATTCGTCACCCAGCGCAACGAGCCCGATGCGGTGCAGATCGTCTCGGGCGTGTACCAGGGCCTGACCACCGGCACCCCGATTTGCCTGCTGATCCAGAACACCGACCAGCGCAGCAAGGACTACGGCGACATCCTGCAGACCTTCCGTCCGGGCCATGCCGACTACACCTACTGGCGCAAATACGGGCTGCGCGATCCGCGCGGCGGTGGCCGCTCTTCGGCCCGGCTGACGGCCCCCATGGTGGCGGCGGGTGCCGTGGCCAAAAAATGGTTGAAAGAAAAATTCGGCACCACCTTTGTCGGCTGCATGACGCAGATCGGCGACTTGCCGATCGGCTTTGAGGCCTGGGACCATGTGCCGAACAACCCGTTTTTTGCCCCGCTGGCCGATGTCTCGGCGCTCGAGGACTACATGAACGCGCTGCGCAAGTCGGGCGACTCGTGCGGCGCGCGGCTGCGCGTGGTGGCCCGTGGCGTGCCGGTGGGCCTGGGCCAGCCCCTGTTTGACAAGCTCGACGCCGACATCGCTTTCGCCATGATGGGCATCAACGCCGTCAAGGGGGTCGAGATCGGCGCCGGTTTTGGCTGCGTCACGCAAAAGGGCAGCGACGCGGGCGACGTGCTCACCCCCGAGGGCTTTGTGGGCAACAACGCGGGCGGCGTGTTGGGCGGCATCAGCACCGGGCAGGACATCGAGGTGTCGATCGCCATCAAGCCGACCAGCTCGATCTTGATCCCGCGCGAGAGCATCGACGCGCAGGGCCAGCCCACCGAAGTCATCACCAAGGGCCGCCACGACCCCTGCGTGGGCATCCGTGCCACCCCCATTGCCGAGGCCATGCTGGCCCTGGTGGTGATGGAGCACGCCTTGCAGCACCGCGCCCAGTGCGGCGACGTGACGCACGAGCTGTCGCCGATTGCCGCAGCCAAGCCGTAAGGCATGACCACCCGCCGCCAGCTTTGGCCGTTTGCCGCGCTGTCGGCCAGTTATTTCGCGCACATCGGGTTTTTCAATCCTTACCTGCCGCTGTGGCTGCAGGACATGGGTTTGAGCCTGCTGACCATCAGTGTGCTCACGGCCGTGCAAGCCACCACCCGTTTGTTTGCACCCTATGCCTGGGGGGCCTTGAGCGACCGCACGGGCGAGCGTGTCAAGTTGCTGCGCATCGGCGCCAGTGTGGCATTTGCCACGGCTTGTTTGTTGTTCAGGGATTGGAGCCCGGTGGCATTGGGCCTGGTGTTGCTGCTGATGTTCAGCCACACCAGCGCCATGATGCCGATGAGCGAAGCGGCCATGGCCCACCTGGTCAGCCGGGAGGGCGGCTTTGACACCAAACGCTATGGCCGGGTTCGCCTTTGGGGCTCGGTGGGTTTTTTGGTGACCGTGTTCGCAGCGGGGGCCTGGTTTGAAACGTTTGGCATGCAGCACTTTCCCGGCTGGACGGTGCTGACGTTGGGGGCGGTGTTGCTCAGTGTCTGGTGGATGCCAGACATCCGGGAGTCGAGTCCCCAGGTCCGTGAACATGTGCCGGTCATGCCGGTGCTGCGGCAAGCCCCTGTGCGCTGGTTTTTTGTGTCCACGTTTTTCCATGTGCTGTCGCACATTGGCATTTATGTTTTCTTCTCCCTGTACCTGGACTCGCTGGGTTACAGCAAGACCATGATTGGCCTGTTGTGGGCGGTGTCGGTGGCGGTCGAGGTGGTCTGGTTTTTTACCCAGTCCCGCTGGTTGCCGCGCATCCCTTTGTCGGGTTGGCTGGTGGCCTGCTCGGGCGTGATGCTGTTGCGCATGGGCCTGACGGTCGCCTGGGCCGATGTGCTGTGGGTTTTGTTGCTGGCGCAAACGCTGCATGCCATCACCTTTGCCACCCACCACACGGTCTGCATCGCCATGATTTCGCAGCACTTTCCGGACCGTTTGCGTGGTCGCGGCCAGGCGCTGTACACCGTGGTGGCCTATGGGTTTCCGGGTGTTTTGGGGGCTTTGCTCGGCGGCATCCTCAGTGAGCGTTGGGGCCTGCAAAGCGTGTTTTTGGCCAGCTGCCTGATCAGTGTGGTGGCCACGGCCGCCGCCTTCAAAGTGTGGCGTTTGCATCACCCGCGCCGGGTGTCTGCGCCTTGATGGAGTGGGACCTTGTTGCCTGAATTTTTACCGCCTGAAATGGCCCTCTCCTTGCGTGATGTGCAACGCCACGAAACCCAGTGGCAGGGTGCCCGCATGGTGTGGCACGCCTGGGGTCCGTTGAGGCAACCCCCGCTGGTTTTGCTGCATGGCGGCAGCGGCAGCTGGACCCATTGGGTGCGCAATATCGCCGCTTTGCGTGATGCAGGCTGGCGGGTGCTGGTGCCCGATTTGCCCGGTTTTGGCGACTCGGACCTGCCCGCCGGCTGCACCGATGTCGACGCTTTGCCTGCGCATTTGCATGCGGGCTTGCAGCAGATGCAAGCCTGCGGGCTTTGCGCCGGGCCGGTGAGCGTGGTGGGGTTTTCTTTTGGCGCCATGGCAGGCGCCCTGTGGCTGGCCGAGCACCCCCATGACGCCACGCAACTGGTGATGGTGGGCGCGCCCGGCATGGGGCTGGCGGTGTCAGAGCGGGTGCCGCTCAAGGGCTGGCGGCATTTGGCCAGCGCCGAGGCGCAAGAGGCGGTGCACCGGCACAACCTGATGGCCCTGATGCTGGAGTCACCCGCTTCTTTGGATGCGCTGGCGCTGAGCTTGCATGCGGCCAATGTGCAACGCGACCGAATGCCCCGCCGCCGGTTGTCTTCCACCGACATCGTGGCGCGGGCCTTGCCACGGCTGAAGGTCCCGGTGAGCGCTGTGTTTGGCGAGCACGATGCGCTGTACCGGGAACGCTTGGGCGAACTGCGCGCGGCCATGCCGGGGTGGTGCGCCTCCTGGGGGCAATGGCACACGGTGGCGGGTGCCGGCCATTGGGTGCAGTACGAGGCCTCGCGGGCTTTCGATGCGGCCCTGCGCATGACCTTGGGCCGCCAACGGCCTTGACGCAGCGGGATTGGGCGGGCCTCAGCGGGCGGCCGCCGACACCGCTGCCCGCAGGCCCAGCAGGTAGCTGTCCACGCCAAAACCGGCGATCTGGCCTCGGGCGATGTCGGCGATCACCGAATGGTGGCGAAACGCTTCTCGGGCATGGATGTTGGACATGTGCACTTCGATGATGGGGCACTTCAGGATGGCCAGCGCGTCGCGAATGCCGTAGCTGTAGTGGGTCCAGGCGCCGGCGTTGATGACCACCGCCTGCACGCCCTCGGTGTGGGCGCGGTGGATCCGCTGGGCCATTTCACCTTCGATGTTGGTCTGAAAGCACTCGACCTGAGCGCCCAGGGTTTGACCCAGTGCGCTCAGCTGGGCGTTGATGTCGTCGAGCGTGGCCGTGCCGTATTGGGCCGGGTCACGTTGGCCGAACATGTTCAGGTTGATGCCGTGCAGGACAAGGATCTTCATGGTGGGGCTCTATCGCTCAGGAAATCATGGGAATTGAGGGCTTGGTCTGCGATTGTCGGTGATTTGCGGCAATATCCAAGGCGCTTTCTGAAAGTGACTCATGACCCCTTTGAAAATAGATTTTGTCTCTGACATTGCCTGCCCCTGGTGCGCCGTGGGTCTGGGTGCGCTCGAAAAGGCATTGCACCGTCTGGACGGGGAGGTCACGGCGGAACTGAATTTTCAGCCCTTTGAGCTGAACCCGCACATGCCCCCTGGCGGGCAGGATCTGGCCGAGCATCTGACGCAAAAGTATGGCTCGACCCCGGAACAACAGACGCAAATCCGCCAGACGATCGCGGCGCGTGGGGCCGAGGTGGGTTTCGAATTCCACCCGGGCGGCCGAGGCCGGGTGTACAACACCTTCAATGCCCACCGCTTGCTGCACTGGGCTGAGGGCCAAGGGGCTGGCGCCCAGCACCGCCTGAAAAAAGCTTTTTTGGAGGCCTACCAGGGCCGCGCCGAATGCATGGAAGACCCCGAGGTTTTGCTGGCGGGCGTGGTGGCGGCGGGCCTGGATGTGGACGCTGCCCGTGCGGTGCTGCAAAGCGACGCGCACACCACCGAGGTGCGAGAGCGCCAACAGTTCTACACCCAGGCGGGCATCCGTTCGGTGCCTGCCATCATCATCAACGACCGCCATTTGATCTCGGGCGGCCAGCCGGTCGAGGTCTTTGAGCAGGCGCTGCGGCGCATCGCTTTGGGCGAGGTCTCTTGAGCATGGCCTGCACAACACGCCGCAAGTGGCTGGGTCAATGGGGCGGGGCTGCGGCTGTGGCGTGGGTGGGCGTTCCGAGCGCAGTGCTCGCACAGCCAGACGCCAACGCTGCCAAGATCGAGTTGTTGCGTCTTTGGCGTCAAAGCGGTGGTGCGCTGCTGATTCGCCATGCCGCAACCGAAGCGGGCTTGGGCGACCCGCCTGAATTTGCTTTAGGGCAGTGCCGCACCCAGCGCAATTTGAGCGAGGACGGCAAGCAAGCCTCGAGGGCTTTGGGCGTGTGGCTGAAGGCGCAAAATTTCAAGCCGGATGCGGTGCTCAGCAGCCAATGGTGCCGCTGCCAAGACACGGCGCGACTGGCTTTTGGGCAGTTCGAAGACTGGCCAGCCTTGAACAGCACCTTTGCCGGGCAGGGCGATCCTGCTGCGCAGCAAAAGGCCTTGTTGGCCCGTTTGCGTGGATTGCCTCAAAGGCGCACCGAGGTGTGGGTCACGCACCAAGTCATCATGACCGGCTTGACCGGGGCTTACCCCAGCATGGGTGAGGGGTTTTTGGTGGATCGGCAAGGCCGTTTGCTGGCCCGAGCGGAGCTCGCCCCATGAGCGCCTTGCACCGCTTGACCGTTTATTTTGACGGTTCATGCCCCATGTGCCGACGAGAGATCGCCATCTACCGCCGCTTGCCGCAGGCCGGCGCCATCGACTGGGTGGATGTGAGCACCGGCGCCGAACTGGGCGGCTCCCTGAGCTGTGCACAGGCCATGGCCCGCTTTCATGTGCGCGACGGCCAGGGGCGGCTGTACAGCGGTGCGGCGGCGTTTTCCCACATGTGGCGGGTGTTTCCCGGTTGGCGCTGGCTCGGTTGGCTGTCGGCCTGGCCACCCTTGTCCTGGCTGTTCGAGGCCGCTTACCGCTGTTTTTTGCCGCTGCGCCCGACCCTGCAAACCTGGGTGCGGCGGTGGTCTGGCGAGGAGACCCCGCGATGATCCAAGTTGCTGATGGGTGGCGGGCTGCCGCCGCTGGTGTGGCCCTGCTGGCGCTGTCCCAAGCAGGCGCCCAGACCCCGGGCCCCATGGGCGAGAAAGTGCCCTTGGGAAACTGGGCCATCGACCGCACCGAAGTCACCATTGGCCAGTTCGAGCGCTACGTGCGGGCCACCGGCACCGTGACCCGCGCCGAGAAAGAAGGCGGCGGCTTTGAGTACGGCGCGGGTTGGGAACGCCGCCCCGGCTGGTCGTGGCGACGGCCGGATGGTGTGCCCGCCAGCCTGGATTTGCCGGCCGTGCACCTGGACTTTGCCGAGGCGCAGGCTTACTGCCGCTGGGCCGGGGGGCGCTTGCCCACCGGCGCCGAATGGCAAAAGGCGGGCTTCACCGAGTTGCGCGAGGCGCCCCCTGCACCCTGGGTCAAGGGCCGCACCTACCCTTGGAGCACCGGCGACAGCCCGCAAGGGGCCAACACCAGCGACGCCGATCCCTGGCCACGGGCGGCGCCCGCCGGGGCCACGCGCCAGGGCGTGAACGGGCTGTTCGACATGGGGGCGAATGTCTGGGAATGGACCACCGACGCGCGGGGCCAAGAGCGCCGCACGGTGGGCGGCTCCTGGTGGTACGGGGCTTTCAACATGAAAGCCGATGTGCAGGCCTACAAACCGGCCGATTTTTACGCGGTCTACATCGGCTTTCGCTGCGCGTATGACCTGTCGCCTGGCCAAAGGCCAGCCGGCCAGACCCGGCCATGATGCACGCCTTGCCCGAGGGCTACCGCGCCCTCGTGATCGGTGCGAGCGGCGCGATCGGCAGTGCCATGCTGCAACAGTTGCAACAGGACCCCCGCTGCGCGGCGGTGCTGGGGGTGTCGCGCCAAAGCACACCGGGCTTGGATTTGCTGAACGAGGCCAGCATCGCCGCCTGTGCACAGGTGCTGGCTGCGCAAGGGCCGTTCCACCTGGTGCTGGACGCCACCGGGGCGCTCACGGTGAACGGCCGCGGACCCGAGAAACGCCTGGACGAACTCGGCGCCACGGCGCTGCTGGACACCATGCACCTGAATGCCGTGGGGCCGGGCCTGCTGCTCAAACACTTTGCCCCCCTGCTGGCCACCGGCCAGCGTGTCGTCTGGGGCAAGCTGTCGGCCCGCGTGGGCAGCATCGAAGACAACCGCAAGGGTGGCTGGTACGGCTACCGTGCGGCCAAGGCCGCGCTCAACATGTTGCTGCAAACCGCCGCCATTGAAATCGCCCGCCGCAGACCCCTGGCCGTGCTGGCGGCCTTGCAACCGGGCACGGTGCAATCCAGTCTGAGCCAGCCTTTTGTGGGCGACGATGCGATGCCTCCCGAGGCCTCGGCGCGGCGTTTGCTGTCGGTGCTGGACGCCCTGCAGCCCACGGGCCGTGCACAGTTTGTCGACCACCAGGGGCAGTCCCTGCCCTGGTGAGCCAGCAGCCGGCAGGGGGCGGTCGGCTGGCACGGCGGCCACCCGCCGCTGCAGTGCGATGCGCTGGCCCACACCCCAGCGGTTTACCCCCGCCAACTGTGCGCCAGGCTGTGGATAAGTCCATGAACAAGCCCCGCGACCCGCATGCCTGTTGGCTTGACATGGATTGCCCAAAAATGAGGCAATGGCTTCAGCCCAGGGCCTTGGCGATTTTTTGGCGGGCCACGGTGGGTTTGGGGCACTGGCCGCGTGGCAGGTCAAACCACTGGCGCACATCGCTGTCCAAGCCCACGCCGTGCATGAAGTTGTAGATGGCTTTTTTCAGGCCCTGGCCCAGCAGGTCGTGGTCCACGCCCGCCGGCAGCGGGGTGGGGTCGACAAAGCCCACATCGTTTTGCGCGAAACTGCCCTCGGGCAGGGGCAAGAGCGTCACGCCGTAAGCCTCGGGGTGTTGGCCCACGGGCGAATGCACGGTGCAGACAAAGCGGTGGAAGAAGCCGCTGTGGATGCAGCCGTTTTCAAACAACTGGCGCACGTATTCGAGCGCGTCCACCGTGTCCTGCACGGTCTGCGTCGGAAAGCCGTACATCAGGTAGGCGTGCACCAGCACCCCCGCATCGGCAAAGCCTTTGGTGACCTGCGCCACCTGCTCGACCGAGACGCCTTTTTTCATGAGGTGGAGCAGCCGGTCCGACGCCACTTCAAGGCCGCCCGACATGGCGATGCAGCCGCTTTGCGCCAGCAATTCGCACAACTCGGGGGTGAAGGTTTTCTCAAAGCGGATGTTGCCCCACCAGGAGATCTGCACGCCCCGGCGCAGCAGCTCCTCGGCCAGGGCCTTGAGGGCTTTGGGCGGGGCGGCTTCGTCCACAAAATGGAAACCGGTCTGGCCCGTCTCGGCCACGATGGCCTCGATGCGGTCGACCAGGGTGCTGGCCTGGGCGGTTTCGTAGCGGCTGATGTAGTCCAGGCTCACGTCGCAAAAGCTGCACTTTTTCCAGTAGCAGCCGTGCGCCACGGTGAGCTTGTTCCAGCGCCCGTCGCTCCACAGCCGGTTCATGGGGTTGAGCATGTCCAGCAGCGACAGGTATTGGTGCAGGGGCAGGCCGTCCCAGGTGGGCGTGCCCACCTCTTCGAAGGGGACGTCGGGCTCTTGCAAGTTCACATACTGCACTTGGCCAGCGTCGCTGCGCACAAAGGTGCGCTGCAGGCGCTGCGCGCTGCGCTGGCCTTGCAGGTGCTCGATCAGGCTCAGCAGCGGGCGCTCGCCGCCGTCTAGCGTGACGAAATCCACATGGTCGAACACCCGCGGGTCTTTCAGGCCGCGCAGCTCGGTGTTGACGAAGCCGCCACCCAGGGCGATGCGGATCTGCGGGTGGGCGCGCCGGATGCACTGCGCGATGCGAAAGGCCGCATAGACCGAGCCAGGAAAAGGCACCGACAGCAGCACCAGGGTGGGCTGGTGGCGTTCGATGGCTTGCAGCGCCAGGCGCTCGAGCGTGGCGTCGATCAGGTTGGGGGGTGGGGCCAGGGCCTCGGCCAGCGCGTCAAAGCTGGGCTGGCTGGCGGCCAGGCGCTCGGCGTAGCGCACAAATTCGAAGCCCTCGTCGACGGCGTCGCGCAGCACATCGGCCAGGTCGTTCAGGTACAGCGTGGCCAGGTGCCGGGCGCGGTCGGTCTGACCCAAAGCGCCAAAAGCCCAGCCGATCGGATCGCCCGTGCCATCGTCGTCGTAGGCGTCGAGCGCGGCAAAGCGTGGACCCTCGGGCAAAAAGCCCCGGCCGGCAATGCGGTGGCTGAGCGTGCTGTCGCGGCCTTGCAAAAAGGCGATCACCGGCTCGATGCTGACGGCGTAATCGTGAAAATGGTCCAGAAAGAAGTTCACCGGGCCCGAGCGCTCTTGCACCGGCAAAGCCAGCGCTGCATCCCGCAAATCGGTCAAACCTTTTTTGTTGAGCAAGGCCAGCACCGTGGCCAGCGCCAAATCCTCTTGCACCGCATCAACACCCCGAGAACGCAAAAAACCCGTCAGGTAGGCCGTGGACGGGTAGGGGGTGTTGAGCTGCGTCATCGGCGGGATGAGGCTGAGCACTTTCAACGGGGTGGGGCTGGGCATCAGGCTGGTGATATTCGACACGGTGGGGTGGATTATCAACGGGTGCCAGCGCGTTAACATCCAGCAGCCCTTTCAGCCTTGGCCCTGTTGTTATCCCGATGACCCCTTCGACCGAAGCGTCCCAAGACGCAGCCATGTCCTTGTCCGCCTTGATGGTGCAGCCCGCTGAAGATGCGCCACTCAACCCGGCCCAACTGCGCTTCAACGCCTTGCTGGGCCGGATTGAGGCGCTTTCGGGCCAAATCCAGCGGCTGCAAGTCTGGTCTGATCGGTACTGTTTCGCCCACATGCAAGCCTTGCGCGAGTCGGTGCAGCAAGCGCAGTTGCACCGCAAAAATCTGCTGCTGTTGGTGCATGAACGGCTGCAATCGTCAGACCTCACCGATCGGCAGCGGCGCATGGCCCGAGCGCTGGTGCGCGGCTTGATCGGCCAATTGGCAGCCACGGCCGACCCACAGGTGCAGGCCTTGGCCGACTTGTACGTGAGCGAAGAGGACACACAAGAGGCCGCCCAGGCACAGGCTGAGGCCGCGCAACGTTTGCGTGAGCGCATCGAAGAAGCTTTGGGTCAACCTCTGGAAAAACCCAGCCAGTACCAGACGCCCGAAGCGATGATGGCTGCGGGCATGCGCCAGTGGCAACGCCAGCAGCAAGCCGACGAAGCGCGCAAGGCTGCCAAGCGCGCGGCCCGAAAAGCACACAAACATGCGCAGAAGAAAAGTGCTGCCGCCGAAAAAAGCGCCTTGCCTGCCGCCGCGCTGCGCGAGCGGGACGCCAAAAGTGCCATGCGCACGGTCTATCGACAACTGGCGAGTGCCTTGCACCCGGACCGTGAGCCGGATGAACAAGAGCGTTTGCGCAAAACTGGCTTGATGAGCGAGGTCAACGCTGCTTATGAAAAAAACGACCTGACCACTTTGCTGCGCCTGCAAATGCAGGTGACGCAGGTCAACCCCCACAGCAAGCCGGGCACGGCTCGCATGGCTGAAGACCAATTGATCGCCATGTCGGTATTGTTGAAGGAGCAGGTGGCTGCGCTGGAAGACGATCTGGATCAGTTGGAAAGCCGCTTGAGCCAAGAGTTGTGCGTGCCGGTGCGCGCCGATGCCGGCGAGGCGGCCCTGACCCAGTCGCTGCAGCGCGCGCAGGCCGATCAGCGCCACATCACCGACAGCCTGGCCTCGGACCTGCGCCGCATTGAGAACGAGGCCGAACTCAAGCGCTGGTTGAAAGAGCAGTGGCAGTTGGCGAAAGCCACTTCTGCATGAAGCTGGCCTGGCCCACCGCCGGGTCCAGCGCGTAGGGCGCAAAGCCAAAGCCGAGGTAACTCCTCAAGGCCCGCGTGTTGCCCGTCAGCACTTCCAGCGTGAGTTTGCAGCAGCCGCGCTGTTGGGCATGCTCTTGGGCTGCCGCCAGCAATGCCTGACCGATACCCGCCCCCCGGTGACCTGGCAGCACGGCGATGTCGTGGATGTTCATCAGGGGCTGGGCCTTGAAGGTCGAATAGCCCTCGATGCAGTTGATCAGCCCCACAGGCGTACCGTCCAGCCAAGCGATGAAGCTGGCCGCATCGCTGCGCCGAGCCAGGTCATCGCACAGGCGGTCCTTGGCATCCTGCGCCAGCGCTTCGCCGCCGCCCATCGGGTCTTGGGCGTAGGCGTCCAGCAGCATCACCAGGGCTTGGCGGTGTGCAGGGTGGTGGTAGTCAACGGGCAGGATGTGGAGCGGCATGTTCAGGCGGTGGCAGGCGACATGAAGGAACGCGCATTGTCCTTCATGCCGGCCAGCACATGGCCGGCCAATTGGTGTGCCGTGATCGCCGACAGCGTCCAGCCCAGGTGGCCGTGGCCGGTGTTGTAGAACACATTGGCCTTTTGGCCCCGGCCCACGCGCGGCAGCATGTTGGGCATCATGGGGCGCAGGCCGGCCCAGGGCACCACTTTGCGGGTGTCGATGCCCGGGAAGCACTGGTTGACCCATTGGATCAGCGGTTGGATGCGGTCGGCGCGGATGTCCAGGTTGATGCCGTTGAATTCGGCGGTGCCCGCCACCCGGAAACGGTCATCGCCCAGTCGGCTGGTGACCAGCTTGGTTTCATCGTCGAGCAAGCTGACCTGCGGCGCGGCGGCCTGGCTGGCGCCGTCGGGCAGGTTCACGGTGATCGAGTAGCCCTTGACGGGGTAGATGTTCAGGCGGTCGCCCAGCTGCGCGGCCAGGCGGCGGCCATGCACGCCAGCGCACACCACGATGCCGTCGAAGGTCAGCGAGTCGGTCGCTCCGGCGTGCTTGACCTGCACGAGTGCGCTGAGGCCGTTGGCGTCCACGCTCAGCACTTCGTGTTCGTGGAGGATGGTCACGCCCATCCGTTCGCAGGCTTTGGCCAGGCCATAGGTGAACTTGTGGATGTCGCCCGTCGAGTCGCTTTCGGTGAAGTAGCCACCGTGGTACTGGCCGTGCAGGGTGGGCTCGATGGCTTTCATTTCTTCGGCCGTGACGGCGCGCCGGGGCAGGCCGCCCTGGGCCAGCAGCTTGGAGACCTCACCGGCATGGTCAAAGCCTTTTTTGTCGCGGTAGATGTGCAAGATGCCTTCGCGCTTGTGGTCGAATTCGATGCCTTCTGCTTTGGCCCAGGCAAAGTGGTGCTCCCGCGACTCGATGGCCAGCCGCGCGGTGGCGATGGTGTTGTCCTTGTATTTGGGGATGGCGGCCACGAACTCGGCCATCCAGCTGAGTTTGTGCCAGCTGGGGGTGGGGTTCATCAAAAGCGGTGCATCGCTTTTGAGCATCCACTTGAGGCCCTTGATGAGGGTGGAGGGGTGGGTCCAGACTTCGGCGTTGGAGGCCGACAGTTGGCCGCCGTTGGCATAGGACGTTTCCATGCCGGGGTAGCGGTTCTTTTCGATCAGGGTGACTTCAAAACCCTGTTGGACCAGGGCGTAAGCGGACGTGACGCCGGTGATGCCGCCGCCAATGATGGCCATGTGCTTTTTCATGGGAAATGCTCTCTTTTCAAAGTCTCAAACGGATGGACGCAGCGCACACCGGATGTGTGCGACACGACCCCCTCTGTTTGAAACCTGAGAGATTCGCCAGGCCGTGGACCGGGCTTGCTCCTGCGGTGGAACGGGATGACGACTCCCGGCCGCTCTTCAGAGTGTGTGACACGCCCGCCATGGCAGCGGGGTGTCGGCCTGCATCGGTCCTTGGGCCTGAGAGTTTCCGGGGCGGTTGCTCCTTCGGCGCTGTCTCGGGACAGTCTCTCCCGATGCAAGTGCGGTGATGGTGCTGACAACACGCCGTGTTGTCAACAGCCTTCGCGTTATTTGTTGTACTCCTCCAGCGGAATGCAGCTGCAAAACAGGTTGCGGTCGCCGTAGACGTTATCGACCCGACCCACTTGGGGCCAATACTTCACGCTGCCCGGCACGCGATGCGCCTGGGCGGCACCGATTTCACGGCTGTAGGGTCGCTGCCAGTCGCCGCCCAGCAGGCTGTCGGCCGTGTGCGGTGCGTTTTTGAGCGGGTTGTTGTCCTTTGGCCAGGTGCCGTTTTCGACCTGTCGGATCTCTTCGCGGATGGCGATCATGGCGTCGATGAACCGGTCGAGCTCTTCCAAGGTTTCGCTTTCGGTGGGCTCGACCATCAAGGTGTTGGCCACCGGGAAGCTCAGGGTGGGCGCGTGGAAGCCGAAGTCCATCAGGCGCTTGGCCACATCCTCGGCCATCACGCCGCAGCCGTCCTTGAAGTGGCGCAGGTCCAGGATGCACTCGTGCGCCACATGGCCCTTGTCGCCGGCGTAGAGCGTGGGGTAGTGTTCGCTCAGGCGCTTGCTGATGTAGTTGGCGGCGAGGATGGCGGTTTCGGTGGCGAGCTGCAGGCCTTCGGCGCCCATCATGCGGCAGTACATCCAGCTGATGGGCAAGACCGCTGCGTTGCCCAAGGGTGCGGCAGAGATCGCCCCCACGCCGTTGACCGGCAAGCCGCCTGTGGCGTGACCGGGCAAATAGGGCACCAGGTCTTCGACCACGCACACCGGGCCGACGCCGGGGCCGCCGCCGCCGTGCGGGATGCAGAAGGTCTTGTGCAGGTTCAGGTGGCTGACGTCGCCGCCGAACTCGCCGGGGGCGGCCACGCCCACCAGCGCATTCATGTTGGCGCCGTCCACATACACGCGCCCGCCGTGCTGGTGCACCAGCTCGCACAGGGCCTTGACCTGCGTCTCGAACACGCCGTGTGTGCTGGGGTAGGTGATCATGACGGCCGCCAGGTTGGCGCTGTGCTGCTCGCACTTGGCCTGCAGATCGGCCATGTCGACGTTGCCGTTCTCGTCGCATTGGGTCACCACCACCTGCATGCCCACCATCTGGGCACTGGCGGGGTTGGTGCCGTGCGCACTCGAGGGGATCAGGCAGATGTTGCGGTGGCCCTGACCGTGGGCACGGTGGTAGGCCTGGATCACCAACAGGCCGGCGTATTCGCCCTGGCTGCCGGCGTTGGGTTGCAGGCTGATGCCTGTGTAGCCGGTGGCCTGGCACAGCCAGTCACGCAGTTGCTGGTCCAGCAGGGCATAGCCCTGCATCTGATCGGCCGGGGCAAAGGGGTGCATGCCCGCAAACTCGGGCCAGGTGATGGGGATCATCTCGCTGGTGGCATTGAGCTTCATGGTGCAGCTGCCCAGCGGAATCATGCTGCGGTCCAGCGCCAGGTCCTTGTCGGAGAGCTGGCGGATGTAGCGCAGCATGCCGGTCTCGGAGTGGTAACGGTTGAACACCGGGTGGGTCAGGAAGGCGCTGGTGCGCCGCAGCGATTCGGGGATCAGCGGGGCGATGCCTTTTTCAAACGGCTCCAAGCTCGGCAGCGTCTGACCGCTGCAGGCGAACACCTCCCACAGGATTTGGATATCGCACCGGGTGGTGGTTTCGTCCAGCGAGAGGCCGACATGGTCTTCCTGCATCACCCGGATGTTCACGCCGCGCTGCACTGCGCGTTGTGCCAGCTCGCGCGCCCGATCGGCGCCGACGTGGAAGCTCAGGGTGTCGAACGCGTCTTCGTGGACAGCGGTGTAGCCCATGTCCTTGAGTCCCGCAGCCAACAGCGCGGTGTAACTGGCCACCCGCTGTGCAATGCGCTGCAGGCCCTGTGGGCCGTGGTAGACCGCGAACATGCTGGCCACCACCGCAGGCAGCACCTGCGCGGTGCAGATGTTGCTGGTGGCTTTCTCGCGGCGGATGTGCTGTTCGCGCGTCTGCAGCGCCAGGCGGTAGGCCGGGTTGCCGTGTGCGTCCACACTCACCCCCACCAGGCGCCCGGGCAGGGAGCGTTTGTACGCGTCACGGCAGGCCATGAAGGCGGCGTGTGGGCCGCCCGCGCCCATGGGCATGCCCAAGCGCTGGGTGGTGCCCACCACGATGTCGGCGCCGTGCTCGCCGCCGCCGTCCCATTCACCGGGCGGCTTGAGCAGGGTCAGTGCCAACAGGTCCGTGGCCACGATGTAAGCGGCGCCCTTGGCGTGCACTTGCTGGGTATCACCGGTGTCCTGACCCAGTCGGCCGGTGGTGGAGGGGAATTGCTCGAGGACGGCGAAATAGTTGTCGCCCGCCAGAAGTTCGTTCCAATGGGCTTGGCTGTCGGCCAGGACCACTTCGATGCCCAGAGGTTCAGCGCGGGTGCGAATGACCTCGATGGTCTGCGGATGTGTGTCGCCTGCGACGACGAAGACCTGGCCCTTGGACTTGACCGAGCGTTTGGCCAGCGTCATGGCCTCGGCGGCCGCGGTGGCCTCGTCCAGCATCGATGCGTTGGCGATGGGCATGCCGGTCAGGTCGCACACCAGGGTCTGGAAATTGACCAGTGCCTCCATGCGGCCCTGCGAAATCTCGGCCTGGTAGGGCGTGTAGGCGGTGTACCAGGCGGGGTTTTCCAGGATGTTGCGCAAAATCACACCCGGGGTGTGCGTGCCGTAATAGCCTTGACCGATGAAGCTTTTGAGCAAGCGGTTTTGCTGCGCCATGCGTTTGAGTTCGGCCAGCGCGGCCGCTTCCGTCACCGGGGCGGGCAGGTCCATGGCCTGGCTGCGCGCGATGCTGCGCGGCACGATGGCTTCGATCAGGGCGCGGCGCGAGGCCTCGCCGATCACGCTGAGCATGTGCTGTTCGTCGGCCGCGCTGATGCCGATGTGACGCGCGATGAATTCGGACGGGTTTTCAAGATCGCCCAAAGGCTTGTGGGTGGACATCAGCATGCGCAGCTCCGTCAAAAAAAAATCAAGCAGCAGAAAACTTGTTGTAGGCCGTTTCGTCCAGCAAGGCATCGGTCTGAGAGGGGTTGGAGAGCCTGACCTTGAAGAACCAGCCCTGGCCCAGCGGGTCGGTGTTGGCCAAAGAAGGGTCGCCGCGCAACGCTTCGTTCACCTCAGTGACCTCACCGTCCACCGGCATGTAGACGTCGGCGGCGGCCTTGACCGACTCGACCACGCCAGCCACTTCCTTGGCGGCAAAGGACTTGCCCACTTCGGGCAGGTCGACAAACACCACATCGCCCAGCGCATCCTGCGCATGGTGGGTGATGCCGACGACCGCAGTGTCGCCGTCAATCTGCAACCATTCGTGGTCTTCGGTGTACTTGATCATGGGAAGGTTCCTTGTGTTGAATTGGGGTCAGTGAATTGGGGTCAGATCCCGATTGTTTGGGGGCAGGACATCAGCCGCGGAAATAGCGGTTGGGAACGAAGGGCAAGGCGCTGACCGCCATCGGCACGGACTTGCCGCGCACCATGGCGTTCAGGGCGGTGCCCACCGCGGCATATTCTGCCTGCACATAGGCCAGAGCCACGGGTTGGTCGGCGGTGGGGGCGAGCAAGCCGCTGCTGACCTCGCCCACTTGCTGGCCAGCGGCGTTGTGCAGTGCCACATGTTCGCGCACCGGCACGCGTTCCAGGCCGATCAGGCCCACGCGCAAGCGCTGCGCGGGGGCGGTGCCGTCCAGCTGGGCCAGCACCTTGTCGGCGCCCGGAAAACCACCTGCGCGGGCACCACCGGTGCGGCGCACCTTTTGCATGGCCCAGTTCAGGTTGGCTTCGACCGGGGTGGTGCTGGTGTCGATGTCGTTGCCGTACAGGCACAGCCCGGCTTCCAGGCGCAGCGAGTTGCGCGCGCCCAGGCCCACGGGCTTGACTTCGGGCTGGGCCAGCAAGCGCCGGGCAAAAGCCTCGGCGGCGTGGGCGGGCAGTGAAATCTCGAAGCCGTCTTCTCCGGTGTAGCCGCTGCGGGTCACGTACAGGTCTGCGCCGTTCACCTCAAAGGCGGCGCCGGTCATGAACACCAGCTGGTCCACACCCGGCAAGAGGCGCTGCAATGCGGTCACGGCCTGCGGACCCTGCAGCGCCAGCAAGGCGCGGTCAAACTGGGGCTCGACGGTGCAAAGGCTGCCGATGCGCTGCTGGATGTGGGCCAGATCGCCGTGCTTGCAAGCGCCGTTGACGATCACAAAAATATCGCCCCCGTTGGACACATCGCGGTTCACGAACATCAGGTCGTCGATGATGCCGCCGTCGTCGTTGAGCAGCAGGCCGTAGCGCTGTTTGTGCAGGCCCAGGCCGATCACGTCCACCGGCATCAGGCGCTCGAAGGCGGCTGCGGCATCGGGCCCGCGCAGACACAACTGGCCCATGTGCGAGACATCGAACAGGCCCGCGGCCTTGCGGGTGTGGTGGTGCTCGGCCACCAGGCCGGCGGGGTACTGCACGGGCATGCTGTAGCCGGCAAACGGCACCATGCGCGCGCCCAACTCGGTGTGCAGGGCATTCAGGGGGGTGGTCAGCAGGTCGGCGGCAGCGGTCACAGGCACTCCAAGGGCAATGAACAACCACAGCACATGCCGTGGCTTGCCCTCGCTGTCCGCTTTACCTGAGAGATTCGCCGGGAAGCCTTGTGTGCCAAGGCGTTCTGCGGGTTGCTCCTTCGGTGGATGCCGCGGCCCGATGGCCCGGCACCTCTCTCCAGTGAGGTAACGCCCGATGAAAGGCGTTTTGTCAGTCCTTTTGCCTGAGCGTTCAGCAACTGGTCACAGCGCCTGCGCCTTCGGCGGCCTGACTTGGTTCATCGTGGAAGCAAGTCAGGCGCTCTCCTGACAGGTGTGGATTCTAGCTTTATTTGGCGTAGACCAAGTCCCGCAAAGTCAAGGACAGTGCGGGCACATAGCTCACCACCATCAGACAGGCCAGGATCACCAGCACAAAGGGGATCAGGTCCTTGATCATGCGGTCCAGCGAGATGCGCGCCACCGTACAGGCCGCAAACAGGTTGACACCAAAAGGCGGCGTGATCATGCCCAAAGCCAGGTTGACGACCATGACCAAACCAAAGTGCACCGGATCGATGCCAAAGTGCACAGCCACAGGCGCGAGGATGGGGGCCAGCACGATGATGGCCGCGCTGGTTTCGATGAACATGCCGATCAGGAACAAGGCCGCATTCACACCCAGCAGGAAATAGAAGGGCGATTGGAGGATCTCCTGGAGCCAATGGCCAATGGCCGCAGGGACACCCGCGCGCGTGATGAGGAAAGCGAACAAGCCGGCGTTGGCAATGATGAACATGATCACCGCACTGGACAGCACGGATTTGCGCATGATCACGACCAGGTCCTTCAACTTGATTTCGCGGTAGATGAGCATGCCGACAATCAAGGCGTAAAACACCGCCACCGCAGAGGCCTCGGTGGGGGTGAACACCCCGCCGTAAATGCCGCCCAGGATGATGACCGGCATCAGCAGCGCCCAACCGGCTTGCCAGGTGGCTTTGCCAAAGCTCAAGCGGCCGTCGCCATCGTTCTTGCCCCAGCCTTTGTATTTGCAATAAATCCAGACCCAGAACATCAAGGCCACGCCAATGAAAATGCCAGGCCCAAAACCGGCGATGAACAATTCACCAATGGACACCTCGGCGCTGACGCCATAGAGAATCATGGGAATGGAGGGCGGGATGATCACGCCCAACTCGGCCGAGGTGGCTTGCAAGGAGGCCGCATAGGTGGTGGGGTAGCCGTGCTTGATGAGCGCCGGGATCAGGATGGCGCCGATGGCAAAGGTGGTGGCCACCGAGGAACCAGAAACGGCCGCAAAGATCATGCAGGTCAGCACGCAGGTCATGGGCAGTCCGCCCTGGACGTCGCCGACGATGCTCTTGGCGAATTCCACCAAACGGCGCGAGATGCCGCCGGTTTCCATGATGTTGCCCGCCAGAATAAAGAAGGGAATGGCGGCCAAAGGGAATTTGTTGAGGGAGTTGAACATCTCCTTGACGGAGATGAGCATGTTGGCATTGCCGATTTGGATGCCCACAATGGCCGACAAACCAATGGACACGGCCACCGAGATGGTGAGTGCAAAACACAGCACCATGGTGCAAAGCATGACGACGCTCATTGTGCGGTCTCCAGTTCAAGGCGCTGGGGATCCAGCCAATTGCCGACGATGCTGATCACACTGAACACCGCACCCACGGGCAAGGCCATGTAAGCCCAGAACATGGACACCCCTTCGAGTCCGATCATGGATTGGACTTTGCCACGGTTGGCGTAGTCCCAGCCCCACCAGAGGATGATGGCCACCAAGGTCAGTGAAGCCAGAGCCACGGCGGTGTCCAGAATTTTCTTCATCCCTGGGCCGCTCCAGCGGTACAGCAGGTCCACGCTGACCATGGCGCCTTGCCGAAAGGCCATGGGGATGCCCATGAAAACCATCCAGATCAGGCTGAAGCGGATGATGACTTCCGTCCATTCAACAGGAGTTTCCAGCACAAACCGGGTAAAGATCTGCAGCATGCCCAGGCTGGCCGCCAGTCCGAGCATCAAGCAGGCCACCAGCATGGAAAAAGCAGTGGTCCACTTTTCCACACTCAAATAAAGCGCGCGCATACACATCCCTTCTCGACAAAATCAAAACGCCCGCCAGCCTGAACCGGTCGGGCGTTGCTGTAAGAGTCAGATCACTTGTAATTGCGGATGCGGTCCAGATTGGCTTTGCCGAACTGCTTTTCAAATTCGGCCATGGCAGGGCCCATGGTGGCGACGAATTTGGTCTTGTCCACGTTCTCGATGATGGTCATGCCTTTTTTGCGCAACTCGGCCACGCCATTGGCATCGTCCTTGTCCACGCGCGCGCGGTTGGCCTTGACGGCTTCCTTGGCGGAGTCGAGGAAGATTTGCTTGTCGGCGGCGCTCAGTTTGTCAAAGACACCCTTGTTCATCAGGATCACGGCGGGGGAGTAGACGTGCCCTGTGAGCGTCAGGTGCTTTTGCACCTGGTCAAAGTTGGCGGCCATGATGACCGACAAGGGGTTCTCCTGGCCGTCCACAGTGCCTTGCTGCAAAGCGGTGAACACCTCTGGGAAAGCCATGGGTGTGGTCACAATGCCCAAGCTCTTGTATGCGGCCACGTGCACCGGGTTTTCCATGGTGCGCATTTTCAGGCCCTTCAAATCGTTGGGCTCGTTCACGGGGCGCTTGCTGTTGGTCATGTGGCGCACGCCGTTTTCACCCCAGGCCAGAGCCTTGAAGCCTTTGGCTTCAAACTTGGTGAGCAACTCCTGGCCGATCGGGCCGTCCAGCACGGCGCGTGCATGCGCTTTGTCACGGAACAGGAAAGGCACGTCCAGGATACGGGCTTCGGGCACAAAGTTGGGCACGGGACCGGTCGAGGACGTGGCAAGCTCCTGTGTACCCAGTTGCACCGATTCGATCGACTCGCGCTCACCGCCGAGCGAACCGGAGTAGAAGTTCTGGATCTTGATGCGTCCGTTGGTGCGACGCTCCACCTCTTTGGCCAGGGTGTCAATGGCCTCGCCTTGGTGCGAGTTCTGGGCGACAGAGATGCTGTTGCGCATGGTGGTTTGCGCAGTGGCGGTGGTCATGACGCCGATGGCCAGGCTCAGGCCCAACATCAATTTGCTCAATTTCATTCGAAGCTCCTTGTGGATGAATGGACGATGTCAAACTGGGGATCAATTTGTCATACAAGTTTGATTATGGCGGGACGGCCCTGTGGATGGGCTACGGGTTTTCGCGGGGGTGTTGATGCCTGGGTGACGCCCTTGGGTGTGTGGCGGATGGGCCCCAAAAAAGGCCCCAAAGGGCCTCGCTGGCGCTGGGCTGGACTTCACATGCCCGTGTAATTCGGCCCGCCGCCGCCTTCCGGGGTGACCCAGACGATGTTTTGCGTCGGGTCCTTGATGTCGCAGGTTTTGCAGTGCACGCAGTTTTGCGCGTTGATCTGCAGGCGGTCGGTATTGTCTTCGTTTTTCACATACTCGTACACGCCGGCCGGGCAATAGCGGCTTTCCGGGCCCGCGAACCGGGCCAGGTTGATGCCCACTGGCACCGAAGCGTCCTTGAGCGTGAGGTGGGCCGGCTGGTTTTCTTCGTGGTTGGTGTTGCTGATGAACACGCTGCTCAAGCGGTCAAAGGTCAGCCTGCCGTCGGGCTTGGGGTACTCGATCTTCTCGCACTCGGCAGCGGGCTTGAGGTAGGCGTGGTCAGGCTTGTCACGGCGCAGCGTCCAAGGCATGTGGCCGCGCAGCACGAACTGCTCGAAACCGTTCATCAGGGTGGCCACCGTCAGGCCTTTTTTGAACCAGCTCTTGAAGTTGCGGGACTTGTTGAGTTCGGTGTAGAGCCAGCTTTGTTCAAACGCCTCGGGGTAGGCGCTCAGCTCGTCGTGCTGGCGACCGGCCACGATGGCGTCGTAAGCGGCTTCGGCGGCCAGCATGCCGGTCTTGATGGCGGCGTGGCTGCCCTTGATGCGGCTGACGTTCAGGTACCCCGCGTCACAGCCGACCAGGGCGCCGCCCGGGAACACCGTCTTGGGCAAGCTCATCAGGCCACCGGCGGTGATGGCGCGCGCGCCGTAGCCGATGCGCTTGGCATTGACCTGGCCCTGGTTGTTGGTGAAGTACCACTGGATGTTGGGGTGGGTCTTCCAGCGCTGCAACTCTTCAAACGGGCTGAGCCAGGGGTTGCTGTAATTCAGGCCGACGACAAAACCGATGGCGATTTTGTTGTCTTCCAGGTGGTACATGAAGGCGCCACCGTAGGTGTCGTTTTGCAGCGGCCAGCCGGCGGTGTGCATGACAAAGCCGGGCGTGTGGCGCGAGGGGTCGATCTCCCAGACTTCTTTGATGCCGATGCCGTAGGTCTGCGGATCGCGCCCGGCGTCAAGCTGGTATTGGGCGATCAGCTGCTTGCCCAGATGGCCGCGCGCGCCTTCGGCGAACACGGTGTATTTGCCGTGCAGCTCCATGCCCAGCTGGAAGTTTTCGGTCGGCTCGCCGTCCTTGCCAACGCCCAGGTTGCCGGTGGCCACGCCTTTGACGCTGCCGTCGTCGTTGTAGAGCACTTCGGCGGCGGTGAAGCCGGGGAAGATTTCCACGCCCAGGTTCTCGGCCTGCTGCGCCAGCCAGCGGGTGAAGTTGGACAGGCTGATGATGTAGTTGCCGTGGTTTTGCGCGCACTCGGGCAAGAAGATGCCAGGGGTGCGGGTGGCGCCGGTCTGGCTCAGGAAGCTCCAGGCGTCGTCGGTCACGGGCTGGTGGAGTGGGGCGCCCAGTTCTTTCCAGTTGGGCAGCAACTCGCTGAGCGCCTTGGGGTCCATGATGGCGCCGCTCAGGATGTGGGCGCCGGGCTCACCGCCTTTTTCAAGCACGACCACCGACACGTCCTGGCCTTTTTCGGCGGCCAGTTGCTTGAGGCGAATGGCCGTGGACAGGCCAGCAGGGCCGCCACCGACCACCACCACGTCGTAGGGCATGGATTCGCGGGGGCCATAGGTGCTGAGGATTTCTTCTGGGCTCATGAAAGTCTTTACGCGGAAAGTGTTGAATGCGTGCCCGGGCTCGTGGCTTGTCGGGCGTGTGACTCATTTTATGCATCTTGCGCGCCGTTCCCCCGCACAATGGTGTCAGCCGTTGCCGTGCAACGGACGCGAAACCCCTGGAAGGATTTGTCATGGCTTATGAAATCGATTTGTCGGGCCGCGTGGCCTTGGTCACGGGTGCCTCGGGTGGCCTGGGTGCGCAATTTGCCAAAACCCTGGCCGCCGCCGGCGCGGGCGTGGTGCTGGCCAGTCGCCGCATGGACAAGCTCAAGGACCTGCGCGCCGAGATCGAGGCCGCAGGCGGTGACGCCCATGTGGTCGAGATGGACGTGACCGACCGCCACAGCATCGCGGCCGCGGTGGCGCACGCCGAAACCGAGATGGGCAGCATCGACATCTTGGTGAACAACTCGGGGGTGAGCACCACCCAGCGCATCCAGGACGTCACCGAAGAAGACTACGACTTTGTGTTTGACACCAATGTGCGCGGCGCCTTTTTTGTGGCGCAGGAAGTGGGCAAGCGCATGCTGGCCCGCGCCAAGGGCGCAGCGCCCGGCAGTTTCACCGGCGGGCGCATCGTCAACATCGCCTCCATGGCCGGGCTCAAGGTCTTGCCGCAGATCGGCGTGTACTGCATGAGCAAGGCGGCCGTGATTCAGATGACCAAAGCCATGGCGGTGGAGTGGGGCAAGTTCGGCATCAATGTGAACGCGATTTGCCCCGGTTACATCGACACCGAAATCAACCACCACCACTGGCAGACCGAGCAGGGGCAAAAGCTCATCAGCATGCTGCCGCGTAAGCGCGTGGGTCAGCCCCAGGACCTGGACGCCTTGCTGATGCTGCTGGCCAGCGACCAGAGCCATTTCATCAACGGCGCCGTGATCGCTGCAGACGATGGCTTTGCCGTCTGAGGTGCCGCATGAAACTGGAACTGCCCGAGCGCAAAAAACAGGTGCATGAGATGGTCATCCCGATCCGTTGGGGCGACATGGACGCCATGGGGCATGTGAACAACACGGTCTACTTCCGTTACCTGGAGACTGTCCGCATCGACTGGTTCGACAAGATCGGCTTCAGCCCCGACCCGCAGGGCGAGGGCCCGGTGATCGTCAACGCGTTTTGCAATTTCTACAAACAGCTGGAGTACCCGGGCGATGTGTTGGCCAAGCTGTATGTGAGCGACCCGGCCCGCACCACTTTCGAGAGCTGGTGCACGCTGGAGCGCACCGACCAGCCCGGTGTGGTGTGTTCGGCCGGTGGCGCCACCACCATCTGGGTCAACTTTCCCCGGCAAAAGGCAGTGCCGCTGCCCGACTGGGTGCGAGATTTGACAACGGCCTGAGGGCCGCTTGGTGAGCTGATCAGGCCTTGGCCGCGCCCACGGCCGTCCACTGGTGGGCGTGGCGGCTCAACCACTCTTGGGCCAGGCTGTCGTGCCCGACTTGCAGGGGGTGGAAGTCTTGGCGGGTGTAGGCCCAGACGGGCTTGGCCACGCGCCAGACCATGCCATGGCGGCCGAACAGGAACTTGCTGGCCGACCACCAGGTGGAGGGCTTGAACAAGGTGCGGTCGTGCCAGAGGTTGTTGACGGTCTGGCGCGCCACGTCGGTGGCGAACTGGAAGCTCACGTACCAGAACCAGCGCATGCGCCAGGCGTGGTTGCCGCCCAGGCGCTGGTACAGGTCAAAGGCCACGCATTTGTGCTCGGACTCCTCGGCCGCATGCCAGCGCCAGAGGGTTTTCAGGGGTTCTTCGGCACCGGCAAACCAGTCGCCGGGTTGGTCCAGGCGCTCGAGCGTCAGGTCGCCAAAAATCGAGGTGTAGTGCTCAAAGGCCGCGGTGATGGCCAGCTCATGCAGGTAGCCCTTGTCGCTTTTGCTGAAAAATTCTTCGCGCCCTTTTTTCAGGCGGCGCTCGGCGCGCGGCCCCCAGTGGTTGACCAGGCCCTGCTTTTCGAGGTGGGCGTTGTACAGGGCGTGCAGGTGGCGGTGGGTGGCTTCTTGCCCGATGAAGCCCTTGGCCACTTGGCGCAGGTCGGCGTTTTCAGGGGTGTCGGGCAGGGCTTTGATGCCGTTTTTCACGGCGTCAATGAAGGACTGCTCGCCCACCGGAAAGCTCATCGACAGCGCGTTGGCATAGGCGCTCAGGAAGGCGTCGCCGCCGTTCCAGTGGCGCGAAAAGCCTTTGGACAAGTCAATCATCAGACGGCGAACGGTCAGGTCGCTGGGCGCTTGTGCGGTGGGGTTCATGGCTTGGGTGTGGAAACAGGTCAGAATGTGAGCATTATTCAGGTTTCCATGGCGTTCGCAACTCGCAATCTGCTCATATTTTCAACCGGCTGAAAAACCATGCCCAAGCAAGCCCCCCCAAAGCCCCAAGCCAAGCCTGGCGTGCGCCGCGAGCCCACGCAGCAGCGCGCGCAGCAGACCATCCAGACCCTGTTCAAGGCGGCGGCTCAGATTTTGGACAAGGAGGGCGAGGCGGGGCTGAGCACCAACAAGGTGGCGGCTGCGGCCGGCTTTTCGATCGGCACGCTCTACCAGTACTTTCCGAGCAAGGAGGTGCTGGTGCACGCCATGGCCGCCAAGGGGCAGGACATGGCCTTGCAGGCGCTGGAGCATTACCTGACGGCGCTGGAGCAGCGCGCGGATGTGGCGCAGATGGACCCGCAGGACCTGCTGCGCCGGGCGATGCGCATCTTGCTGCAAGGTTTTGCCTCGGGCAAGGGCTTCACCCAAAGCCTGATCCGCCTGGCCTGGGCCATGGAGCAGCCACAAGAAACCGCCAGTGTGGTGCGCCAGGTGTCGGACCGGCTGGCCATCTTTTTTGAGCGCATCCGCCACCCGGACTTGCCTTCGCCCACACCCGCCCAGCTCTTTGTGTTGACCCGCTCGGTGATCGGCACTTTGCGCAGCGCCAGCCTCGAAAAATCCCCGCTGCTGGGCAGCGCAGCGCTCGAAGACGCCCTGGTCCAGGTGGCCTGGGCGCTGCTGGCGCGGCCCGCTCAGGCGGCGGGTTTGGCTTTGGGCACGCGGCCCATCAGATAAAACTCGGGGTTGGGCATCATGCCGATGAAGCTGGCCATGCGGTTGGACAGGCCAAAGAAGGCGGTGATGGCCGCGATGTCCCAGATGTCCTCGTCGTTGAAGCCGTGGGCGTGCAGGGCGGCAATGTCGGCGTCTTCGACCTCCTCGGAGTGTTGGCAGACCTTCATCGCAAAGTCGAGCATGGCGCGCTGGCGTGGGCTGATGTCGGCCTTGCGGTGGTTGATGGCCACCTGGTCGGCCACCAGCGGTTTCTTTTCATAGATGCGCAAGATGGCGCCATGCGCCACCACGCAGTACAGGCAGTGGTTGGCGGCGCTGGTGGTGGTCACGATCATCTCGCGCTCGCCCTTGGTCAGGCCGCTCTCGCGCCCCACCGACTCGGGCACCATCAGGGCGTCGTGGTAGGCAAAAAAGGCGCGCCACTCGGCCGGGCGGCGGGCAAGAGCCAGAAAGACGTTGGGCACAAAACCGGCTTTTTCTTGCACCTCCAGCACCTTGGCACGGATGTCCTCGGGCAGGTCCTTGATTTCAGGGGCGGGGTAGCGG
>Ga0255124_1000028_pt1 | contig 63912 bp, 64 predicted proteins | sample Law_Cont_RepB_8d_FD_188564 | JGI IMG/M metagenome (GOLD analysis project Ga0255124, IMG submission 188564) | Freshwater microbial communities from St. Lawrence River, New York, United States - Law_Cont_RepB_8d | ecosystem: Environmental > Aquatic > Freshwater > River | place: USA: New York... | reverse complement strand
ATCCACCGGGTTTGCAGTGGATTCAGAAAGATTGACGACCACAACGACGGCCCCCATGGGGGAAACCCAGGTAGCGGCTGCCACATTGCCACCATCGGTCAGCTTGGTATGCCTGCCATTTAAAAATACTGGGGCAAGATCTTTGAATTCATTGCCGACTTTGCCACACTCGGCCCACAGTTCAGGGTTATCGGTCAAGTACCACTCTTCCCAGGCTGGCTTTCCTTCGGCCTTCTTTTTTGCGCGCAGCTCGGACTCGACATTGTGGTAAATCGACCAAGGCATCACACCCTTCGCCCCATTCACCAATCCGGTATAGCACAAGTTACGGTACTCGGCGGAAGTCGGTACCCGACTGCCTGGCCAGGCAAAAGTTTGGGGCAGAATCCAGTAAGGGCGGTTCGCCTTGTTTGCTGCGCGGCTCACGAGTGCCATTTGGGTATCGGTTGCTTTCAGGTTCGGTTCAGCCACTTTGGGATTGGCTACCGGGTACATTTCCCAACCCACGAAATCGGAGCAATCAAAAAAGCCATCTACCGGCATAAGGATATCGCGACTTTGCCTGCCCAGTGGGATGTAAGTAAGCCGGTTCGGAACAATCTTTTTGACCAGATTGTTCATCTTTGTCAGGTGTTCGACAGTGGAGAGCGTGTTGGCATCGTCGTAAAGTGTCCAGGCGATGATGGCTGGATGGTCTTTGAATTTCCTAACCCGATCCAGCTTGGCTTCGGTCTCGGTGTGGCCAGCCACTACCCACAGGCCAAGCTCGGTAGCTTTGTCGAGGAACCGGGTGTCTTCGTGCCAAGGCCCCTGAATGTGGACCACTGTGCCACCCATCTTGGCTATCTGCTCGACGCATTTCAGGCGAATGTCGCCGGTATGGCCTGTGGAGATGTAAAAACCATAGGGAAAAACAGGCTTACCATTTACCAGCAGCACGCCGTCTTGGCGCAAGGCTGAGGTCATGTTAATTGGGTCGCCACCTGGCGCCACAAACCCCATGACCACCATGAATGCCGTGATGGTGCTACCCATTGTTTGTTTCCCCCTTCGCCTGGGCTGCTCAAAATTGCTGGAAAAACCGCAGTTTATTAACACCGCCGGAATTTGTTTGCCGAGCCCCATCGGCGTTCACAGTTGTTGCCAATCTTGGTAACATATTACCACCGTGCAAAATAATTGATCCGAAAACAAATGCGAAAATCAGGCTTTATTCACGGCGCAATTGTTTTCTGGAAAAGGAGGTAGTCCGGTGGCAAGCTGGATCGACCCTCATATCCACATGATTAGTCGGGTCACCGACGATTACCACCGGATATCCTTAGCCGGGTGTCTGGCGATTTCCGAGCCGGCCTTCTGGGCCGGATTTGACCGTGGCAGCGCTGCGGGTTTTCGAGATTACTTCCATCATTTGGTCGATGTGGAGCCCAAGCGGGCTGCACAGTTTGGCATCCAGCATTTTTCTTGGCTCTGTATCAACGCCAAGGAGGCTGAGAATGTCAGCCTTTCCAGAGATGTGATCAAACTGATCCCAGAATTTCTGGAACGGCCCAATGTTTTGGGCATTGGGGAGATTGGCCTGAACAAGAACACTGCCAACGAGGCCACGGTGTTTCAGGAACATGTCGATCTGGCCATGAAGACCAATGAACTGATTCTTGTGCATACACCTCACCTGCGGGACAAGCACAAAGGGACCATGATGATTTTGGACATGTTCAAGAATGACCTGCGGATTCAGCAGGACCGTGTCTGCATTGATCATGTGGAAGAGCACACCATCAAGCCTGCCCTTGATGCAGGCTATTGGGTAGGAATGACACTTTACCCTGTCACAAAATGCACACCTGATCGCGCCTGCGACATGGTGGAGATTTATGGGGGCGAGCGTATGATGGTGAATTCGGCAGGCGACTGGGGCCGGTCAGATCCGATGGCGGTTGCGGAATTTATTTTCACCATGCGCAGGCGCGGTCACTCAGAATCGCTGATCAAAAAAGTGGTGCTGGACAATCCCTTGGCCTTTTGGCAAAAAAGCCGACGCTGGCCCGGGCTTACCCCGCGTCCATGACAACAGTCAGGCGATTTCTGGGTTTGGAAACATCGTGTGATGAGACTGCCGCGGCAGTCTTCACCGAAGAACCTCGCATTCTTTCCAGCGTGGTGGCCTCCCAGCACCAAGTACATGCTCCCTTTGGTGGCGTGGTGCCCGAGTTGGCGGCACGGGCCCACATACGCAATTTGCTTCCGGTCATTCGGAGGGCACTGGAAGAATCGAATACCAAGCTGGAAGATCTTTCGGCCATTGCGGTGCACAACCGCCCAGGTTTGGTTGGAGCCTTGGTGGTTGGAGTCTCTGCGGCCAAGATGCTGAGTTCCATGTTAAAAATCCCTCTTTTGGGCGTGAGCCACTTGGAGGGGCATGTTTATGCCTGCCAGCTTGCTGCGGGGAAAAACATATTTCCATGCGTCGCCCTAATCGTAAGCGGCGGGCACACCCAACTGATGTTGGCCCATGCCGCGAACAGGTTGGAGGTTTTAGGCCGAACGAAAGATGACGCTGCTGGGGAGGCACTGGACAAGGCCGCCGCCCTGATGGGATTGGGGTTTCCGGGGGGCCCGGCCATTGAGCGCGAGGCAAAGGCTGGCAACGCCAAGAAATATGTGTTGCCTAGGCCACTGTTGCACGATGGGCTTGATTTCAGTTTTTCAGGTTTGAAGACGGCCCTTCTCTACACTTGGCGGGATTTGAAACGGGATGCAGGGGATGTAGCCGCCTTGAATGCCCGGCCGGATTTGGCTGCCAGCCTCGAAGCTGCAGTAGCGGATGTGTTGACAACAAAAGCGATGCGGGCATTGCATCAAACAGGGTTAAAAACACTGGCCGTGTGCGGAGGAGTGGCATGCAACACCCGCCTGCGCCTGCAATTGCAAGCTTCCTGTCACAAAGCGGGGGTGGAGTTGCAAATCCCCCCTCCTTCTCTTTGCACCGACAATGCAGCCATGGCTGCGGTGTCGCTTGAGCAATGGAGGAATGGCGAATTCGCTCCGGCAGACCTGGACGCCTTGCCCTACTAATTGCTTTATTTTTTAGCGGGTGGCGCTGGAGGCGGAGAAAGCCTCCAATCTGCCTCATTGGCTTTCGCATCGGCCCCATTCTCTGGTACCGGGACATGGGCTGTCCAAAGGATGCCATTTAGCAGCATTTTGCGAAAAGATTCATTTGTGAAATTATCGTGGAAATGGCCAAGGGTTGTGCCAAAGCTGCGCCCTTTGCCTTGGTTTTTGCGCTCATGAACCCAAGCGACAATCTGATCCTTCCCATCAACTTTGACACGGACTTGGGGTTTTGCCTGGGGATGAAATTTTAGATTAAGATAAATTTCATCTGTCAGAGGAAATGAATTCCACCCATTGCATACCGGGTGCGTAGGGTCAAGTTGAACCAAGGGGTACTGGCCCACTTTCAAACCTGAATGATTGAAATGAAACCACCCTCCAAGCAGGTCTAGATAATCTTGTCCCAATTTCGCTTCATTGGTGCCCGTGGCCCAATGGATTGCGGCAAATCCCACCCCTGAATCAAAAAGTTCTTTTGTCTGAGCCCTTCGTTCTGGCGCAAAGATGATGTCACCTGCTGGCCTGGAATAAAAGACAATGGATTTGACACCTTGCAAAACTTTGGGATCCTTGGGCCAATCCAGATCTGGCGACAGCACCGCCTCCACACCCGGATTCCGGTTGAGGCATTTCACCAGCAATTTGCACTCATGGTCATACATGTGAGTGTTCCAAGCATGGTCGATAGCCGTGGGTATCACCAGGATTATCGTCTTGGAATTTGCTGCACCATCCTGGGCCACTACCGTTTGGCAGCCAAGTAAAACCACCCATGCCATAGCAAGCAATCTGATCATTTTCCTATTCCTTTGGCTGTGTTTTTAAAACACTGTACTTTCCATGTTTAGGTCGTGTGGCAAAGGGGCAATTAGTCTGGGCCCTCTCCCTTTATTCCGATTATGCGGACTGGGGTAAATAACGGCAACTTTGCCATGGTTTCGCTCCCTTCCTGCCCTGACGGTATGGCGGGCATGGGAATGAAAAAGGCTTTTAATTTGAGCCAGTAACCTGATTTGAAGGCAGTCAATTATTCGAATGAAGGATCATACCATCCTCAGGACGAGTGATGGCGCACTCCAGACAGCGCACCCGTGAAGGAAACACGACCATGAAGAAGTGGATGATCGCCTTGGCAATCGGCTTGGTTGCCCTACCCGCTCAAGCCCGCACCTTTGGCCTTTTTGTTTGCCCCAACAACTGCAAACAGGGCTACAATATTTGCTACCGCCAGTTCAACGCCTTCTCCCCCGCAGCCTTTGGGCATGTGGTGATTGATGGCTTCCAGAACTCGGCACCCCAGTTGATGGAAGGCCCTGGTGGCCCAATCACCATCCAAGGAATTCCAGCCACGGGTGCTGGCAACAGCTTGGTTGGCCCGATTGTGGCAAGCCCCACGGTACAGACATTGCCCACACCGGCCACCAACGTGCCAAGCGCACTGCCTAACCAGTTGCCAGCTCGCTGATTTGTTGAGTTGTTAAATAAAGAACCCCTTGGGCTGGAAAAGCCCAAGGGGTTCTTCAATTTTTTTTGGACAAATCAGGCAATTCCAAACCGGTTGACTTTGCCTCTGGGAGAAAAGTTTTCATCGACGAAGCGGGACCAAACCATTTGGTCGAGCATAGAGTTCAGGGATTGGCGAGCGGCTGATAATGCCAATCTGGGCTGGAAGTTCGCCACCTGAGATGGAACAGCCTTGGCCTCTTGAACTGGGTTGACCGGCCCATCTGCCGATAGGAGCGCCCCTCCTGACCAAATCTGGCCCGGTGGCAATGAAACGGTAGCGATCGAAGCCATGGCCTGCATCAATCCGGGTGCTATTTTGCGACCTGAGAGGCTGGCAACTTGGGTCTGCTGGGTGAACTCCAGGCTCCAGTCCAGCAATTTGCCAGTATCCCTGGTTTGTTTGTCGGAGATGAAGAGTGTCCAAGTGCCTTTGGCATTTTTCCCATTTAGGCCCGTCAATGTTGCTTCTGGCCGGAAGGAACCGGTGAATGGCGCCGCCCCCTGCGAAATGGCTAATACCGCTTGGTCGTCAAACAGGGTGTTGGTCAGGTTGTCGCCACTTCCACCCCTTCGATTGAACAGGGTGATCTGGGACCCGGATGGGGATTGGAGAACAAGAACGAGGTCGCTGTCGTAAGTGTGGGCTATATTCACGCGGACATTCAAATCGCTAATAATCAGGTCGTTGGCCACTTTGATATTGGAAGAAACGGTCTTCAAATCGCGCAGAGCCACATCTGTGGAGTTGCTGTAAACTGACTGGGCCTGCAGAGTCCAACTCACAACAAACATGTCAGATGTCTCACCATTGGCACCGTTGCCGTTTTGGTCCAACTGGTTTCCAGCCAAATCCATAATACCTGGCCCGGCCTGAAGGGTGTAGGTGCCAGATTGCGCCAGCGCAGTGAAGGTCACAGTGAATTGCTGGTTGCCACTACCGCTTAGCGGGGTAACGGCTGATACCGCCACATTTCCCGATGGGCCCTTCAGCAGGATATCGGAAGGGGTGAAGCTGGACGGGTCGATCGCCTCGGAGAATGTCAGGGTGGCGCTTGCGACTTGATTATTTACCAAATTGAATTGGCCCTGAGTTACCTTCGCACCGACCAAGTCGGTTGGTGGCGGCGTAGGGTTCGTGGTTGGCGCACTTCCTATGAGCATATTGCCAATATTCAAGCGGCGCGAACCTGCAACGCGGTTGCTCAGCGATAAAATGGCATCCGCGCTTTGGTAGAGGGCAGTGATGGCTTGGGATGCGGTTGCCGAGGGGTTGGCATCCAAATATAGCGACAAGGCACCGGCCACCTGCGGTGTCGCCATGGATGTGCCGCTGTAGGAGCCATACGAATTGCCAGGCAATGTGCTGTAAATGCTCACGCCGGGAGCGGCGATGTCAACTGTGGAGGCACCGTAGTTGGAAAATGATGCCAAGTTGTCGTTTTGGTCTGTCGCAGCTACCGCTACCACATTTTCGTAAGCATAGCTGGCGGGATAACTGGCAGTCACATCGTTGTTGCTGGCTGAGTTGCCTGCTGCGGCGACAAAAATATGGCCGACACTTGAGGCCCTTGCTATTGCCATGCCTAACGTGGCCTCGTAGCCACCACCACCCCAGCTATTGTTGGAGAGTCTGGCGCCATTGGCCACAGCGTAATCTAGCGCGCGAATAGCATTGGACAGGTAACCACTTCCCGACTCATCGAGGAACTTGAGGGCCATGATTTTGGTGTGCCAATTCACCCCAACCACACCCAGGCCATTGTCGCCCACAGCACCGATTGTTCCCGAGACATGGGTTCCATGGCCGTTGTCGTCCATTGGGTTGGAATCGTTGTTGGCGAAGTCGTACCCATGCAGGTCATCTATGTAGCCGTTGCCGTCATCGTCGAGGCCGTTACCCGCGATTTCACCACTGTTGACCCATATATTGGCCCGCAGGTCACCGTGGTTGTAATCGACCCCTGTATCTATCACCGCCACGACTGTTTGGCCCGTGCCTGTGGTATAATCCCACGCTTCTGGGGCATCGATATCCGCATCAAACTTGCCACCGGTTTGACCGCTATTGTTCAGTGCATAAAGCTTAGGAAAGGATGGATCATTGGGGATGGCGTTGGTGGTGATTTTGGCGTTTGGCTGAACCAGTTCAATTTGGCGGCTTGGCTGTAAATTGACCAAGGTTTCCGGCAAAGAGCGCCCTGTGATTTTTGCCTCGTATAAATTTGGCAAAAGCTGGTATTTTTGAATCAACTGTAAGCCGGGTGCATAGGCGTTTGGCTTGTAGTCGGGGCTTTCCCAAGTCATCAGCTTAACCAAAACGGTGTCTTGGCTAAAATTTTCAGGGTGGTCGCGGACCAAGTCCATGTCGAGTACTAAAGCGGGAACATCGCGGCGTTCCAAGTGCTCAAGCCACATCAACCGAGAAAGCTTCTGCCGATTTGGTGGGTTACTCATGGTGCGATCCTGAATGGTGCAGTCAGTTGGAGATTTTCGGCTAAAAATCCACGTCTTTGAACACAATGGAAGCCTAAAACCGTTTTTACTGACCTACAACAGCACTATTGGTTATTTTTCTAATGCAAGCAAATCCGTGACTAATTATTTTACGGTCGATCCAGACATAATGTTTGAAATGAATTTAGCACTTAGCAAAACATTCCCAACTGGACTATCTAGCGAAGATTTAATGGCGATGATGGGCATCTAGAAATCAAAACAAGCTAAATCATTTGACTTTCACAAAAAGGCAAATTGATATTTTTTTATTTAAATTTATTTTAAATTAGACATCCATGATAGCCAGGCGCTGGGACTTGCATCTGCTGGCATGCGCCAATCTCCGCGAGGTGAGAGGCTGACAGTTCCCACCTTGGGGCCATCCGGCAGGCAATTTCGTTTGTATTGTTGGCTAAAAAATCGAAGCACAAAGAGGTGCAACCGGCGGTTGATGTCCTCTTCGGTATAATTTCCCTGAAATTTGGCCTGGAGTGCCAACCATCGCACCCTCTCGGGGGTGGACCCATAGCGCAGGAAGTGAAACAGGAAGAAATCGTGCAATTCGTAGGGGCCCACAGTGTCTTCGGTAGCCTGAGTGGGTGTCCCCCCTGGCCCGGTTGGAAGCAATTCAGGAGAAATGGGTGTAGCGGCAACATCGAAAAGCCGATCGCGTAGTTCGCCTTCGTAGTGCTTGGTGGCGATCCACTCAACCAGGAAGCGGACCAAGGTTTTGGGGACTGAACTGTTCACGGAATACATGCTCATGTGGTCGGCATTGTAGGTACACCAGCCAAGCGCAAGTTCAGACAGGTCGCCTGTCCCCAAGGCAAACCCTTTGTTCATCAGCAAGCTTGTTCTAATTCGGGCCTGCGTGTTCTCAAACACAAGGTCGTTACGATCTTGCGGGGACAGCCCCTCCATCTCTTTTTGGATTATCTCGACCGTTTTTCCCGCTAGTTTTATGCCGAACGGATTATGCTCCTGCGCTTTCAGCTCCTCCACTGTGAGGCAACGAATATCTATTTCTCCAGATTGAATTTTTAGGAGCCGCATCAAGGCCGCAGCATTTTCGTGTGTACGGTTGGTGGTGCCAAAGCCAGGCATGGATAGGCCCAGCAGTTGAGACCTAGGCATGGCAAGGCGATCGAGAGCCGCAACTGCCACCAATAAGGCCAAAGTTGAATCGAGGCCTCCAGAAACCCCCAAAGTAACCACCCGCACAGGAATCTGACGCAAACGTCTGGCCAAACCTTCCACCTGAATGGAAAAGATCTCCTCGCAGCGTTCATCGCGGGTTGTTGATTTGGCCGGAACAAAGGGGTGCGGTTCCACCGGTTTTTGCAATGGCCTCTTGGCGGGGTTGCGCTTTGAAGACAAGCCCCACCCGATGGTCCTTGCAGGCGGAGCCGCTTGGGGAAAACCGGCAAAAAAAGTGCAGGAACCCCGGCGGTCGTGCATCAACTTCTCCAGGTCGACATCAGCCATAAGTAGGCAGTTTTGATGGCTGAACCTTTTGCCCTCCGCCAAAAGGATGCCATTCTCGGCAATAAGTGCATGGCCACCAAAAACCAAATCACTCGATGATTCGCCCACGCCGCTCGAGGCGTAAAGGTAGGCAGCCAGACACCGGCCCGACTGGGACTGCACCAATGAACGGCGATAGGCATGCTTGCCCACCACTTCGTTGCTGGCAGAGAGATTCAGAAGGACTGTCGCCCCAGCCATGGCTTGGGTGGAGCTGGGTGGATTGGGCACCCAAAGGTCTTCACACAATTCCACACCCACTACCAGTCCGCTTATGGATCGGTGTTGAAACAGGATATCCACACCAAATGGCACCTGAATTCCATCTTTATGCAGCATTTCCGCCTTGTGGCCCATACCCGAGGCAAAATGGCGGGCCTCGTAAAATTCCTGATGATTGGGCAGGTAGGTTTTGGGCACTAGCCCCAGTATCATGCCGTGGGCCATGACGGCGGCGCAATTAAAAAGCCTACCGGCATGGCGCACGGGAAGGCCGACCACTGCAAGGCCCTGGTACTGTTCCACCGTGAAGGCCCGGATTGCTTCCAGCGCTTCCCAAGCGGCATCGGCCAAGGCGTTTTGTGCAAACAGGTCCCCGCAGGTGTAACCAGTGAGGCACAACTCTGGGAAAAGCACCACATCAGCGCCTTCCCCCTCCGCTTCGGCAAGTAGTTGGATGATCTCGCGGGTGTTTGCCTGCGGTTCGGCCAAATGCAACATGGGGACTGCGGTGGCGACACGCACAAACCCAAATTGCCCGATCAACTGCCCAACTGAACCTGGCTTGGAAGCCGCCACTGCAAGGGACATCGCGCAAACTCTCTGTTCAACTGGCCAATTATTTCTTGAAATTATGAAATCCAAGGCATTCACAGCCTGTGTAAGACTACCAATTATGGGAGGATTTTGGCTTGTCTGTTTTTTAGTTTAGGCTCGTTTTTGCCAAATTCCGTTAACAAAAAGGAAATCCATGGGCGGAAAAACAGGTTTGAACCCTGCCAATCAAGGCTCCAACCAATCGGTTCGCCATCTGATTTTCATTTTGGGGGATCAACTGGATCGACAGTCAGCCGTTTTGGAAAAATTTAATTCCGGGGAAGACCTGATATTTATGGCCGAGGTGCGGGGCGAGTCCACGCATGTCTGGTCGCACAAGGCTCGTACAACTTTGTTTCTTTCAGCAATGCGTCATTTTGCCCAAGATATGGAAGGTGAGGGCAGGCGGGTCGACTACATACGACTGGACACGCCGGGCAACACCCAAAGCTTGGTTGGTGAATTGGAGCGCGCAGTCATGCGGCACCAACCTGCCAAGGTGATTTTTCTGGAACCTGGTGAATACCGGGTTCGGAATGAGATCACCAGCTTGCTAAGCAAGCTTAGACGCCCACACGAGGAGGTGGTGGATCGCCATTTTCTTTGCAGTCGCGAAGAATTCGCACGCCATGCCCAAGGACGCAAGCAATTACGCATGGAGTATTTTTACCGGCCGATGCGGGAAAAACACCGCATTTTGATGGATGGCAACAAACCTGCGGGTGGGTCCTGGAATTACGATGCAGAAAACCGTGCTTCGTTTGGCCGGGATGGCCCTGGAATGTTGCCTGCCCCAATAGCCTTCCAACCGGATGCCATAACCCGTGAAGTGATTGAGTTGGTGCAAAAGAATTTTGCCAAAAACCCTGGGGAAACAGACTCATTTGACTGGCCTGTGACCCCTCTACAGGCAGAAAAGGCGGTTGATGATTTTATCCGTAACCGGCTCCCTTGGTTTGGGGCCTACCAGGATGCAATGTGGGCGGGTGAGCCATGGCTTTACCATTCCCGGATTTCGGCCGCACTTAATTTGAAGTTGATCTCCCCTTTGGCCATTTGCCAAAAGGCTGAGGATGCTTGGCGGAATGGAGACGCACCACTTGCGGCGGTGGAAGGATTCATTCGACAGATACTGGGTTGGCGTGAATATGTGCGGGGAATCTATTGGATGCATATGCCTGGTTATTTGAACTTGAATGCATTGGGTGCTAACGCCCCCTTGCCCGGATTTTTCTGGACTGGGGAAACAAAAATGGCCTGCCTTCGCGATGCGATTAGCCAGACCTTGAAGCTTGGATATGCGCACCACATTCAACGACTGATGGTGACAGGGCTCTTCAATCTGCTTTTTGGGGTGAACCCCAAAGAAGTGCACGCATGGTATTTGGCTGTTTATGTTGATGCAGTGGAATGGGTGGAACTGCCCAACACGCTAGGCATGTCGCAATATGCTGATGGCGGGATCATGGCCTCGAAGCCCTATGCCGCCACGGGCAAATACATCCAGCGCATGGGTAACCACTGCCGCAATTGCCAGTACAAGCCGGAGAATTCAGTTGGAACGGATGCTTGCCCATTCACCACTCTATATTGGGATTTTTTGGACAGGCACGAAGGGCTTTTATCGAAAAACCCTCGCATGATCTTGCAGGTAAAAAACTTGGCCCGCCTTTCCGAGTCGCAGAGGCAGGAAATCAGGCTGCAGGCTGGGCGAATTCGGCTGGAAATGGCCGTGGACAACCCAATTTCTGGCGACGCCTGATGGCATTGGCCAAATCGTTGACTAGGATTTGATTACAGTTTTTTTTAATCCTTTTTTTGGGCCCAGCCATGACCATTCCTGATTTTAACCCCATGCCTGTTCACATCGTGCTGGGAGCCTCTGGTGGCATTGGATCAGCACTTTGTAAAAGGCTGGTCAAAAACCATGGAGCCAGCTTGGTATTGGGCGGCAGGCGGGCCGACACACTGGACGCCTTGGCCAGTGAACTGAACGGGCACGCCCTCCACGGGGATGCGACCGACCCGGATTATGTGAACCGCTTGGTCGAGCGCGCCAAAGAACTGCATGGACGAGTGGATGGTCTGGTGAATTGCGTTGGGTCGGTCCTGCTGAAGCCAGCCCATCTAACCACCTTCGAAGAATTTAACCAAACGATCGCAACCAACCTGACAACCGCTTTCTCGTGTGTGCGAGCGGGTGCCAACGCCATGCGTGAAAGTGGTGGTTCCATTGTGCTTTTGGGTACGGCCGCCAGCCTGATAGGGCTGAGCAACCACGAGGCGATAGCTGCTGCCAAAGCGGGAATTACCGGCCTGGCCCTGAGCGCAGCCGCCACCTATGCCAGCCGCAATATACGGGTGAATGTAGTGGCCCCAGGCCTGACACGAACCCCACTCACCGCGCGGTTGACACAGAATGAGGCTTCTGCCAAAGCCAGCATGGCCATGCATCCGCTGGGCAGGCTGGGTGAGCCTGACGATGTGGCTCGGGCCATTGAATTCTTTTTAGACCCATGCAATTCGTGGATCACAGGCCAAGTGCTGGCAGTGGATGGCGGCTTGTCCACTTTAAAACTTAAAGGCTGAACCCAGTCAAAACAGAAGGAAAAAATTGCCCATGTCAACCCCTACACCGCCGGTAATAGTTTGGTTTCGCCACGATTTGCGCCTTGGTGACAATCCAGCCCTGATTCGGGCAACGCAAACCAACCGGCCTGTATTGCCTGTCTATATTTGGAGCCCCGAGGAGGAGGGTGAATGGGCCCAAGGGGCAGCCAAGCGATGGTGGACCCACCAAGCACTCGCAAAGCTTTCAGAAGCTCTTGAAAGCAAGGGTTCTACCCTAGTCATCCGCAAAGGCCCGGCGCTGAAAGTCCTGCGGGCTGTTGCCAAGGAAACCGGCGCCCAGATGATTTTCTGGAACAGGCGTTGGGAGCCCGCAGCAATCGCCCGCGACAGTGAAGTGAAAAAGCAACTCCGGTCGGATGGACTTGAGGTGGAAAGCTTCAATGGATGCCTTCTGAAAGAACCTCCCGAAGTAAAAAACAAACAGGGTAAACCCTTTCAGGTTTTCACTCCCATGTGGAAGAGTGCCTACGATGGTTGGCACCCGGAAGCGCCTTGGCCAGCCCCTCGTACCCTGAAACCATTGGCCAACTGGCCCAAGAGCGAGAAGCTTGAAGCCCTAAAACTGCTGCCCAAAATTCCATGGGACCAAACCATGCTCAAGGCATGGAAACATGGGGAAGGAGCGGCACTGGACTTTGCGGAAAGATTTGGCCGAGATGCCTCTGGAAATTATTTGGAAGGCCGGAATATCCCGTCGACATTTGGAACCAGCAAACTTTCTCCCTACTTGGCCAGTGGAGAGATTAGCCCGAGGCAGGCATGGCATGCTGTGCTTGAGTCGGCAGGGCTGCAACCGGGTTCCAAATTGCCCCCCGGTGTGGAGCATTTTTTCAAGGAGCTGGGATGGCGTGAGTTTGCCTATCATCTACTTTTCCATTTCCCCCACACACCAACCCGGCCGTTACGTGCAGATTATGAGCGTTTTCCGTGGAAAGTAGATGACAAGGCTCTCAAGTCTTGGGAAAAGGGATTAACCGGCTACCCCATGGTTGATGCAGGAATGCGTGAACTTTGGGCCACAGGCTGGATGCACAACCGTGTGCGCATGATCGTAGCCTCGTTTTTGGTAAAAGACTTGATCCAAAACTGGCTAAATGGGGCCCGATGGTTTTGGGACACATTGGTCGATGCCGATTTGGGCAGCAACACCTTGGGTTGGCAATGGTCTGGCGGTTGTGGCGCGGATGCCGCACCTTATTTCAGGGTATTTAACCCCATTGGCCAGGGTGAGAAATTTGACCCGTCGGGTAGTTATGTGCGCCAATATGTGCCCGAATTAGCCAAACTTCCCAATGAGTACATTCACAGGCCTTGGGAAGCCCCTCCCCTTATTTTGGCTGCGGCCGGGGTGAAATTGGGCAAGGATTACCCAATGCCCATTGTCAGCCATGAAAAAGCCAGGGCCGAGGCCTTGGCGGCCTTGGCGACTATTCGCAAGGAAAAAGAATAGGCCTACAGTCTAGTTGCATTCAGGATCTAGAGGTTCCAATAACTCCTTGAGCACAAAAAGCTGGCCGGGGAGTGTGGTCATGTTGCTGGATGGAATCCAGGGAGTGGGTTCGTGGGCCAGTGTCATTCGCAAGGAGAGGCCTTGCCATTGCATTCCCCGACCGAAGGTGCCATCTGCTCCGCCTAAAATGCCATCACTTTGCAAAAAGAGTCCGGGCCCAATGGTGTTGGCAAAAGCGGGGACGCGAGTTGTCCAACTTTTGAAGCTGGTGAGGGCGTTTTGCTCGATGGTCAGCGGGTGGAGCTTGGCTCCCAGGCGGTGGGTATCGGCCGCCCATTCCTTGGCAGATGGGTATTCACCGGCAAATTGGGGCTCCCAAAAAGCGATATGGCAGACCCGTCCAATACCAAAAACAGTGACCAGCCTTGCACCCTTGGCTTTTAGTTCACCAATACGCTGAGCATAAGTTGGCAACTTTTCGCGTGTGGCGAAATGGCGCTGCGAGACTGGAACTGTTGCGGCCCCCAAGGGGCCATAGAAGGCCTGCTGCATGGCGTGCTGAAAAGCCCCCGCATGATCGCCGGGAAGGGTGTTTCCGTGAGCGTCGCTCCATTCGTCCATGTTGAAACCGTGCACATGGGTGCAATCGACCCGCCATTGCTTGAGGAACCAAACCGCCCAGCGGTACATGCCCATGGGGCCAACGGGAAGAATCATGGCCAATGGTTGGCCATTTTCGCGGGCTTGGCGTATTTCCAAGGCGATGGCATGCCCAAGCATGGTGTCAAAATCGGGTAGTGTTTCGCAGGGCACCAGCTGGAAATTGGAATTCCACCAGGGCCGGGGCTTGGTGAGCGCCTCTCCACGCAAGCCACCCAAGCCATCTATGACTCCCAAATTCCAGCCTGATGGATAAAACCCTTCCATGGAAGAGCCAGGCAGGGTGTTGAGCAAATCCATCAATAATCTCCCGGCAAGTATTAATCTGTCTGGAAAACAAAGTCGTTGAATCTATATAGTCATATAATGTAAGTGCAGCCGAACAAGGTTATGGAAACGCATTCCATGCCCGGGCAAGCCATATTGGCACCCTTGGGCTTGTTTCCGTTGGTGTCCGGTGTAGCTTTACAGTCAATGACTACTTCACCAAGGGATCCCTTGGGTTCGCCCGTTGCTCGGGAGGTTTGGGTGATGAATTTGCGTTGGATTCCAATGGCGTTTTTGGGTTTGGGCATCGTGTGGCTTCCGGCCATGGGCCAGGAGAAGGCTGTAGACAAGCCTAAGGAAGCTCCTAAAGAGGCTCCTAAGGATGCACCCAAGGAGGCCCCTAAAGATGCTCCAAAACCCGCGGCCCCCGCGGTTACAGGAGCGAAAGCCAAGCTTGCTTGGACTTTCACGAAAGACAAAAGCTTCTTCCAGACCATGACCACCACCACCAAGCAAGAATTGGTGGTTCAGGGCAGCAAAGTCAACCAGGAGCAAAAACAAACTTTTGTTTTTGCTTGGACCCCTGTGAAGCAAGAGGGGGACACTTGGACCCTGAAGCAAAAGATTGAAGCTGTAGAGATGGCCATCGACATCGGTGGGACCAAGATCGAATACAACTCTAAAAATCCAGCTGGCCCGGGCAATCCTCTAAGCGAGTTTTTCAAGGCTCTTGTTGGTGCCGAGTTCACCGTGTTGCTCGACACCAAAGAAAACAAGATCATCAAAGTTCTCGACCGCGAGGAGTTTGTGAAGAAGTTGGTGAATGCCAATCCAGCCATGCAGCCACTGCTTAATGGCATTTTGGACGAAAAAGCGTTTATCGACATGTCTGAACCCACCTTCCGGGTTGTTCCCAACAAGGAAGTGGCACAGGGCGATTCTTGGGATCTTAAAAACACCCTGAAACTTGGCCCAATTGGTTCCTACCTGAGCGACTACAAGTACACTTACAACGGTAAAGTTGATGCCCTCGACAAGATTGGTATCACTGCAACGCTGAAGTACGAGCCAGGTAGCAGCAGCTCGGGCGCCTTGCCTTTCAAGATTGAAAAGGCAAGTCTCGAAAGCACTAAGGCTACTGGTGAAGTTTTGTTTGACAGCGCCAAGGGTCGGCCTGCTAAGTCATCCATGACTATGGAGGTCAAGGGTACCCTGACCATTGACATCAGCGGCACCAAAACCCCAGTGGAGCTGACCCAAAGCCAGACCACCACAACGGAAACCTCTGACACCAAGCCTGGTGCCTGATTTTCTCGGCGGGTCATTCACAAAGAAGTCGGGCGGGAGAAAAATCTCCCGCCCGACTTCTTTTTATCACATCTATTCGCTTAGGTATTTGCCGGCTTCACGGCCGGCAAATGGGGGCCAATTAAGCTTTGTCGGCCAAAGGATTTGCCAGCACCACGCCAGACTGCTGAGCCAAAATCTCTAATGGGATGAGGAGGTCAGGCGGCCACGGGGCATGCCAAACCATGTTTTCTCCTGTGACAGGGTGCTTGACGCCTAGCGTGTGAGCATGCAAGGCAATGCGCGGGAAATTCCCGCCATCGGGCCTAGGGCCGCCGTGCAATGGCCTGTCGTAAATACGCTCTGAGCAGATTGGATTTCCCGCCTCCCCAAGGTGTATACGAATTTGGTGTGTGCGGCCGGTTTCTAGCTCGCATTCCAGCCAAGTGAACCCTGTAAAACGCTGCACGATACGGACATGGGTCACCGCATGACGGGTATCAGGAGCTTCGGGACCACTCCCCCTGCGACCATCACCCCTATCGAGCATCAGGTGGCTTTTAATGGTTTGCTCAACGGCCTCTCCCCTGACAATGGCCCAATATTTTCGGACTATTCCATGGGCGCGAAACTGGTTGGCCAGTTCGGTGGCTGCTTTTTGGGTGGAGGCGAACACCACCAATCCGCTAGTGTCCTGATCAATTCGGTGAACAGGCCACAGTTTGGGCAAAGGCGCCTGAGGGCCGCCTGAGAGTTGGCGACGCAGCATATCTTGAAGGGTTGCTGGCAGAAAGCTTCGGGCTCTCTCGCCGAATTCGGCGGCCTCGCGTGCACTGCGCTGGGTTGTCAACCCGGCAGGCTTGCGCACCACGACCATTTGGTCGTCCATGAACTCAATGACGATGTCGCGGTCGCGCGAAAGTTTTTCAGTTTTAGGGGCCTGCCTTGAAGCTTGAGGCGCAGCCCTGCCCTGTTGTTGGGAAACGGGCCTGCCATGGGGCCGGGCGGTTGAGGCAATGGTGAGTCTTTCGCCTGCCACCAATCGCCTTGCCGGGTCAATCACCGCTTTTCCCCTGACTGACAAACGGCCCGAGGTGATTAAATCGAGTGCCGTGCGCGGGCCAAGAAGGAATCGATCGCGCAGCCAGCGAGACAATGTCCAGCCTTCCTCGGCCAGTCTTACCTCGTGATCACCTTCCCTCATTGCATCAACCGCCTTGTTCAGTGAAAGTTTCCCAGTTGGGGATATTTGCCAATTGTGTCAGGGACTGAGGAATTCCGCCTCGCTGATCCGATCCGGATATCGAACATCTACCAGTTGTGCCTCCACCAGAAGCTTGCCGTCCCTGGTGGTAATCATTTTTACGGGGCGTTTATAAGCTCCCAGTTTGCGGAAATCGCCGTAGGTTTCCTCCTGAAGAACCGGCTTGCCTCCCACCAATACTGTGTGGGAAGTACGAACTAAATAGCCTGTTTCCCTGTCAAAACTCATACGCAAGGGCCTGCGCGCTTCCGCCCGCACCAAAAGCCAATCGACCAACCTATCGTTCACTAGGCCCTGCCCGGCCCATTCCAGACTGAAGCCTGATTCACCTGCCAACGACACCAATCGCATGGCTTGTTGAATGAGCATGGTTTCCCTGAACTCATCCAATTGGGACTGTGGCATGGGCTGGGCCATGCCGTTGAAAAAAAGGGACGCCTTTCCCTTGTGCATTAATTGAACCAAGACTGTCTGGCCTTGGGTTCCCGCCATGAGTGTAACTTGATTGCGGAACCCCTCCGGCAAATTCATGACAGTTTCAGCCTCGAATGGTACCTCCCGGTCTTGCACTACCATCGTACCCTTCAGCCTGACACGGTCCATGCGGTTGCGTGCAAGGGTTTCCATACCACCGTGAGCTTCAATCGCCCTAGCCAGCACAGCCTTGGCTTTGGCAATTGGATCTCCCTCGCCTGCTGGTGGGGTAGAGTTTTGGCCCGAAGCCAAGTTTATGATCCAAAAACTGCAGGCAACTACCACGCTCATGGTGTAACTCCCACCCAACCCCATATAGACCCGTTCACTGCGCAGCTATAGTACAGCAACTGGGTTCGCCGCAATCCGGCTCCAACGGGAATCAGGAATCGCCCTATGTCAAGCACCAGAAAGAGTTTGCAGCTTACAACACAACAACGGTGCGCCTTGGTGGATATCACCGGGAAGGTTTCCGACCTTTTAAGGCAAACGGGTATGGAGGATGGGATTGCAGTGGTCTATAGCCCTCATACCACAGCCGGAATCCTTATTAATGAAAACTGCGACCCGGATGTGGTTAGGGACACACTTTTGTGGATGGATGAGGCTGTTCCAAAAAACCACTCAGGCTTTCGCCACAATGAGGGCAACTCGGACAGCCATATTAAAACTAACATGGTAGGCAGCAGCGCCACCTTGATTGTGGAAAACGGCAGCCTTTGCCTTGGGACATGGCAGGGGATTTTTTTCGCGGAGTTTGATGGGCCCCGGACCAGACAGGTGTGGTGCAAATTTATCCCGGGCTAAAACAATGTATGAGTTATACTTTGCAGGCTCGCAGCATGTAGCTGGGTGGCAGCGGATCAAGCAAGGTGCTGGCCATTTGGCGAATTCCCATGGCCAATTGCAGGTGAAGGACAGAAACATCCTCTGTTCGTGCCCGCAAATCATTGTTTACCGCCACGAAAGCCTCGGGGGAGGCTAGATGGATGACCAAGACTCCTCCCGGCTTCATGGCGTTCCAAATGGGCTCGAGCATGCGCGGCACATCGATGCCTATTCCGCCTATGAAAACCGCCTCGGGTGAAGGCAGCCCCTGAAAGGCCTTGGGAGCGCTACCAAACACCGGTTTCACCATGGTGGCGTTGTAGCGCCTGAGATTGCTGGCCAGGCGTTGGAGATCGACCGGATCTTCCTCAATGGCGAAAACCTGGCCGGTCTCGATGAGGTTGGCCACCTCGATAGCTACCGACCCTGAACCAGCCCCCACATCCCACATGACGATTCCAGGTTTCAAACGCAGATAGCCTAACGCTATGGAGCGTACCTCAGCGGGAGTGACCGCTCGCCTTGCGGGGGCGTCCTCAGCATATTCCGCATCGGGATTTCCAAAACGCGCTCCGGAACGCTGGGTGGGAGCCTGAGGGGGGAAGGAGGGATCCCGCAGCAGAATTAAAATATTGAGCGGGTCGAATTTAAGGCTGGCAATTTCAGCCAAACTCCCTTGTGTGATCCGCTCCCTGGGGGTGCCCAAATTTTCGCAAACATAGGCATTGAAGCCATGGAGCCCCCTCTCTAATAACAAGCGGGCAACCACATCAGGGCCCACTTCCGGGGTGGTGAAAAGGCCCAAGGTTCCCAGGGTTCGGGCCAGATCTAACAGGCGCTCGACTGGCAAAGTTTGCAGGTTGCCCAAGTAGGCATCTTCCCAGCGCTCTTTGATGCGGGCAAATGCCAGCTGCATACTTGAAACATGGGGCAAAATCTCAAACCGGTCTTTGCCAAATTTCTCGCAAAGCCAACCGGCCAAACCATAAAACAATGGGTCGCCTGAAACGACAATCACCAGTTTTTGGCTTTTGCCCAAACGGTCTTGAATCAGGCCATGAGTGAGGTTCAGGTCTGTCCCCAAGGGGACTTTTTCAGCCGAAAGGGAATCCAGCAGGGCAAGCGAATTACTTGGCGCAAGAATGCAATCAGCAATGGCCAAAGCATCTTTCTCCAAGGCACTCAGCCCGGCTAGTCCGTCACTACCCATACCGACAACAGGAATGCGCTGGTTCATGTCACCATCCTAAGGCTGGAGAGGGAGGTAGGCTCAAACCAACATTACTAGATTTGGCCCGTTTACTTTTTGCGGATTTTGAGGCCCACCTTTTTTTTCAATATTTCACGAAACCAAGCCAGTTCATCCGCATCACACTGGTCGCACACTTGGGATCTTTGTCCATTTGGCACTTGCAGGTGAACCTCGCGGATATCATGCCCATCCTCGTTATACTGAACTAGGACTGCCTCCATATCGAGCGTGATCGGATAAGTTCCGGGCATTGGGAGTTCAATTCCCAAGACGGTGTGCCTGACTTCCAAGGTCCATCCCTGAGCATTATGGATAAAGCAGAAGGTGATGTTGCCCCGTATGAGCCTAAATTCCTCTTCGGTGATCATGAGAACTCTCATCCGGGTTTTTGCGGTAGCCTAACAACTTGGCCATTTTTAGGCTTCGCCCGTTACCATAATCGCAAAGGGCCAAGATCATCGCTACATGGATTGGCAGGCCCCAGGCAACCAAATAAGTAAAAAGGTTTTGGCATGTTTCCCGTCTTTTCTCAAGCAACCCTGCTGCCTCATCCTTTGGGAGTTGATTTTGATTCCTGCTTGAAAGGGGGCGTGCGGGCGGTAGAACTCTGGCTAACCAAGGTCGAAGAGCACCTGAAAAGCCACAGTGCAGGAGAATTGGCAAAACAATATGCCGATGCTGGAATTACCCTCACGGCAGCCAGCTACCAGGGGGGCCTTCTAGGGGGTGTTCCCGAAGCACGAAAATCGCACCTTGATCACTTCAAGCGCAGGCTGGACCTATGCCAAGCGCTTAACATAAAATTGATGGGACTTTTGCCAGAATTGGTTCCAGCAGGAGCTCGAGGTAGCCATGAACGGCCCTCCGCCAGTGATTTGGCCTTGGCTGTGGAACAGCTTGTTGAGGCAGCCGATTGGGCCGATGCCTATGGTGTGAAACTGGCACTTTCATTCCGCTTGGAAAGCCCGATACCCAACAATCTTCAAACCGCAATTATATTAGTGGAGGCGGCGAATCGGCCTAATTTGGGGGTGGGCCTGGATTGCTTTCCGTTTTTCAACGGGCCGAGCAAAACAGAAGACTTGGCATGGCTTCCTGCCGACAAGCTGTTCATCACGCGAGTCTGCGACATTGCTGGAACACCACGGGAGCTTTCGCGCGAATCGGAAACCGTACTACCCGGTGATGGGGATTGGCCATTGAGCGGGCTGATCGGTCAGCTTAAGGAAAAGGGCTACACGGGCCCGGTTTCGGTGGAATTGGTTAACCCAAGGCTTTGGCAAGTCAAGCCCTCGCAATTGGCCGAACTGGCTTGGAGCACGGTGCTAAGGTTGCTGGGGCAGAAGGAAGGGATCTGAAGTTCCACAAACATTGGCCGGGGCCATCGCATGCGATTCTTGAAATTTTTGACCATCCTGCTCGCAATGCCGCCAAGCCTTGTAGTTGCCCTGGAACCCGAGAAGTTCCTCCCGCCTGATACTGTTTTTGTCGCCATGGTCCGACCGAAACCGGTGATGGCTTCTGCGCTTGTCAAAAACCAGGGTTGGGACGAACTGCTGAAAGCCTTGGTTGCTACCAACGGGCCGGCGCAGGAATTCCTGGATAATGCCCTGCTGAATCCGTTCACCCAGATCGATTCGGTACTGGTCGCAAGCACCGTTTTCCCCCTGCTGGTCAATCCCACCCCGGAGGAGACTACCCGCTTCAAGCCTTCCCTGCTCGTGACCATCCGGGGAAAATTCCAATCCAAAAAACTGATCAAGGCAATGGAGACCTTTGGCAAGGAAAACGGTGCGCCCGTCAAGCGGGTCATGGTTAATGACCTAATCCTTTGGGAACTCCCAGTACCGGGGGCTCCGGTTTATGTGGCCATCCACAACCAGCAGAAAGCCGTTTTTCTGGCGACGCGGAAAGACGATGCCGTGCGTTGCATCCGGGGAGGTTTCGGGGAGTTGAAATCGAAGGTTCTGGAACAAGCACTGTCTACCTTGGACGGCAAGGAGGCGATTTATCTGGCTGGCACTATCCCCAATAACTTTAGGGAAAACCAGGCCCTGGACCCTGCGTTCCAAACCGTTGCCGACCAGACGGACGGCTGGGCCCTGGTTGGTGAGGCAACGGATTCCTTTCGATTGGGACTGAATCTGGTGGCCCGGGAGGGCAAGGCGCCCGCAACCCTCCGGGACTCACTGGAAAGGAAATTACTACCCGACCTGAAGGAAAAAATCACCAAGGCGCGGGAAGCCGCGGCCATTCATCCGGATAAAGTGGACTTGGGAGACCGGATTCTGAAGGCCTATCTGGATTTGCTGCAGGGTTCCCGCTTTGCCACGGAGGGGCGCACGATCCGGGTAAAATTCACCTTTACTGAAACCCTATTGGATAGCCTCCAAGGTAAGGAAGGAAAAAAGCCATGACCACCAACGCACCCTCCCAAGCAACTGCTGGCGACGGCAAGTGGATTCTCCTGTGTCTTCTTGCTTATGCCGTGGGAAACGGGTGCCAAAAATACGAAACACCAGACCCTGCCAAAAAGTTGGTCGGAAAGGCTGTGACAGTTCAATTCAGACGGGATGCCTTGGGAGGCGCCGCATCCATTCCTGTGTCCCCCTTCACCAACAGCATCAATGGTGCGGAAACCAGCTTCACCGGCAAGGTGGAACAGGTGGAAGGAAGCTGGCTGGTAGTAGCATTTGGTGGAAAACGGATTTGGGTGCCACGGGAAGTGATTTTGGCTGTTGAGGAAGTCATTCCCAATCAAGACAAACCCAAACAGCCCTGATGGAACATTCACTTACCTTGGAAAGACTGCGCCTTACCAGGTGGCACGGCATGCTGTGGCTTGCCATGGGTGGGGTCGCGGCGTTAATGGCTAGAGATATCTGCCTGCATTACAACCAGATTGCCGGCACCGACTTGACCGCCCCTCAAATGGCCCGGATCTGTCTCTCTGTTTACCTTGGCCCCCTGACTGGCCCCATCGCCAATCCCGGGGCCAATGTTTGGCCACTGGCATGGCGCTGGGCGACTCCCCTTTTGGCCATCCAGGTGGCCAGCCTTGGGCCGTTTCTGATTTCCGGGAAACCCGTCCACCCGGTCCTGGCGGTCATTGCCTGGCTTGTTTTCGCAGGGGCCAGCGGGCTGTGGTTTTTTGGAGCGCATTTATCGCTGGGCTTGTTTCTGATGTAAGCCGGACATTGTAACCAGATGAATTTTGTCGACAACCTGTCCGTAATTCCCCTTTGGCATCAGTTCCCTTGCACCACCTCTCCTCCAGCGCGCGTGACCAGTGCCGCCATCGTTGCTATGGGCAGGCTTTCTGCGAGGAACCGCACCGACCCGTCGCACTTGAGGAAATTGCAACCACCGCTGTGGAACGAGTAATACTCAAAGTAGTTGTTACCGTTCATCGACCGTGTGCCCAAAATGTTGCCATTGGCATCTTGGCCATCCAGATTGGCGCTGGGGCTGGAATAGGCCCAACCCACTGGCTCAAAAGTTTGCCCGGTGAGCTTGCCATTCTTGTATTGGTTGCTGCGACCGCAATCCTCACCGAGCAGCACCGTATTGCTAGTTCCGTCGCTGATATCAGCGATGCGCGTTGGAATCCGTTCAATGAGCGCGCCATCGGGACTGCCTGGCGTGCGCTGCAGGATGCCGGTTGAAAAAAGGTTTGGATCGACATCCCTCATGGGGATGTAATCACCCGGGCCAAGGGTTACTCCTTTGTAGGCGAGGGTCAAATCGCGGCTGGAGGGAGTGGCGGGGCAGATGAAGGTTTGGATGCGTGTGGAAACTGCCGCGAGGTTGGCAGGGCCATCCCAATCTTGGGAAGGGTTGATTTGTTTAAAAAGGCTTTCCTGTTCCATGTAGGGCAACAGGGGCACCGACCAATTGTGCATACCGGGCCCCAGCCACCATATGGCGGGAAAATGGTCGGTGGCCGAAAGGTGATTGTGAAAAGCCAGACCCCAATTTTTCAAATGGTTGGAGCAACTCATGCGCAGGGCTGCTGCCCGCACCTTTTGCACAGCAGGCACCAACAACCCAACCAACACCGCAATGATTGCAATGACCACCAAAAGCTCAATTAGAGTGAAACCTTGGCGGCGAGTGCAACGCATGCCAGCCCCCTCGAAACAAAAAAACACCGCATGGAAGATCCATGCGGTGCATTGTATGCCTTGCGGCCAACCCAGCGGTAACGGGATCAGGATTTGATCATGTCGCGAACGGTCATGCCACTTGGAATCATGGGTAGAACATGCTCTTGATGAGGCACCATGACATCCAAAACATAGGGCCCCTTGCTCTCGATCATCTCAATCAGGGCGTCATCCAGGTCTGCCTTTTCGCTGATGCGTCGGGAGTTGCAAGAAAAACCCTTGGCAATGGCTACGAAATCCGGATAGGGTTCTCGATCAAGACCTGCACCCAGGTAGGTGTGGCCTCGGTTGCCCTTGAAGAACCGGTCTTCCCATTGAACCACCATGCCCAAGTGCTGATTGTTCAAAAGCAGCACCTTCACCGGCAACTTCTCGACAAAGCAGCAGGCCAATTCTTGGATATTCATCAAGAAACTGCCATCGCCATCGATATCGATACAGGTTTTGAGTGGGTGGGCAGCCTGTGCCCCCATGGCAGCGGGAAGGCCGAATCCCATGGTTCCCAAGCCACCTGAGGTGACCCAGGTTCGAGGTTTGTTGAAGCCGAAGTACTGGGCGGCAAACATTTGGTGTTGGCCCACACCGGTACTGACAATGGTTTCGTCGAGAAGCCCGCGGTCGCGAAGGAGTTCGTGAAGACGCTTGATGGCATGCTGCGGCAGTATGGCATCTTCGCGGTCAGCATAGCGCATGGGTTCTGCTTCGCGCCAAGTATCAATCTGGCGCATCCATGGGCGTAGCTCTTGAGTGAGCGGAGGGGCCCCCTGAGGGCGGGAGTCAATCATCCGAACTAGATCTTGAAGGGCTTGTGCCACATCGCCATGAATAGGCAGCACGGCCTTCTTGTTCTTGTTCAATTCGGATGGGTCGATATCGATATGAACGATCTTGCCATGCTTGGCAAACTCGCTGAGCTTTCCGGTCACCCGGTCATCGAAGCGAACACCAAAGGCGAGAAGCAAATCGGCTTCATTGATGGCGTAGTTGGAATAGATGGTGCCGTGCATGCCAAGCATGTTGAGGCTGAGGTAATGGTCGTGTGGGAAACCACCCAAGCCCAGCAAGGTCATCGCGACAGGGATTCCAGCCTTTTCAGCAAAGGCGCGAAGGCTGTCGGAGGCACCCGATTGCACCACGCCGCCACCAGCATAAATGATCGGCCGGGATGAACCCTTCATCAGCTCCAACAATTGTTCCAGCTCTTTGCGGGAGGCACGACGCTCTGGCTTGTAACCAGGCAGGTTCATGGGCGGATCGTAATCGGCCACAATTTGCCTGATTTGCACATCCTTAGGCAGGTCAATGATGATGGGGCCGGGACGACCGGTCACCGCGAGGTGAAAAGCCTCTTTCACAACCCGGGGAATGTCCTCAGTTTTGGTTACCAGGTAGTGGTGCTTGGTGATAGCACGACAGACTTCGACAATTGGCGTTTCTTGAAACGCGTCTGTGCCAATAAACGGTGTGCTCACTTGCCCGGTGACGGCAATGATCGGGACGGAATCCATCTTCGCATCGGCCAGGCAGGTGACAAAGTTGGTTGCCCCCGGGCCGCTTGTGGACATGCAAAGGCCCACTTTGCCGGTGGTTCGGGCGTAGCCTTGGGCCGCAAAGCCACCGCCCTGCTCGTTGCGGGGGAGAATAGTTCGGATGCGGTCTTCGTATTTGGTGAGGGATTGGTGCAAAGGCATGCTGGCTCCGCCTGGGTAGGCGAACATATGATCGACCCCGTGGTTGATCAGGCATTGCACGAAAATATCAGCACCGGATTGGAGGGTGCCGGGTTGAGGCAAATCGCTGGAATTTGGCTGGATAGCCATTGTTGACATTCCTTGGGGAACCGTGGGCGACCCATCAAGAGGCTCCCCACACCAAATAAATGGTAGGGGCCTAAACGCCTGAAGGTAGAGCGGAGACTTCCGTTCCCTTGGAAATCTGTCCGTCGGGTTCATTCACCCCTCATTGTACTGACATCGAGTTCATACCCAAATGCTTTTAGGCCCGACACTCCTGCTAAAAGTTGGCAATTAAAGCCCAACGGTCCTCCTTATCCGGCTGATCCAGTTTTAGCGGTTAGGCAGTTTGCGTCGGTTTATCTGGCCAATTGAAGGTTATTGGCAAACTTGTGAAGAGTTTCCGGCAACACGGTTGAGAGAATTCAGGCACTATAGGATTGACTGGTCAACTATTCCGCCATAAGATTCCAACAGGTTGTGGAAGAATTTGGCAATTAGCGGCCTAGTACTGTCACAACCTCGCAAAGAGGATGCTTTGCGTTTTTCTGACCCAGTAACTTTTGGGTGGAAGTGGGGAGGGGTTCATGCTGGTCGAGGAACGACGGCAAAAACTCAGGGATTTGATTTGCACGCATGGTTTTGCGTCATTGCAAGACTTGGCGCGCAAAATCGATGTTTCCGAATCCACAATTCGCCGTGATCTCGAGCACCTCCACCAAATGGGCTACCTACGTCGCACCCATGGTGGAGCGGTCTGGAATCAGGACAGTGCGCCCTTGCCCCCTCTGGAAGAGCGGACTGGGCGCCAGCTGGAAGAAAAGCGCTGGATTGGCGAACTGGCCGCCCAACTAGTACAGGACGGCGACACCGTATTGCTGGACGGTGGGACCACCACCTTGGAGGTGGCAAGAAATATTTTGGGGGGCGGCAAGCGTGTGCAGGTGGTGACCAACAGCTTGCCCATCGCGCAGATGTTCGCCTCCAACCCAACTAGTAGCGACTTGGTTGTTCTGGGTGGCTATGTCTACCCGCGTACAGGAGTAGCGCTTGGAAGCAGCACCATCAGCATGATGGAAAATCTGCATGCCCATGTAGCGGTGCTGAGTGTGAGTGGAATAACGCAGGAAGGGCTTTTTAACAGCAACCTGCTTCTTGTTGAGACCGAACGAGCCATGATGCGCCTGGCCGAGCGTGTGGTGGTGGTGGCCGACCACACCAAGTTGGGCCGCAGGGCCCTGACTTGGCTTTGCAACCTGAACGACATCGACGATTTGGTGGTTGACGACCGGATCACTGATGATTCGCGCAAGTGGCTGGAAGATGCGGGAATCTGTTTGCATGTGGCGCGGCGGGCCGGGGTTTAGGCCCTTGGATTTCATTAACGGAATGTTTTGGAGTGACAGATGGAACGGAACCAAATTGAGCACTTGGTGCGCGAGGCACTGAAGAATGTTTTGCGGCCCAGCAATGGTCCTTGCTCCGGTTCAGCCTCGACCGCTGTCCCGACACAGCCCAGGTTACTGGTCAATGTTTCCGCTCGGCATGCCCATGTCACTCAGGAAGACCTTGAGCGACTGTTTGGTCAAGGGCACAAGCTGACCCCTTACAAGATGCTGTATCAAGACGGATTTTTCGCAGCCGAAGAGTCGGTTACTTTTATCGGTCCCAGGCAGCGGGTGATCAACAATCTGCGCATTTTAGGCCCATGCCGCGATCATAGTCAGGTGGAGCTTTCGTTCACCGACGCGGTGCAAATGGGGCTAGACATCCCAGTTCGCAAGAGCGGGGACCATCGCGATTCACCCGGAGCCTATCTCATCGGCCCCAAGGGAATGGTGAAGCTTGATCGCGGGGTTATCCGCCACCAAAGGCATGTGCATATGTGCCAAAAAGAGGCCGATTTTTACGGGGTCAGGGATGGTGATTTCATGAAGCTGCGAGTGGTAAGTGATTGCCCCGCCATCATGGAAGAAGTGTTGGTGCGTGTGAGTCAGGGCGCGAAGCTCGAGGTTCACATCGACACTGACGAAGGAAACGCGGTGAATCTGGCGAAAGCGAAAAGCGTGGAGCTGTTCCGCTAAAGCCGGTCGCGGTTTGGTTTCTGGCGCAGGATGCGCTAGATGGATCGGGTTTTCTGGTTTTGGATCGGCGGAATGTTTCCGGGCGGTCCGGGCAAACGGAGGTGAATGATGTCAGCGAGCTTGGAAGCCTTGGGAATGATCGAAACCCGGGGATTAACGGCGCTGGTTGAAGCCAGTGACGCGATGTTGAAATCAGCCAATGTCTCCCTCTTGGGGTGGACAAAGATTGGCAGCGGCCTTGTCACCGCAATGGTGTCAGGCGATGTCGCCGCGGTAAAGGCCGCGGTTGATGCCGGCGCAGCCGCCGCCTCGCGCGTGGGCGAAGTGGTAGGAATCCAGGTGATTCCCCGCCCTCATGGCGACCTCAAGGACATCCTGCCCAAGATGGGCAAGTGAGGTCCAACCACCATGGCAAAACAACCAGAGACTAGGAGTGAACCAATGACCGTGAACAAGTCTGAAGCCTTGGGAATCGTTGAAACCAAGGGAATGATTTCCGCCATCGCCGCGACCGATGCCATGTGCAAAGCCGCGAATGTGGCTTATGCGGGCCAAGTGCAGATTGGCAACGCCTTCATCGCCACATTCGTGCGTGGTGACGTAGGCAGCGTGCGAGCCGCTGTGGACGCGGGTGGCAAGGCCGCCAGCGAACATGGCGAACTGGTTAGCGCCCATGTGATCCCCAGGCCCGATGCCCAGGTCTTGGAATGTTTCTTGGGTCGCTAAGCCCGGTGAACTAATCCTCCGATCCGCCAACCGGGCGGGAAAGACTCCCGCCCGGCCGCGGAACGCGGCTCCGACAACCGAAGGATTCGTCTTTTTTCACGGCACACCGAGAAGATCAAGCCATGAAAATTTTGGTCGCCAATCTGGGCAGCACCAGCTTTAAATATCGCCTGTTCAACATGGCGGATGAAAGCCTCCTGGCCCGTGGCGGTTTTGAGCGCATTGGAACCGACAGCACACCTTGGTTTGTCGAGGTGAATGGCAAGCGGGAAGAAGGCAGCCTGACTGCCCCAGACCATGCTGCAGCGGTTGGCGCTTGCCTGGAACAATTGGCCAAGCATGGCTGCCTGAAGCAGGCTGCAGACCTTGGTGCAATTGGCTTCAAATCAGTCCATGCCAAGGGCGTGACCGGTGCTCAACTGGTAACCCCCCGAGTTCTCGAGGCCATGGAGGCCTACAACGAGGTAGCCCCGGCCCATAACCCTCCATATGTCGCGGCGATGCGCCTTCTGGCCAAAGAATTCCCCAGCATTCCCTTGGTTGCGGCCTTTGAAACAGGCTTTCACCAAACCATTCCGCCGGGCAATTCGCTGTACGCTGTTCCCTTGGAATGGGCGGAAAACCATGGCGTCAGAAAATGGGGTTTCCATGGTGCCAGTCATCGTTTCATCGCGGGCCGCGCGGCCCAATTACTGAACAAAACCAATGCGAAAATCATTTCCTGTCACTTGGGAGGCTCGAACTCGCTGTGCGCAATTGATTCAGGCAAGTCGATAGCCTGCACGTTGGGAATGAGCCCGCAAAGCGGCCTGCCCCACAACAACCGTGTGGGCGATTTCGATGTTTTCGCCCTTCCGGTCCTATTGCGGGAAACGGGCAAAACCCTTGAGCAACTGCTTGACCAATTGGCCAATCATTCAGGCTTGGAAGGTTTGTGCGGCCTGCGCGACATGCGCGACATCGAGAAAGCCGCCAAGGATGGTGACCACCGCGCCCAAACCGCGCTGGATGTGTTTTTCAATTCGATCCAAATGTACATCGGTGGCTACATCGCCCTGCTGGGCGGCGTGGACGGCATCTTTTTCACCGGCGGCATTGGCGAAAACTCGTCACTGCTGCGGGAAAAAGTAATCTCAGGCTTGGGTTGGATGGGCATTGATCTCGATCCCGCTGCCAACGCCACAGCCAAAGGTGAACAAACATTGCACAAAGTGGGCAGCCGAGCCCAGGTGTGGATATTGCCCACCAACGAAGAAATTGTGGTGGCCAGGCAATCACGCGATTTGCTGGCCGGGTGAGTTTGTTTTTTTTATTCAGGGAGGAGAGAGACATGAAGCTGCGCATCACTTACTGCACATCTTGAGGCTACCGCAACTTCGCCGCCAGTTTGGCAGGCGCCGTGCGGAACACCTACCCTCAGGTGGAAGTGGAACTCAAGACCGGATCGGGTGGTATTTTCGATGTGGAAGCCAACGACGACCTGATCTTCTCGAAGGACGACGAGCACCGTTTTCCGGCTAACCGGGAAATTTTGGAAAAGCTCGATGCCCTTCTGAAAAAACAGTCCGGCTGAGTCGGACGGCTTGTAAACATTTGGCACTGGCAAGGGGTTCGGCCCATGTTCCTAGCGCGTGTGACCGGAAGCGTTGTCGTGACCCAGAAAGCCCAGTCCATGACCGGGCACAAGCTGCTGGTGGTCGAACCCTTGCGTGTCGATCCGCAGGATCGCACCAAACTGACCGGCACAGGCCGCAGCTTTGTTGCGGTGGACGCCTTGGGGGCGGGCATCAACCAAATGGTGCTGATCGTTCAGGGATCGAGCGCCCGCCTCATGCCTGCCACCGAGAAATTGCCCATCGATACGGCCATCATCGGCATCGTTGACACCGTGCAGGTGGGCGACAAGACAGTCTTTGACGCCCGGCTGGAGTCGGCATAACCGTCAAAGGCTGACATTGTGAGTTTGGGAAAATCGGGAAAGAGGCATAGACGAAGGTGCCTTTACCCATTCCGTGGGTCATAGTTTGGCAGCTTCCTAAAAACGAAGGAAAAGCACTGATGTCTTCCATCAAATCGATACCCTCCGACCAGATTGTCCGCGGCGTGGTGGAGCAAGTTCTCCGCCAAATCCAATCGGGCAAGCTTCCAGCATCCAATGGATCGATCCAGGCTGCCATCAAGGCTGCACTGCCTGCAGCCTCACAGGACTCCCCTAAGTCGGCAGGTTCGGGTGACGGTGTTTACGCCACGGCCGACGAGGCTGTCGCTGGAGCATCCCGTGCCCTGGTTGCTTTTTCAAAGGTAGGCTTACCCGAGCGCAAGAAGGTGATCGACTGCGTGCGAGCCATCTGCCGCGATCAGGCCGAGAGCTTGGGGCGTGAGGAATTTGAGGAAACCAAAATCGGGCGGCTAGAGCACAAGATCGACAAGCTGCGATTAGTTGCTGATCGCATTCCAGGTACCGAGTGGCTGAAGACGGATGCTTACAGTGGCCAATTTGGCATAGCTCTTGAGGAGTATGGCCCTTTTGGCGTGATTGGCGCCATTACCCCCGTCACTCACTCTTTCCCCACACTGGCTTGCAACGCCATCAATATGCTGGCCGGTGGCAATACTGTAGTTTTCAATGCCCATCCATCTGGTGCCAGGATCGCCGCCAAGGGTGTTCGCCTTCTCAACCGCGCCTTCCAGCAGGCGATCGGAATCACAGATCTTTTGACCATCATTGAAAACCCAACTATTGAAAGTGCGCAGGCCATTTTTGATCACCGCGATGTGAAGCTGATATGTGTGACCGGCGGCCCAGCCTTGGCTCGCGCTGCCTTGAGAAGCCCGAAGCGGGCGGTAGTGGCCGGCCCTGGAAACCCACCCGTTGTGGTGGATTCGACGGCAGATCTTTCCAATGCGGCAGCATGCATCATCGCCGGTGCAGCCTACGACAACAACTTGCTGTGCATTGGTGAGAAGGAAGTCTTCGCCACCAACGACATTTTTGATGAGTTGCTTGACTGGATGACCAAGCATGGCGCAGTTCGTCTGGACAAAAGCCAGGTCGACCGCCTGACGGCTGTGGCCTTCAAAACGGGCGAGAACGGCAAACTACTAGTGAACAAGGATCTTATCGGTCAGGATGCGGCCGTTCTGGCCCGACATGCCGGCCTTGAAATCCCAGCGGGCACCCAACTTATTTTCGCCGAAACGGACGAATCGAACCCTTTTGTTTCTCATGAGCAAATGATGCCCTTCGTGCCCTTTGTGCGCGCCCGCTGCGTGGACCATGCGATTGACATGGCCCATGAACACGAGCACGGCTACGGGCACACTGCTGTCATTCACTCCCGCAATTTGGAAACGATCACCCGTATGGGCCGCCGCATGAACACCACCCTTTTCGTGCAAAACGGCGCGAGCGTGGCGGGCTTGGGTGCGGGTGGCGAAGGATATGCAAGCTTCAGTATCGCCACCCCTACAGGCGAGGGAGTGACCACCCCGCTGACCTTCTGCCGCAAGCGGCGATCGAGCACTGTGGGCTCAATGCGAGTGGTTTGACAATTAGGCCTGCCGGGGGAGGATTCCAACCATGCAAGTCGGCAAGGTGGTCGGCCGGGCGATCTCGACTGTGAAGCATAAAAGCTTTCAGGGAGTGAAGCTGCTTCTGGTTCAGGCCCTGGACGACAAGGGGCAGCCCGATGGCGACCCGGTGCTGACTGTGGACACCTTGGGAGCGGGCCCGGGAATGCGGGTTTTGATCTCCAGTGACGGCAAGGGAGCCCGTGAAGTAGTGGGCTCGAAGGATTCACCGGTTCGTTGGTTAACAATCGGAGTGCTAGACGAGTGAGTGCTGGCTGTTTTCATCACCGCGGAAGGCTGCTGGCTGCCGGGCATCTCCCCAAGCGGTTGGCGGGTATCGACCGTGTGTTGGTAGACCCCAACGCGCTGATCTCGCCCTTGGTTTTGGAAATGCTGGCTAGCGCTGGAATTCCTCTGGTGCGTGAAGGCCAAGATGGGGTTGTGGGGAACACCTTGGCCGTTCGTGGCGCAAGCTCGATTGGCCATTTGCCTGACCCTCCCAAAGGCCACTTGCTTGTAGCGGCAGAAGTGGCCTACGAGGTGGTAGAGCGGGCAACTTCGGAAGCGGCTCGTGGCGGCAAATGTCCGGGCCGGGCTGAGATAAAAAGTTGGGACAACGGATCTGCGGGTTGGGGCGACTGGCTTTCAGCCGACCAGAGCAGGCGGCTGGTACATTTTGGGCCCAACCCCGAGTTGGTTGCCAGTGTGTGCATGCTGCGATGGGCTATCTCTGCAGCATCGGTCCAATCGGTTTCCCAAGCCAGCAGGGCTTTGGCAGGTTTCGGCCCCAGGCTTTTGGCGGTGGAAATGCCCGGGCGGACGCTTTTCGAGGCGCGGCACTTGATTGGCCTAATGACAACCCAGGGAGGGGTTTGACATGCGGGTGGGAAGTGTGATTGGGAATGTGACACTCAGCCGGGTGGTACCTGAACTGGTAGGCGTTCGCTGGCTGGTGGTTGGCCCGCTTGATCTGAAGGCTGTGGAAAAATACAAGTTGGATCGCGAAACGGAATCTACGGGCGAGGACTTGATCATTGCAGACGGTGTGGGCGCAGGGATTGGACAAGTAGTCGGGTTCAGTGAAGGTGGCGAAGCAGCCATGCCTTACATACCCGCCAAGGTGCCAGTTGACGCTTATGCGGGCCTGCTGATTGACAGTTTAGACGGTTGACGGTCAACCGGGCGGAAGGATCACGGTTTTGTTTTTGTTTTTTGAATGGAACGGACACCAACAAGGAGTGGCAGCAATGGCTGGACATGGCAACAAAAGCGAGTACGAGTTGAAAGAACTGATCTGCGAGATTGGCCGTCGGGTGTACGCCAAGGGCTTCGCTGCCGCCAACGATGGCAACATCACCATCAGGCTCAACGAGCGCGAGTTCCTTTGCACCCCCACCATGGTTTCCAAGGGCTACATGAAGCCCGAGGACATCTGTAAAGTTGACAGCAAAGGCGTGCAGCTTGCCGGCAAGCGCAAGCGAACCAGCGAGGTTCTGTTGCACCTTTCTATCTACAACCAACGACCCGACATCAACGCTGTGGTCCACTGCCATCCCCCGCATGCGACTGCCTTTGCGGTGGCACACGAACCCATTCCCAAATGTGTTCTCCCCGAGGTGGAAGTGTTTTTGGGCGAGGTGCCCATTGCGGTTTACGAGACACCGGGTGCCCAAGCGTTTGCGGACACCGTTGCACCGTATGCAAAGGATTCCAATACCATCCTCTTGGCCAACCACGGCACCATCACCTTCGGGCCAGACTTGGAGAACGCGTATTTTAATACTGAGATCATCGATTCGTATTGCCGCATCCTGATCCTTTCCCGCCAACTGGGCCGGGTGAACTATTTCTCCGAGCAGCAAACCCGCGAACTGCTAGCCCTGAAGAAAAAGCTGGGCTACGACGATGTTCGGTTCCGCTACCCGGAATCGCCCATGTGCGGCGAATCGAGCTTCGACGAAAAATTCTCGAAGTTCCAGCCCAGGCAGTACGCTTTCCGCAACGATACCGCGACCGGTATCGGGCCTGATGATGTTGTGGGCCACGGCGGGGCCTCCTCCCAGACCGAGGATGCGGCATTTGACACTTTGGTGCGTACTATCACCGACCAAGTGATGCGAAACCTGCAGTCGGCCTAATTGGTGAAGGTTTTTCCCGGATTCGGGATAAGCCAATCAACCACAGAGTGTAGGTATTCCGATAAATGGGATAAGTGGCAATATTAAGACAGGGCCATCCTATTTCGAGATTGGCAACACTCTGACCAATAGACTGACGGGATTCAACGTAGGAGCCCCATGTTCAATTACAAAAAAGACAAGGCGGGCTTTTACGCCACCATCGTTTTGGCCACTCTGGCGACGGTGATAGTGGCAGCCTCCTTGGTTTTGTTGTTCATGGGAATTTCCCAAGGGCAATGGGATTATTACAACCTGCCTATTCGCTTCATTTTGGGATTTGGCTGGTTATTGCTGGTGGCGACTGTTCTCACCCGGGTCGGCATCTTCCGCATGCAGATGCTGAAGAAGCGTCAAGCTAACGGGCTAAAGAACCAGCATGGCGAACTGGAAGAATCCAGCCCTCATGGCCAGTCCGCTGCCCCCCATCAGTGAAGCTGAAGGACTTTGGGATTACGGTTTGACATGGTTTTGCAAAGCAACAAGGAACAGACCATCATGAAGGTAAGCGTGGTTGGTGGCGGTGGCTTGGTTGGCAGCATGGCAGCGTTTGCCCTGCATTTGGGCAAAGTGGCAACCGACATTGCCATTGTGGATGCCAACGAGCAAGTGGGCCAAGGCGTGGCCCTGGACATTCTGCAAGGCACCAGCTTGGTTGCGGACCAGCGGGTTGTTTCAGGCCCCATCCAAGAGCACATCCCGTCGAGTGATGTGGTGGTGGTCACCGCCGGCTTGCGTCGCAAACCGGATGAATCCAGGCTTGATCTAATCAACCGCAATACCGACCTCTTTCTTGATCTTCTAGGCAAAATTCGTCATGCAGGCTGGAAGCCCGGAGCCACCTTGGTGGTGGTTAGCAACCCGGTGGACATTCTCACCCACCTGGCTGTTGAGCGCTCGGGTCTTGACTGGCGCCATGTGATCGGCCTTGGAACCCAGCTCGACACCGCCCGTCTTAACAGCCACTTGGCCCGCACTTTGAAAGTGCCGGCAACCCAGGTGAAGGCGGTTCTTCTGGGCGAACATGGCGACTCCATGGTTCCCATTTGGTCGAGCGCCACTGTGGCAGGCATGCCCCTTGAAAAATGGCCAGGCTACACCGCGCAGATGGAACGGGAAATCTTTGAGGAAACCAAAACTGCCGGCGCAACCATGATCAAGCTGAAGGGTGGTTCAGGCTTTGCGGTGGGAGTTTCCATTCGCGAAGTGGTTGAATCGATCTTGCTAGACTCCCGCAAGGTGCTTCCAGTCAGCACCATGCAGCAGGGCCTCTATGGTTTGCGGGATGTTTGCCTGAGCGTGCCAACCGTGGTTGGGGCCCAAGGCGTGATGGCGCAGATTGAAATCGCTCTTGCTCCGCGTGAGCAGGTTGCCCTGCACAATTCAGCCCGCGTGTTGCGTGAGACGCTGGATGCTGTCAAAAACCGTCTGGCATCGGGTGGCTCGCCTGCTGCTGCTGCTGCTGCTGCTGCTGCTGCGCCTCAAGCCGCTGCCTCTCCTTACTCAACAGGGCCCCGGGCAATACCCCGGGCAGCCTGGCAGTCCCGCTGACCCGTCTGATTTTCATACCTTAAAAGCATCAAGGAGGATGTGACATGGACGAAGTAGAAGCGATTGCAAAGACTGTGAACCTTCCAGCCGATTTCGAGATCCGGCTCCCTGGCGGCTTGTCGATTTGCCGCCTGGCTGAAAACCAGTTTCATGTGGAATACGAGGTAGAACAGGACGGCGACACCGAACTTCGGGAAAAGTCTTTCAAAACCGCCGAGGCGGCGGCCAAATTCTTTATTGAACGACGCCACGCCCAAAAGCTGGGTGGCGACTACGCTGAAATGGAAGACGAAGAGAGCGACGACGAATAACGACCCGAAAACCCTCCGTTGCACAGTAGCAGCGCGTAAGACCCCATAAGCCAACCAGGAATCAGCAATCACCATGAACAGAATGAAATCGCTGGACGAGAAACTGAAACGCATCCATGCGAATCCAACCACCTGTGGTGATTTCATCCTTGCAGATGCCAAGGATGCCGACATGGCATTGGCTATTGGTGCCACCGGACGCACGAACGAGAAATGGCCCGATGGCTCGCCCAGGTTTCGCACCTTGGCCGAGTACCGTCAGATTATCGGGCAGATAGTCGAGCAGGGCCTGGTTGACATCATGTTGATGTCGGCCAGCACCTCAGAAGATTTGACCATTCAGAAACGCATCTTCGACAATAGCGCTGTCACTCCGGCCTGCCGGGCAAACGACACCACCGACATTCATGTTTTTCGCGGCGGAAAGTCGCCAGGCCACCCCTCCCTACCCTTCCGCACCGCCACGATAGACCACATCCAGTGTGGCAAGCTGCATTGCTCCCCTAGTGAGCGACAACTCGGAGCCAACCTGGGCCTTTACAGCATCACTTACACCAACGACCCGGTGCGTGACCGCGAAGCCCTGCTAGCGTACAACGCCTTCCGATTGGAGGCCGAAGAAAAAGGCTTCCGACACTTTCTGGAAGTGTTCGACCCCAATGTTGAAGCCATGGTGGCCCCCGAACATTTAGGCGGATTCATCAATGATGCCATCGTTCGCACTCTGGGCGGCGTGACCCGTTCAGGACGGCCCGACTTTTTAAAGATTGTCTACCACGGCCCCCGGGCCATGGAAGAACTGGTTGCATACGATCCTCACTTGGTAGTTGGCATTTTGGGTGGCTCAGCAGGCACAACTTACGATGCGTTCAAGCTGCTGGCAGAGGCTAAAAAGTACGGTGGTCGCGTGGCGCTATTCGGCCGCAAAATAAACCAAGCCGAAAACCAACTCGCATTTATCCATTTTCTGCGTTTGATCGCGGATGGCGAGATTGGGCCCGAAGAGGCAGTCAAGGCATACCATGGCGTGCTTCAGGCTCTGGGAATCACCCCTAACCGCAGCCTGGCTGACGACATGGTGCTGCAGACCGGCGTGATGAGTTATGGTGGCACCAAGACCACCTCCTTGCCGCCCGCACAGGCTAAGCCAGGGGTAACTTCTAGCCCCGCGGTTGCACCTTATTCCAAACCGGTTTCGTCAACACCCGTGGCTATTGCCGCCAAATCTATCAGCGCCAACAACCCGGTGAAGCCCGCCCAACCTTTGCCTTCCAAGGTTGCTGTGCCAGCCAGCTCCCAGCCCGATTTCTCAAAAATGACCTCGGCCGAAAAGGTCGCATGGCAACGGGCGCGCTGGAACCGAATTCTGGGGTAAAATCTGGCTCCAAGGGATCTATTGCCCTACACGGCCGCAATTTAGTCGATCAGCAAGCAGCACCTCTTCGGGGGTGCCTTCGGCGGCCACCACACCGCCTTCCAACCACAGCACATGGTGCGCATATTTGCGGATCAGATCGAGGTCGTGCGACACCAAAATCACCGTTGTGCCACGCTCCTCGTTGATCTCGGCAATGCGCTCGTGATAAAGAGCTTTGTCTACAAAATCGATCCCGCTTGCCGGCTCATCCAGCATCAATAATTCTGGTTTAGGCTCCAGAGCGAGAGCCAGTAACACCCTTTGCAATTCCCCGCCTGAAAGCCGTTCAACCTGCTTGTCGAGGGCGTTCGAATTGAGGTGGACATAAGTCAAAAGCTGGGCAACCTCGGCATCGGGCAACCCGACTCCAGGCCAAAACCAGGGTTTTTGGCTAAGTGCCAACCCAAACAGGTCGCGTACCGTGAGTGGCAGGTTAGCTTCCACCTTCAGTCGCTGCGGCACATATCCTATCTGGCTGGGCGTGGGGTGCGAATGATCATGGCCACAGGTAAATACCAGCTCACCCTTGAAAGGAACTTCCCTTAACAGCACCTTGAGCAGCGTGCTTTTACCAGCCCCGTTTGTGCCCATGACTGCCGTGATGCGGCCGGAGGGAATCCCACCCGTTACCCCTTTCAGGATGGCCTGCCCAGAAAGCGTCACCCGAATATCCTTCAGGCGAAGCAGTGGTCTGGCTTTTTCAGCCATGGGCAAAGTGCCTACTGGCGGACTCACGGCAAGATCTCCACCAGCGCCTTGAGGTTTTCGGCCATCTTCTTTTCAAACCAGCCGGCGGAAAGCTCGCCAGCCTCGGCTGTTTCCAGAGGATCAACCTCCACCATTTTCGCGTCTATCCCTTTCCGCTTCAGTTCTTCTAAAATCAGTTTACTAGCTGTAGTGGTTGGGTATTGCGGTTCCACTGCCAAAACCTGGATTTTTTCATCCACACATTTTTGAATCAATTTCGCCAATCGCTTGGCATCGGGCTCGGCCCCTGGATTGATCTGAATGGTATCCACAATCTGCAGGGCCATCGTGTCGGCCAAATATGCTAGCGAAGGGTGAAAACTAATCAGGCGGTTTTCTTTTTTGGAAGCCAGTTGGTCGCGCCCCTGTTTTTTAAGGGCATCCATTCGCTCGCCAAAAATTTTGGCATTTGCGTGGTATTTGTCTCGGTTGGCAGGGTCTTGCTCACCCAGATAGCGGGCAATATCCACTGCCATAGCCTTGCATTGCTTGGTCCCTAACCAAACATGGGGATCGTGCTCCCCATGATGATGATGATGGTGGTCATGCCCGGGGGCTGAGTGGTCGTGCTCTTCTTCCGGGCTTAAAAGACACAGATTTTGTGGCACCAGTAGCTTGCCCAAGGCAACGTGCTGCACCTTTTTTTTGGAATCGGTTGCGAGCATCTTGCCAACGAAATGGTCATCCAGCCCAAGACCCACGCTGAAAAACAGATCTGCATTGCGCAATAAAATGGCATCGCGGGCGTTGTAGTTATAGTGGTGTGGCCCTGTGGTGGTGCATAGGCACTGAACGGCGGCACCATCCCCCGCCACCTGCTTAACCATGCTAAAAAGCGGCGGGAATGTGACCAGCACCTTTGGGCTGCCCTGCACACCTTTCCAAGGGTCTTCCATGCTGGAGCAACCGCAAACCAGCGCCACCAACTGGCCGAGCACTACAAGCTTGAACCGATTGACCCACATGGCTACTACCCCCACTCCGTTTTCATCCAGTAAAACCTTGTTATAATAATACGGTAATTCCGGGGAAACAGTCTGGCAAATGAAAATTGCGATCAACCAAGGCAAGCCAGCACTTTCACCCAACCGCCCATGCCATAAACTAATCCAAGCGGGATTTGGCTGGATGCAGCATGATGCATCCAGTGCAAACGGATTTAAGCCCCCGCCTTTTGGAAAAATTCCATGCCAGCCGCCATCCGCCGCCAACGCTTGCCCAACACGGTGGAAAACCTTAATCCCGAGGTGGTGATACTTTCTGATGGATTTGGCGGTGAAGCTGTGATTTGGCCTGCGCTAGGGTTCAACTGCATCGGCTGGACCTGTGATTGGCAGGGGCGCCAACTGAATTTGGTCCATCAAGACCCGGCTCTTTTCACCCACCCTTCACCCACTCGTTCGGGTAATCCGGTTTTGTTTCCTTTTCCCAACCGGATTCGCCACGGCAAATACGATTGGGCCGGCCACACCTACAGCTTGCCTATCAACCATGGCGACACCTCCATCCATGGATTTGCCTGCCGGGCTCCATGGCGGGTGGTTTCCGAAGGGGTTGCTGAGGGCGAAGCTTGGGTGATCGGGGAATACCACGGTTTTGTGGACAATCCCTCCACTAGCGAGCAGTGGCCGGCTGACCATATCCTCAGGTTGACCTGCCGTTTGAAGCGAGGCAGGCTTGGGTTTGAGGCCGAGATTCTCAACCCCGATCCCATCACTTTGCCTTGGGGCTTGGGTTTCCACCCTTATTTCCGTTCCAACTGGCATGCCGATTTCGCGAACAGCACATTGGAAATCCGCGTTCAAGCCACAAGTTCTTGGGAACTGGAAAACTGCCTTCCCACGGGAAAAGTAAGCCCAGTAGATAAAAGCAAAGATCTATCCCAATGGCATAGCCTGACAGACCTGAATTTGGATGATGTGCTTACAGGCTTGGCGAACCAACCCGACAACGATGGCCTGCTGGTTGAATGCGGCGCATTGCGCTACCCGGGCGGACCGACCCTGCGCGTTTTTGCCGACCCGGTTTTTCGCCATGTCGTTATCTTCACTCCAGCTGACCGGGCGAGTGTTTGCATTGAGCCTTATACTTGCGTGACAGATGCAATCAATCTCGAAGCTTCTGGAAAGTGTGAAATGCCAAGCGGCTTGATTGAATCACCCCCCGGCGGTCATTTCCGCGCAGAGATGGCTTGGGAGATATCCTGAACTTATGAAGACTCCATTCCCGCTTTCCCGCCGTCAGATTCCCGACATGCTGAAGGCGTCGATCCGCGGCCCGCTCGTGATACTCATGGGTTCACCGGCCGAAATTGGCAACCTACTCGAGCAGCTCAAGCTGCCCGACGCACTATGCCTTCAGCTAGACCTGCACCAAGCCCGAGCGGTGCAGGCCGAACTGGCAGAGCGCGGCATTACCGCCCGAGTGGAAGTTGTCAAAGACTTTTGGGACATCCAACATAGCCAAGCCACAGTCCTCGTGATGGCGCAAATGCGGGGTGAGCGCGAACTGAAGATCGACATGATCGATCAGGCTTTCCACTCACTTTCCACGGGTGGCCGCATTCTGGTTTGGTGCCCCACCATCGACGACTCACTTCACCCGGAACTTTTAAAACGTTTTTTTGGCAAGACCCATGCCCACATCTGCAGCAACAGCCTGATTCTTTGGGCAGTACGACAAGATGGCGACAACCGCCCCCGCCGTCGCCACGAGTTGAACTTTCATGCCCGTTTGGGTGGACATTCGTCGCAGAATTTCATTAGCCGGCCTGGAGTTTTCTCCTATGGCAAAATGGATGACGGATCACGGGCATTGGCTGAAATTGCCCGCATCGAACCGGGTGACCGGGTGCTTGACCTTGGCTGCGGCCATGGAACATTGGGCGTTTTTGCCGGGCTGAGCACCGGGCCCAAAGGTGAAATCACCTTCGCTGACAGTAACGCTCGGGCACTGGACCTTGCGGCCTTGAATGCCACCAATTGTGGCGTGACGCATTTCAAAACCCAGTTGGCATGCGAGTCTGCAGACCTGATCCCATTGGGCGAAAATTCTTTCGATGTGATCTTGGCGAACCCGCCCTACTTTGCAGGGGGCAGCATCGCCTTGAAGTTTGTCGATTTGGCTGCTCGCATGTTGAAGCCGGGAGGAAGGTTTTATTTGGTGACTCGTCAGCCAGACGAACTGGCCGAGGCGATGAGCCCGCATTTCCCAAGCTTTGACGCGATCCTCAACCGCGGCTACACGGTGCTTTTGGTTGACGAGCAAATGTCACTGCGTCCCATCCCCGAAGAACTGCATGTTCCCGATGAAAACGCGGTGGAAGAACCGGCTGAGCTTCCCGTGGAATCCATAGAACCCGAGGCCCGAATCCAAACCAAGCATCCGCGTGGCACCGGTTTTCGCCGGCGAGGCGCAGGTGGTGGTGGAGGCGCACCGCGGGGCGGGTTTGGCAAGCCCCGCACCAGCCGCCGCGACAACACTGGTCGCGACTTTCGTAACTCAAGGGAAGATTAATAATTACAAAGACGGTTTCGTTTCTCAGGAGAAGGCAGCATGAACAGGCGGCAATTCAATCTGACAGCCATGGCAACAGTGGCAGGCATGTCCACAGGCACCGCTTTGGCCAAACGAGCCAAGCCGGCACTGAAAAAGGCACTGAAGTACGGCATGATCGGCGGTGGTGGCTCGGTGGAAGACCGTTTCCGCCGGGCTTTGGCATGCGGTTTTCAGGGTGTCGAACTGGACAGTCCCATGGAAATCGATCGCGCTGAGGTGGTCAAGGCGCGTAATGCAACCGAGATGGTGATTCACGGCGTTGTCGATTCCATCCATTGGAAGGATACTCTTTCCAGCCCCAACGAGGCCGTGCGAGCCAAGGGGCTGCAAGGTCTGCTCACCGCCATCGAAGATTGCAAAACCTATGGAGGCACCACGGCCCTTTTGGTTCCAGGCGTTGTGAACAAAGACACAACTTTCGACCAATGCTGGGAGCGTTCAACGGCCGAGGTTAAAAAGGCCATCCCCACCGCCGAGAAGGCCGGTGTGAAAATCGCCATCGAGACAGTGTGGAACAACTTCATCACCACGCCCGACCAACTGGTGAAGTATGTGGACCAGTTCGACAGCCCCTGGGTAGGTGCCTATTTCGACATCAGCAACATGATCAAATACGGTGTGCCCCCTTCTGATTGGATCCGAAAACTGGGTAAACGCATGCTGAAGTTCGACTTCAAGGGCTATTCCAACGAGAAAAAATGGGTTGGCATTAGTGAAGGCGACGAGAATTGGCCTGAAGTGCTGAAAGCCCTCGACGAGGTGGGCTACAGTGGTTGGGCGACTGCCGAGGTGGGTGGGGGCGACGAAAAAGTACTAAAGGACATTGCGGCCCGCATGGATAAAGTGCTCGGTTTGGCTTAAACCGCTTTAAATAAGGGCTCCGGGGGAAAAACCGGGCCCTTCCCTTACGCGCAGGCCAAAATTATTTTTCCAACAAGCTGGTATGCTCGGTAATCAACTGCCAGCGGCCATCCAGTTTTTGCCAGACATCGGTGTAGCGTTGCACTTCATCGATTGGCAATCCCTTACGCTTGCCACGCACTTTCACCAAACCTGTTTCCACCACCACATTCCCTGCCAACCGTCGCACCACATCCTGCGACTCGACTGATTCGTAGTGGGTGTCGGGTTTGGCCAACATTTCAAGCACAGCGGCTCGTTCCATCACCCGCCCAGTGGCGGTGGTGAACACCGCCGCCTTGGCGAGGATGCTTTCCAGCGCCGGCAGATCTCGCTGGGTGATGGCGAAATCGTAGGCTTTCGAAACAGCCTCCACTTCTGCCAATACTATTTTGGTCCCGTTCGCATGGATGGTTTGACCAAATGCCAACAGGAGCAACAGGACCATGGTTTGAGTTTTCCTTTTCAGGCTTGAGGAGCGGGAGCCAGATCACAGCCCTGGAAAACTCCCTTGTGCGCGCCATCACAGAACGGCTTGTTCTTGGACAAACCGCAGCGGCAAAGTGCCACCACTTCCTTGCCTGCAGGAATGGGAAAAGGATTTCCCAGATGATCAACCACCTTCACGGTACCGGGCACAACTAGGGGACCATTTTCACGACACCGAAGAGTGATAGGTTCGGACATGCTCTGCTTCCTCCAAAAAAATCCAATCAAAACGAACCGACCCCGCAATGGCGGGGCCGGCCGCTTCAATCTCTTTTATTCTAGCGATTGCCGTTAGCGGGCAAATCGACATAGAAATCGTCTCGGGTCGGGTGAGATGTGAATTTCCACGAAATGCGTTTGCCTAGATACTCCATGAACACCTGGCGAAATTCGGCTGGAGATTTTTCGGTGGTGGTCAACTGCATCGCGTTTTCGCGCGGATAGGTGCAGGAGAACGGGCGAGGAGGTGGTGATTCCTCAGGGTGCTTCACATCCACCAAAGAGATGGTCATGTCTGCGTTACCGCGGTAGAGGGTTCCGCCTGAACCCGGCTCATACAGACCAAGCTTGTTGATTTCCATGTAAATAACCCAGTCAGCCTTGAAGTATTCACCAATGCTGGCCAACTCGGACTCATGCCAGTCGGGGTGGCTGATTTTATAATCTTCCACCTTGCGGGCGGGAACTATTGTCACCTTCTCTTTGTTCAATTCAAAAAGCTGGCGCATGCTGCGCTCGAGAAAATGGGTCAACTCTCGGTCTGAGTTGATGAATTCCGGGCGAAGGTCAAGGCGATGGTAGGTGAGAATCACCACCTTGCGCTCTTCCTTCTTATTTTTGGAGGCGACCTTCTGGATTTCGGCCTCATGCTTGGGATCTTCCATGGCAAAGAGGAAATAGGGCACCTGTAGCACATTGCACCCTGCGCCGGCCAAGGCCAGACCGATCACAGCGCCAGCCAGCAGCCGAAACCGATTGAAGACCTTACTCATGGCATACCCCCCATTCGCGCCCACAAAATGGCGCCAGAAACCAACAACCAGCGTCCCAGGGCAGTAACCAGTGCGATAAACAAACCGGTTAACAGGCCTGTTTCCAAACTGGTGAACCACCATAACTTTCCACCCAGCCCCGCCAACAAGCACCAAGGAATGGCAACCAGCCCCATGAGGACAAGTAACAATCCAGCACCATTGGCCCGCCAGCTTCCCACCACATCTCCATGCATAAGCAAAGAAAAGCTGGTGGTCATGCCGCAAGAAGGGCAAGGAAATCCGCTAATGACCAAGAAGTTGCATGGAGGCAAGCCCAACTGGGTGTGAGTTCCTTGGGTAAAGGGCTCGCCGGTGGTTGGATCGTAGGGGTTGAGGCGCAAGGCAATTGCCAAAACCACCGCAATCCCTGTGGCAAAACCCAAAGCTGCGATCCGCTCCCAAGCCTTTGCTGGATATAGCTTTATGCCAAAAAAAATGGTTTCACTCAGCACGGATTGATTGCCCCTTAGTGGCCACCCTCCTCATGCAGCCCTGCTCTTTTCATGCCTGGAGGAGACTGAACTTTGGGAATTCGCCAAAATTTCTTCAGCTCGCTTGTTCACATCATCTAGCGCCTGTTGAACCTGTTGGATAGCGCGCTCCATCATCCCCCTGCCAGCCTCTTGGGCAAACACCAGGGGCTTGCCTGTAACCAAAATGGCGCGGCTGAAGGGCTTGGGCAGGGCAAACCTGTCCCACGATTTGAACCGCCAACAGTTAGAGTAGGCCACACCAAAGGCAACCACCGGCAGGTTAGATTTCAAAGCCAGATAACCAACCCCGGCTTGGACCTCGCGCCTTGGCCCTCTGGGGCCATCAGGGGTGATGGCCAAATGGCAAGTTTCGCCTTGGCGCAACATTTCCTTGACCGCTTCGGCACCACCCCGGGTGGAGGAACCCGCCACTGTGGCAAACCCCAATGCTCGAATGGCACGGGCTATCATCTGCCCGTCGGCATGCTTGCTGGTTAGCACCTGAATATCCTTGCGGGCGTACTGACTGGCTGGCACTAAAATATGTTCGTGCCAGAAACAGTAAAGAAAACGCCCTTGGAAACCAGGGTCATTGGGGTCGTAACGGCCTTCTTGCGGGTGGTATTCGAAGCGGATTGTCCGCATCCAGGTCCGCACCAAGATGGCAATGCACCAACCGGCAACCGCCACTAAAAATGGGCTGCGGATTTTCATGGCCAACCCCCTGGGAATGGCCATGAAAATGCTCAGCGGGGCCAAATCCCGCTGAAAATCTCCGTGGCCGGCCCCGTCATATACACCGTATGGCCCTCACCGGGCCACTCCAGTTCCAATTCTCCACCCAACAGCTTGCCGGTGCATTTACTGTCAAGCCTGTTGGTCAAAATTCCAGCAACGGCCACAGCGCAGGCGCCGGTGCCGCAGGCCAAAGTCTCCCCCGAACCGCGCTCCCAGACACGCATCACAAACCTATTCCTGGAAACGATTTCCACAAACTCTATGTTGGCCCGCTTGGGAAAAGCCGGACAAGTTTCCAGAAACTTACCAACCTCATGCACCATCGAGTCGGTGATTTTTTCCACAAATGCCACAGCGTGAGGATTTCCCATGCTCACACAGGTAAGCTTCACAGCCCCCCACGGAGTTTCCACAGGCACTTCCAAGGGTGGTTGCCCAGACAAAATAGTGGGAATGAGCGCGGCCTGCAAAATGGGTTGCCCCATTTCAACCCGCACCCGCGCCACCTTGCCACCTTCCAATTCCAAATCCACCGGCAACAAGCCTCGACCGGTTTCCAGCACCAGACGGGTTTTGGGCGCTATGCCATGGTCATAAACCAGCTTGGCCACACAGCGGAGGCCGTTGCCGCACATTTCCGATTCGCTGCCGTCAGCGTTGAACATGCGCATCCGGGCGTCGGCCCCTTGCGCTTGGGCGACAGCACTGGGCGGGCAAACCAGAATCAGTCCATCTCCGCCAATTCCAAAATGACGGTCACTCACCGCAACCGCCAAAGCCGCGGGATCTGCCGGAAGCGGGTTACGGAAGCAATCGACATACACATAGTCGTTGCCCAAACCGTGCATTTTTATAAAGGGAATCACCATAAAATCCTTCTTTTATGCGGAGCCCAAAAATCCCGAGAAGCCGATCATTCCCATTCGATTGTGGCGGGCGGCTTGCTGGAGATGTCATAGACCACACGGTTCACCCCACGCACCTCGTTGACAATGCGTGTGGATATTTTGCGTAGGAGTTCATGCGGTAAAGGAGCCCAGTCTGCGGTCATGAAATCGTCGGTGGTTACTGCCCGCAGGGCGATGGTTTCATCGTAGGTTCTGCCATCACCCATCACGCCTACGCTGCGCACAGGTAATAAAACCGCAAATGCTTGCGATGTTTTCTCGTACCAGCCGCTGGTGTGGAGTTCAGCCTGATAAATGGTGTCGGACTTACGCAGCACTGCTAGCCTCTCCGAAGTGACTTCACCCAGGCAACGCACTGCCAAGCCTGGCCCGGGAAACGGATGCCGCCAGACCAGCTCGCGTGGCAGGCCAAGGGCCTCTCCCAGTTTGCGGACCTCGTCTTTGAATAAGTCACGCAACGGTTCAATCAGCTCAAAACCCAGTTTCTCGGGCAAGCCACCTACATTGTGATGGGTTTTGATGACTGCCGCCGGTCCGTCCGGTGATCCACCGGACTCAATCACATCAGGATAAAGGGTACCTTGGGCAAGAAATTTCGCCCCCTGAAGCCCCTTCGCCTCCTGCGTGAAAACATCGATGAACAACCCGCCGATCTTTTTGCGTTTGGCTTGCGGATCGGTGACGCCTGATAACGCGTCGAGAAATAGCTTGGTGGCATCCGCCACGCGCAATTTGGTGCCAAAATGGCTCTCAAAAACTTCCGCCACGTTGGCTGCCTCATCCGCTCGCAGCAGGCCGTTATCCACCAGAATGCAAACAGCCTGAGGGCCAATCGACCGGGCAAGCAAAGCTGCCAAAACCGATGAATCCACCCCGCCGGACAAGCCGCAAATCACCCGATTTTTTCCAACCCGTTTGCGAATCTCTTGAATCTGATGCTCCAGAAAATCGTCCATGGTCCACAGGCCGTGGCAACCACAAACTCCCTTTAAAAACTGGCTTAGAATTGCGCCACCACGGTCAGTGTGCACCACCTCTGGATGAAACTGAAGGCCATAAAATGGCTTGGTGGAATGCTTCACCGCCGCCATCGGGCAGGTGGGGGTGCTAGCCAAGATCTGCCATTGGCCCCCCTGCCCCGGCTCCACTTGGTCTCCATGGCTCATCCATACCGAGGTTGTTTTTTCGCCCACAGAATCGAGCAGGCCACCACCTTCAACCACTTCAACACTTGCACGGCCAAATTCACGGTGGTCGGCCCGTTTTACATTCAGGCCAAGGGTTTGGCAAAGGGCTTGCATGCCGTAGCAAATGCCCAGAATCGGGATGCCAAGCTCAAGAATTGCGGGGTCGAACTTGGGTGCTCCCTTGTCGTACACGCTGGAAGGGCCGCCGCTGAAAATGATTCCCTTGGGCTGAAGCTCCTTAATACGGGCTGCAGTCAGGTCGTGGCGAACCAAGCGGCAGAACACCCTGTGCTCGCGTACCCTGCGAGCTATGAGCTGTGCATATTGTGACCCGAAATCAAGGATTAGGATCTGTTCAGATTGGGCTTGTTGGGCCGTGTCCAACTGGGCCATGGCTGCCTGGGCTTTCCTTAGCGGTCTCCAATCATGGGATTGGTGGACCGTCCAATCAAAAGAAATATACTAGCATCGCTGACCGCTCTGTCCATCGTCAGCCAATCTTTTGATACCCGTTGCCAAGAAATGGTCAAAACTCATTTTTTCCCCAATTCTTCCGCCCTTCGGGCCGCAGCAAGCACCGCATCGATCAATCCGCCCCGAACGCCGGCCTTTTCCAGAGCGTGAAGCCCTGCAATGGTGGTGCCCCCCGGGCTGGCCACTTCGTCCTTCAGTTGAGCCGGGTGCTTGCCGGTTTCTAACACCATTTTGGCAGTGCCTAATACGGTTTGGGCGGCCAAAGTTTGGGCCACATCGCGTGGCAAACCTGCCCGAACTCCCCCATCTGCCAGGGCCTCAATCATCAGGCAAACAAAAGCAGGCCCACTGCCGCTTAGCCCGGTCACCGCGTCTAGCAGGCTTTCTTTCAACTCAAACACTTTACCTACCGAACCAAAAAGTCTGGAAACCACTTGGGAATCTTCAATGCTGGCCTGTTTGCCGCAGGAGAAAGCCGAAGCACTGGCCCCAACTTGACAAGGGGTGTTGGGCATGACCCGAATCACCCGTTGGTGGCCAAGGGCGGCACAGAGGGTTGGAAGTGTAGCCCCGGCCACGATGGAAATGATTAGTTTTTCGGCCCCCAAATCACCCTTCAAATCGGCAATCACCGCATGAAGTTGCTGGGGCTTCACTGCCAAAACCACCACTTTGCTGGCCTTCAGCATGGCACGATTATCGTCGGTTGCCCAATAGCCAGTTGCCTGGTGAAAACTCTCACAGGCTGCGGCAAACGGATCCGAGGCTTGGCAGTGGCCCAATTTTAAAAGGCCTGCATGCTTCCAGCCCACAGCCAAGGCGGTGGCCATTCGGCCGGCACCCAAAAAACCCAAATCCAAAACAGGAACTGGCTGAATTTGTTGGCTGTTTGGCATGAATTGGCTCTCCACTGACCCGCAGACAAAGAAACTTCAAGCCGAAAGCCCGCAGAAGCTTGCGTCCTAACGGCTGGAGCGTAAAACCTCTGTTGGGGGAATCTTAACGCATCCTGCGAAATAAGGGGGATGATCTGCCCCCCTCCCGGAGGTCTGACCATGGCAGATGCCGTCTCACTCACCCCACCCGTTTCAGCCAAAAAAGGCTGGGAAACTCTCGGCTTGCTCTCGAGATATCAGTGGTTTGTTTTTCTAATGGCAAGCTTAGCATGGACTGCTGACTGTATGGACCAGCAGCTTTTCACCGCCGCCCGGGTTCAAGCTATTCAAGCTGTTCTCACCAACCAGCACGGCGCGGAATTTGTCAAATCATCTGAAGGTGCCGCACTTGCCAAATCATGGGCTGCGGGAGCCACAGCAGCATTTTTGGTTGGTTGGGCGGTGGGTGGCTTTATTTTTGGAGTGATGGGCGACCGTTCCGGCCGCGTGAAAACCCTCATCACCACGGTGCTGCTGTATTCGGTTTTCACCGGCTTAAGCGCTTTTTCCACATCTGTCTACGATTTCACCCTGTACCGTTTCCTCACCGGTTTGGGCGTGGGAGGGGTTTTTGGTGTTGCGGTCGCCCTGCTGGCAGAAGAAATGCCTGATCAGGCGCGTCCCTACACCCTAGGACTTCTTCAGGCCCTTTCGGCAGTTGGCAATGTGACTGCCGCCCTAATCACTATGCTGTTCGGCTATTTGGTAAGTCAGGGCACCTTTGTCGGAGCCAAATGGCAACCATGGCAAATCATGTTTCTGGTGGGTGTGGCACCAGCCGCTTTGGTTTTGTTAATGCGCGGTCGCCTGCATGAACCGGCCAAATGGGTGGAAAGGGTCAAGGCTGGAAAGGCACAGGGAATCAAGGCGGGGTCTTTTGGAGAATTGCTCACCGACAAGCGATGGGCAAAAAATGCTTGGCTTGGTTTGTTGCTAGCTTTTGCGGGGGTAGTGGGATTATGGGGCATTGGCTTTTTCAGCGTGGATTTGAATCAAAGCATTTTCAGGAAGGTAGTGGGTGAGCATGCCCAACAATTGGGACTCGATGATGCCACCAAGGCCTATTTCATTCCCGGCATGACTATGGTCTGGTCAGGCGTTGGTTTGTTAACCCTGCAAATCGGCGCCTTTTGGGGCATGATCAGTTTCAGTTGGCTCGCCCAGGCCATCGGCCGCAAACCGGCCTTTTTCATCTCGTTCCTGGGGGCGCTCGCTAGCACAGTTGCGGTGTTTGGATTTGTCACTGAGGTGTGGCACCTCTTCACGCTGGTACCGTTGATGGGCTTTTTTCAATTGTCGCTTTTTGGCGGCTATGCCATTTACTTCCCTGAGCTCTTCCCCACCCATTTGCGCAGCACGGGAACCAGCTTCTGCTATAACTTCGGCAGGCTTATCGCAGCCACCGGCCCGCTGCTATTGGGCTATCTGACTGCCAATGTTTTCACCAAGGAAAATGGCTATCAAGAGGGAATGCGCCAGGCAGGCATGGTGATGTCGAGCGTGTTCCTGTTGGGTGTGCTGGTTTTGCCTTGGCTGCCGGAAACCAAGGGAAAGCCCCTGCCGGAATAGGCCCCCAACTGCTAAAAATAGCTCATTGTTCCCAGAACCAACCCAAGGCGATCTAACATGGCGACCAGCACTCCTACCCAACCCCAGTGGCTATCTTGCCGTGGTGGCAAGTTAGTCCCCAGCTCGAATGGCCAAAGCTGGCTTGTCGATTTGGGTGCGGAACCTGCTTATGCCTTGGTGGCCATTCCCGCCGAAGGCAAACACACCGTGAAGGTGCTGGAAACCATCAACGGCAAGCAATTCACTACCGGCAAGGTCTACCCCACCATTCAGGCTGCCCTGGAAGCTGGGGCCGAAGCCCTGCGCGAAAAAATGGGCTGGTAGTTTAAGCCGCGATAAACCTTAAAAAGTGTTGCGTTTGGTTGAAAGCCCTCAACCAATTTCCACCCAATCGCCCACCTGCAAAACATGCGGGGTGGCCTTTGTACCCAATCGAACCTTTTCAGCCCACGAATTGGCATCCTGCTTGATCAGGTCGAAAGTGTTGTAGTGAATAGGCAGCACCATTTTAGGTTCGAGCATTTTTAGGGCGCGAATGGTATCGTCGGGCCCCATGGTGAAATTGTCGCCAATGGGCAGGCAGGCCAAGTCTATTCCTTCCTCGCCAATTAGCCGCATGTCGCCAAACAGGCCTGTATCGCCCGCATCATAAATGCGCGAGCCATCATTCAGGAAAAGTTGGATACCGCAGGCGATGCCGCCATTCGAGCCGTCCGGCAAAACACTGCCATGCAGGGCATGGGTCAACTTCACCACCCCAAATGGAAAGCCAAAGGCTCCCCCTGGCTGCATCCCGTGGGTGTTCACCCCCTGCTTTCCCAACCAATCCGCGATCTCGTAATTGGCAATGACCGTAGCACCTGTTCGCTTGGCGATTTCAGCCGAATCACCCACATGGTCAAAGTGACCGTGGGTGATGAGAATAAAATCCGGGTGCAGGCTCTCAGCTTTTTCAACTGCCACCGGATTGCCGCTAAGGAAAGGATCGATCAGCAGCTTTCTGCCGTCTGTCTCAATCCATAAGACCGAGTGGCCAAGCCAACGAACACGGGTAGCCATGTTTTTGTCTCCTCAAGTCACGCAAACGGGTATGTTGCAAATGTAGAGTTTGGCACTAGCCAGTCCACCAAACAGGAGCCTATGTTGCCTCGAAGTTCGCTAACCGCCCTGGTTTTCTTCCTGGGACTTCTGGCAATAACCGTGGCGGCGGTCAGGCCTCCCTTGTTGCGCATGGTGGCATTGTATTTGGTTGAAAAACGATTTGGCGTAACAATCGCGGTATCAAGCGCTGTTCCCCATGGCCTGCTGGAAGGCATCCATCTGCACCAGTTGCAGGTGCGAAGTGCCGAAACCCTAAAAAATCAGGCACCACTTTTCACAGCAGAAAAACTGCGGGTAGAAAGTGGCATTTTGGGCACTTTCCTCCACCCATCCAGGCCTGATCTGGTTTCTTGTGACAGCCTGCAGCTTCGACTGGATTTCGATTCCCAAGGCAAACTGCTGACAAAACTCCCAAAAGTCAAAGCGGCCGGCGGTATGGGCCCCCGCATCAACATCCGCGACTGGCAACTTGTTTTGGCCCAAAGGGACCGCCCTGATTTAGTTTTAGGCGGTTTACTGTGCGACTTGACCCCGGCAGGCAACGGTTACATTTTTCGCGCCAACTTCGAAGATGTACGCTACGGCATTTGGTCCGTCACCGGCACCATGGAAAGCCAGCCACCTCGCTTGCAACTGAGCCTTAGCTCTGCCAAGGCCTTCATGAATCCTACACTGCTCCGTGATCTTCCATTTGTGCCAAGTTCGGTTTGGAGCCAGGTCACTTTGGAAGGATTTGGCCAAGTTCGCCTAGATCTTGATATCCAACCCCAGGCTACCCGGCACCATTTATGGCTCAATGCGTCAGAATTAGACGTCAATGTCCCAATAGCAGGTATTCAGGCTAAAAAAGTTTCAGGCTATGCCGAGGTAGCCGGGCGCCTTATCGATTTGCACCATGTAAAAGGTGAGTGCTGGGGTGGCCAACTCGTAGTTCCCCAAAGCCGACTCGATTTTGATAAACCCTTCCCAGTCATGACTTTCCACATCGGTGGTGACGATTTGAGGCTTGCCGATTTGCTCAGGCAGCAATGGGCCCAAGGTCGCCCCGGTTTGGCCAAATTGGCGCTCTTTGCCAAGGGTACCGCCAAAGGCTTTCTCGAAATGGCGATCACATTAACCAAACCGCTGCCCATGGTAGAGGTGAGTGGTGCCGGGGAAGCAGGCTTAAGGGGCGGAATTCAAATCCATTGGCGAGTCAGAACGGAAGGAGGACGGATACATTTTGAGCCCGCCTTGGGCCCGAAATAACTACCGACCTAGTGCCTTTTCTAACCGCTCGGCGATAGCCATCCACATGCAACCGCTCGCCATAAAGTCAAGACATTTTTGACCTTCCGCAATGCCTTGCAAATAACAACCATTCTATGAGCGACTTGACAATCTGAAAAAATCGCCTTAGTCTGCTTCGGGGAGAGGGATTCCTTTCCGACCCTCCCAGGAGGTACGGATCATGACCAAGAAGGAAATTGTCAAGCAAATTGCAGACCGCCTCGGTCAACCCCAACTCAAGACTAAGGAAATTGTCCAGCTTACCTTCGATGCCATCATTGACACGCTTCTCGAGACCAAGCGTATTGAGTTGCGTAATTTTGGGGTTTTCGAGGTAAAAGAAAGGCGAGCCCGCCGCGCCCGGAACCCTAGAACCGGTCAACAAGTTGATGTTCCCCCCAAATTGGTAGTCACATTTAAACCCGGTAAGGAAATGGAAGAACGCGTCCAGCGTATTGCCAATCAAAAATTGGCCCAGCAGCAGGCACCCCAAGTTGCCCATCAGCCCCAAATTACCAAGCAGGCGTCTATTGGGTAATGGGCTAAATGCCTCTCTTACCGGAATTTTCGGAAAACACGGATTCTCCCACTCAAGTCATTCCTTCGCTTTGGCCGATAGAGTCTGCAGAGTGGGTGTGCTGTTCATACTGTCACACCCGAATTGACCGGCTTGCGCGGAGTGTGGACCATGGCGCGAATCCTTCTTGGCCTTACTGGCTTTCTGGCCCTCAGCAGCACAGGCTGCCTTATTAATGCCTACCCCTCCGATCCCGGCGAGCGGGTGAAGGCTCTTTTGAACCAGTCGGAAGACCTCCGTCAGGTTAAGGAAGAGTGGAAACGCATTTGGTTCCTCGATCATCCGTCGCATCTGACGCCTGATCGTATTGACGGCGGTATTCAGTAACTCGCCCGGCCCAATAATCTGCTCCCCCCCGGCACCGAAGCTTTTCGGTCGCAAGCAGAATTACTGGGCAACCTGCCCCAACCTCAAGCCTTGCGGCCCGAAAAGCCGCAGGGCTATTTGTTTTTTTGAATTGTTTTCATTGGGTAAGACCAAATTCATTTGCAGAATTTGTGTCCCCTTTTTTAATTTCAGAACCTTGGCTTGGCCTTCCGCAAATTGGGCCCCCAACAGTCGCACTTCAACATCCCCTGCTTGTTGTGCTTCCAACTCAAATCGCAAGGCTACAGGCCCGTTTATAGGCACTTCCAACAGCCCTTCGGGCCCACTGGCAACCCCAAGCCATGTGCCAGAAACGGATTGAATTTCCGCCTTTAGAACCAATCCACTCATAGTCTTTTCAACCGCAAGCGTTGAAGACAAAAACGCAAGAAGGTCCACCAACTCATGGTGGGTCAACCCAATACCCCCAACCGTTGGCATCAACGAGGACGGGTCAGGAAAGGGAGCCGAATATTGATCTTTTCCCAATAGATGGACCCGACCGTTTGCGTCTTGAATCGCAGGTAGCTCTTTGGAACCAGCTCCCGTGCGCAACAAAACTCCCCGAATTTCCTGGCCATCTATGCCTCGCACCCGAACAGTCTTATGGCCACCAGCCAATTTCGCATTCGGCCGGACCAAAGACTCCAACAAATGATCCACAGGCAATTTTGAAATCAAAGGGGGGCCAACGGTTCCGCCTGCTCCCTGAACTAAATGGCAACCAACGCAGTTCGCTTTTTTCCGATCGAGGGCCACAAAAAGGCCACGACGGGCGTCTCCCAGATTCGCCACAGTGAGGGCCAGATTTTTTCTGGCATCATTGCCTGCTAGCCATGTTTCTGCCAATGTCTGGTCAGATTCGGCACCCGCCCCAGCTTCCGCCAGCGAATCCACCCAAACTGACCAATCCAGTGATGGAAATTTGCTGTTTTTGCCACCTGCAAATCCGGTATTCACTTGCTGGCGAACTTCAATATCTTTGGCAAGCAATCTTGCCGCCGCCCGCGCTGGGCCAGTCTGAACCTTTGCGGTTCTTAAAACCCTTTGCGCTGCTTCGCGTCCGCCATTCTGGTCAAATTCTGCCAAGGCTTCCAAGGCAATCTGGGTGGTTATCGCATCCTGCCCGGGGATTGCTCCCGGCTCCAAAACTGGCACCGCCAGTTTTAAAACCACCGGGCCCTGCTTCCAAGCGCGCATCAACCTGATACCAGCAAGCCTTTCTGCCGAGCTAAGGTCCTCACGCTCCAGCTCTGTGGCAACTTCTCCGCCCCAGGCAGGAACAGAAAGCCGGGCAAGTTGCTGAAGGGCCAAGGAGCAGGCCTCTCCTTTTTGCTCCTTTACCATCAATCGCCACCAATCGACTGGCGAATACTTGACATGGAGGTCGCCTGACAATTTCAGGCCCGCTTCCAAAACCTCGGGGGGCTGATCTGCATGATCTTCAAGCCAATTGAGGGTCGCTTTTATTCCAGTTTCCAGATCCCGAACCGGCTTGCCACCATTCCACCCAAGCCAAGCCCGCTGGCCTTCCAGATATAAAGCTTGATGGTCAGGGCCCAAATGCGGGTGCTCAAGCCATAATTCGCAGCGACCTGCTTTGTCCGCTTCCCAAGGAAACCCAATCCGCGCCCTGAGCGCCCTCACCGCTTCAGCCCGCACCCCGGTTTGCGCCGCCGCCAACATTCTTTCGGCACCGGGTGCACCCAACAAACCTAAGCCGTATAGAAAACAGCTTTGAACCTGGGGGTCGGTTTCATCCCTTTGAAAAAGGCCAGCAGCCAACAGCTCTGCGGCTCCCGGCACCTGATGGGCCCCTGTAGCCAAAGCTGCCTCAGAGCTGACCAAGCCATCCCCATCCTGCAAACAACCAAGCAGGGCCTCTGCCAAATCGACCGGCAGTTTTGACAAACTGGAGCAATACCTCGCGGCTGCTGCCCTCAATTGCGAGTTGTCAGTTACCAGCAGATTGGCTAGCTTTTTCTCTGCTAAAGGGCTGCTAGCCAAACCATTCCAAGCTGCAAGGCGCAACTCACCCTGAACCGAGGTATCCAGTGCCAACTCGGCCAACTTTGCCGACCACTCGCCTCCCAGGTTTGCAAGCTCCCTGGCTTTAGCTACCCTGCCAGCACCTTGGGGAACCTGCATCAAGGCATCACGCGCACTCAGGTTGTTCTGCAAAGGCCCAGCCAAGGCTTCGCGGCTAGCCAGCCATTCGGGGTTTTGCAAAAGTAAAAGTTTTCCTTGGCCTGGCGGCTCGAGCGGCAACACACCTTCCGCAACAAAGTCCCTGCTCGGCTCCAACATCCAAACGCCTGCCCCGCCTGCATCTTCAGCCAAACCGACCGGGCGTAATTCATTACCCGGGGCAACCAGCAATTCTCTTTTGCCGGTGATTTGCCTGGTCACACCCCCCTGTCGAGGCGCCACCAAACCAGTCAACCGCCCTGTGGCTCCAACCAGCAGCACGCCGCGCCAATCTTTTCCAAGGGAATTCCCCAAGGCAAGTCCGCAGGTCGCTTCCAAACCCGAGATGCCGGCCAAAGGCAAAATTGCCCCTAAACCTGCCGATACCATTCTGCCCGATGCACCAGGATCATCACTTCCCCTAAATCCCAAATCATTACCGCCACGAACAATCCGCACCAAGGCTTTCCCGTTCCAATGATCCACAGCGAAAATTTCACCGTCGCCTGCCGGGGATAGCCATTTCCCGGGGGCGGCCATTCCCCAGGCATACAGTTCGCGTCTCGTATTAGGACCATTACCAAGCCCTATTATTCCCCAAGTTTTGCCCGGCACAACAAGCCGGCTTTTTCCACCAGCGCACTGCCATACACCTGGCGCCACCATGGCAAACGCATTGCCTTGTTCGTCCAAGGCCGGAACCGGCACAACCTCTTTGTCTCCCTCAACAATCAAGTTGGGTTTCTTTTCCGGCTCTTGGGCTGAAAGACGCCACAGCGAACCGCTTGCTCCCACCAGCAAATCATGGCCAAGTGCGGCCAAAGTCCTTGCCCCCTCAGGGGCCGCAAACAGGCCGGTTTGTCTCCAACCGTTCTCAGTCAACCGGATCAAAACCAAGAATGGGGAAAGACCTTTCCGGTCTATCCCAGGCAAACCTGGAACCGGTTGGTCCAACAACACCCAAACCTCGCCACTTCTGCCCGATGCCACAGCCAGCGGGCGGCCCGATGGCAAGGCCAACGATGCTCCAACAACGATCCCTGTGGCAGCCTTTGCCCCAGGGGGCAGCATTGGGCCCGACAAGTCGGCCAGTTTGCTACCGGGAACCACTTGCAAGTCGTCAACGGATCTAAAAGAAGTGAATTGGGGCAAATCGGCTCGCTGCCCAAAAAGCAGCGCCGACCATAGGGCGAAAGCCGAAAACCCGGGCATGCTCAATTTTCCCCTCGGGCACCGCTGCCCGTTTAGAAACCACCGGCTGGCGTCACCCGCAGTTTCATCTTTTTTCCAGCCCTGCTGATTTCCAGAGGCACCGGGCTTCCCGGCTTCAAATAGGAACTGGCCAGGATGAGGTCGGTTGTGCTGTCGGTCCAACGGTCATTCAGGCTTATCAAACGGTCACCCACAACAACTCCTGCCTTTGCAGCGGGGCTACCTTCCTTGACAGCATCCACCAAAAGGCCAGAACCATCATTTCCATTCTCTCCGGGCACCAATCCCAAAAGTGCTCCTGAAGGAACCACCTTGAATCCGTCTTTGGAATTGCCTTCGGCTCCAAATAGCCCCTTGACCATTTCCTTCATCACATCGGGTGGCTGAAAGGTTCCAGGCTCGAGGGTGAGTGTTTGGTCGCGATAGTCAACCGTCATTTTATACCGGGCGAAAAATGGAAATCCCACAATCCCCTCAATGGGCCCCAAGTGCTTTGAAATCAACGAGACAGTTGGATGGTCCATGACAGCAGCCTGAACATCTGCCGCGATCCCTTGGCCCACTTCCAACTTCTTGATTTTCACATCACCCTTGGAACCGTAAGGGGCGAAAAAAATCGGCGCCTTACCCTTCAGTAACTCAGCCTCTTTTGCCACTTTGTTGTTCAACAGGTTGATGGGTGCGCCAGTATCAAAAATAAGGGTGTAGGGTCCCTTGTCATTGATCTTTGCCTCAACCGTCATGTGCCCGGTTTTCAGCAGCTTGAAGGGAACGATTGCCTCCTTCAGAGGGTCCTTTAAAGGCTGGTCTTCCGCCTTGCCAAAAGGCCCAAAAGCAATCAGGCATGCTGATAAAACGAAAAAAATCAGCAAGCGAATTTGAGGCGCTCGACTTTTCATATTCCGCCCTCCAGCAGAAGGACTATTTCCTGACCCGCTCCAGCCCTATCCACCTTCAGCCGCAATTCCTGCCCTTTTTTAGTCTTGGAAATCGCGGCAAAAAAGGATGCGGCATCCGTGGTCGGCTCGCCATCGACTGCAACCAAATGGTCACCGGCCTTCAGACCCGATTTCTCCGCAGGACTTCCTGGCAACACCGCTTCCACTTTGACCAACTTTTCCCCAGAGGGCTGGGCAAGCAATACCCCCGCATAGCCACGGGACACCAGGTTTGGATTTGCTTTCCTGCCCAAAACGCCCCCAAGTCCCTTCATCAGCCCGCCGATTATTTCCAAGCCACCCTGACCCGAGCTATCCGATTTGTCCACAATGCCAAAAGGGCTTTTGGGCTCCCAATCTAGCCGGCGCCAAACCATCCGGTCCCCTGCCAAATCGATGGTGATTCGATACTGGGCGAGAATGTTGTACCCCATCAGGCCATGGATTTCCGCCCCCGCCAAGCCCATGCCATTCATCCCTTCCAGCTGAAACGGAGTATCAATCCTGACCTTGGCCTTGGGAATTTGAAGCCCACCTTCCAACTCAAGGGTATCGCAAACGCCCCAGCCATCTTTTTGCTGGGCCACACCAGCCCGCTCCGCGACCTTCTCCGTGAAAAACAGGGCTGGGGCACCGGTGTCCAGCACAAAATTGAAAGGCCCTTTGCCATTAATTCGCGCCCTAACCATCAGGTGCTTGGATATGGTCAAACGAAATGGAACCTCAACAGGCTGGCCCACCCCCTTGCCAGCCTGTTGGTCTAAGGCCAAAATTGGGTTTTGTTGGACCACCCCACCCAATACTAAAATTAAAGCCAAAAAGCCAATGAGCGCAGGGACGCCACTTCTGGATAGCATGGACATAATCTCCATAATCCTGCCAACCATCGATTATTCACTCCCTCTTTAAATTAACACGACACCCAGCTAACCGCCATTATCCTGTGGCAAATCAGCCTTCGTGGTCTGGCAATTCATAAACCGATCGGGCCTGCCCCGCTTCCTGATGGTGGCCAAACAGTTGCTCAAAGTAGCCATCCGCCGCCAAGGTAGCACTATCACCAACCAACAGTAAAAGCCGCCGGGCACGGGTAATTGCCACATGCGTTCGCCTTTTTTCTTTCAAAAAGCCGATCTCCCCCGAGGCATTGCTCCGAACCAACGAAAGCAAAATCACATCCTTCTCGCGCCCCTGAAACCCGTCGACTGAATCAATCTCAACCCTTTCATCCTCCAACAATTGACGTAACAGCCGCGCCTGCCCCGCATAGGGCGTGATCAACCCCAACTCCGAAGGATCCAAGCCCGCCTCCAGCAACTTACGCGCCTCTGCCACGACCCGTTTGGCCTCCCCAGGGTTCAGCCGCGAGGCACCATCTTCTTCCTCCTCGTCTTCCCAACCACTCCCAGCGGTATCAATTAGGCGCACTGCAGTGCATTGCCAAACTTCCGAAGCATCTACCCTCCAAGGAGGAACTGGACGCAAAACCACTGCATCTGCATCAGCCAATTTGCCAGCGTAAGATTCCAGGTTGGGAAAAAGACTAATGGCCGGGTCCATGCGATATTGCACGCCCAGCAGCGCTTGATGATCCGGCCCCAACTGCCCCATGAGGCGCTCCAGCAAGCTAACAGCCAAACCGCCCTCAGCGGCCTCATCAGATAGAACTGTCGGCGGCAACTGTTTGGGATCCCCCGCCAGAACCACCCTGGCCCCCAGAGTTATGGCCACCCACGCCGCCGGTTCGGTAGCCTGTGCCGCCTCGTCCAGCACCACCAGATCAAACCGGCGATCCTCCACAATCTCAGGTTCAAGCCCAGTGGCTGTCGCGGCCACAATGGGGCAATCTCTCAATATGGCCCGCAATGCCTGCCTCTCCAAAGCCCTTGCATCCTGAAGCAGTTTGCGCGATTCTTCCCGTGACTGTTGTTTTTCGCCGGGCTCGGGCTTCGCCTTGGTCCATCTCTCCGCCTTGTCCCGAAGGCTTCGTGCCTCACGGGCCAACTTTTTGCTTTCGCGCCAATCGGGGTGTTTTTCAAGCCGGTATTCCAGGGTGGCCGGCAACAGCTCTTCCATCACCCGCGCCGGATGGCCCAGACGAACTACCTCAAGCCCACACCGAAAAAGACCCAAAGCCAAATGATCCACCGCCAAATTGCTGGGGGCTGTCACCAACACCTGCTGGCCCTTTTTCACTGCCTGGCGTACCAGTTCCACCAAGGTGGTGGTTTTCCCCGTTCCGGGTGGCCCATGGATCAAAAATAGGTCAGGTGCCACCAAGGCCCGAGACACAGCCTCTTTTTGGCTAGCATTCAAGCCAGAATGAAACCATTCCAAATCGTTTGGATTACCCGCCCCCACCCGAGGAGGTTCTTTGCCCAGTAAAATATCCACCAACTTCCCTATCCGCCCATCACGCGCTCCGGACGCCCGCATCAAGGCCGCTTCCATCCGCTCACGGGTCACCGCATCCGGCCTGGCAATCAATCTCCAAGTTCCCTCTGTTTCTTCCGGTGGGGAATCAATTAGCACCGTCACAGAGCGGCTGTCGCGCCTTACCGCAACACAAGGAACCCCGCGCGCACCCCGCCCATCATGTGGTGGCGGGTCAGGCACCAGGAGCATGGGCTTGCCTGCATCTATCCTTGGGCCCCCATAGGGCAAGGGAGCCTGTTTCGGCTTTGCTAAAATCCAGCGCCACCGCCCTGCAATTCCTGGTTCTTCACCCTGAACAACCAACCCAGTCAAAGCCTTCTTGCCCTTGTTCTGGGCCCCCTCCTGGGCCAGCCTCTCCTCCTCGGCCCTTGCCTCTAAACGCAAAAGGGCCCGCCAGCGCTCAAGCCATTGCTGCCTGTCTCCCTCTGGGGGGCGCTCCACCTGGCAGGAGAGCCGCACACCCTCCATCAATGCGCCTTCCAGCTTGCCGGCTATGCGCCCTGCTTGCCCGGGAGCCACCGCCACACGGGCCATGCCATGCCCGATTTGGAAGGCACCAAAAGCTGAACCCTCCTGCCCGGTAACCTGGCAAAGCCAAGCCAACAGACGGGAGGGAGTGACTCCGCCCGGAAGCGGGGAAAGCATCAATTGAACCTTGATATCCACCAGTAAAAACCGCCCCCGAAATTAAGCTCTAGCGAATAGCTGAGTAGGGTGTGGCACCCCACCATTGCACATCAACCTTTTTTACAATCGGGCCATCTTTCTCGCTGTCGGCCCTGACCTTCATCCAGTCAGCATCCTTCCGGAAAGTGTCCCACGATTTGTCAGCCGCTTCACGACTGGCATGTTCCACCAAATAGACCAAAACAGTATCCCCGCCCTCGGCAGCGGGAACAGGCTTCCAAAAACCAACCAACTTCATCCCATGCTTCTCAAGCAGCTTGATGGTATGGTCCTTGAAACGCTTCTCCAAAGCTGGCATGCGGTCGGGATGGGTGTGGTAAACGCGCAGCTCAAATGCCTTCCCCATCGCCTTTGCCTCCGTTTTTTCCTTGGTGGCTTCCTGGCCGCTAGCCAAAAACAGCGCACCCAAAACAACTGCCCCAAACATGGTCATGGCTCAGTCTCCCAAATTGAAAAATCATCAATCCTTACGGGCTCCAATGCAAAACAGGTTCTGCTCGCCCCGCACCCACAACCTTCCACCACCAACCGCTGGCGAGGCGATCACAGGTTCACCCAAATCCACCTTGCTCAATACTTTCGGTTTACCAGAACTGGCATCCGGCTCGATAACAAAAAGGCGCCCTTTTTCATCCACCGCCACCATTCGCCCGTCCACCAAAACCGGCGAGGCACTCACCCCATCGGTGAGCCGCTCGTTGTAGATCATCTTTCCGGTTGCCAATTCGCAACAAAGGACCATGCCTTTGTCATTCACCCCAAACAATTTGCCACCTGCGGCAAGCAACATTGGAACATAGGGGAAGGTTTTTTTCTCCTCCCAAACCAGCGTGGGTTTCCCATCAGCTAGTTTCAAAACCTGCATATGCCGGTCACCTTTGCCGTCTCCGCTACATAGCACCAACATGTCACCAACCAGCAGGGGCGAGGCAACCGTTCGCAAAGGGGCGGCATCAAACTTCCAATCATGGTTCCAAAGCACCTTGCCTGTGGCCAGGTCGTATCCCGTGGCCCCAGCAGTGCTGCCCACCACAAGTTCCTCCTTGGCACCAACCGCCCGAATGAATGGTGTTGAGTAGCAAGAACGAAACGCCTTCCGCTCAGCCTCCCAGGCAATCTTTCCGCTGGACGCATCAAATGCCAAAAGCTTGGCTGATCCATCCTGATCAAAATTCACATACACCCGACCCCGGTGAATCACAGGCGAATGGCCAAACCCATGCTGACTGCTGAAAGAACCAAGCCCCACACGCCACTGCAGCTTGCCTGCATGATCATAAGAAGCCAAATTCACATCTTTGCCATCCCAAGTCAGACAGGCAATGCGTTCCGCATCCACCGCAGGAGTGGCAGATGCCAAAGAGCTCTTGGCATGCGTTTTTGCGAAAATCCCTTTTTCGGTGGCCCGCCAAATTTCCTTGCCATTGTCAGCATTCAGGCACACCAGGTGGCGCGATGCCGCATCAGCCGATGATTCCTGCACATAAATCCGATCGTTCCATAAAACTGGTGAACCGTTGCCATTTCCGCCCAGCTTCACTTTGTAAACCAAGTGACTCTTTAAATCTATTTTCGTGGGTAGTTTTTGGCCGGTGGCCACACCGTCACCAGCCGCCCCCCTGAAACGCGACCAAGTGTCTCCTTGAATGGAAAGGCAAGCCGAGCCCGCCAAAAGGCACCCAAACAGAATTTTTGGCAAATTCAGAAGCTTCATGGCCACGCCCCCTGATCTGGAAAAGATGGACTCAAATTACCAGAAATCTGGGCCCAATTCAGCAAACACAACTATGGTCGTAATGGGTTTCCCGGCTTTCCACTTCAGAAACCACCCTCATTCTTTGTGGCGTTTTTTTTCCGCTCATCGCCCAACCATGGCCACCTCGGCGGCCCCAATACCCAAGTAAGCAAAACAAGTAAGCCAAACCCCACGTAATAGGGCAGCATGTCTTCAATGGTCATGCTGCCAATGAACTGCAAAAATGTCACATTATGGGCAAATCTGGCCAAACAGGGCTCTTTTCCCAACTCATGCAAATCAGCTCCGTCCGCCCACCTCAATTCGCGCTCCCATGTGGTCAGCGGACACTCCACCCCAATCGCGGTTTCTCCAACCACAAACCCAATAAACAATAGGTGGCCCAATCTTAGCCAAAAATTGCGGGCCCAGCCCTGTCCAAGCAACAGGCCCACCACAATCACCGGAACGGCCAATACCGCCACCGCCACAATTAAAAAGTGGAAGACTGTCAGCAAATTGGCCCAGTCGGTCGCTCCCATCGCCTCGCACCTCCCCAAACGGGAACAGGTCGGGTTAAAACAGCACAGGTTTGCCTTGCTTGCGGCGAATCACAGAAAACTGCCCACCATGCATCAGGTCATGGTTGGCAACCAGTTGAATCAGATTGCCTAATTTGGGCGCCTTGGCCGCAAGTCGGCCTTCCGTCGGCGTGTCCAGTTGGCTTTCATTCAACTTCGCCAGCGCCGCTATGGTTGCCGCGCGGGTTTCGCGAAAAGCCTGCTCGTAGCCTGCTTTAGTTGCCCAGCCGGTGCTTTCCGTGCTGGTTGCCCCATCCTTGCCATGGCGAGCCTCAAACCCCGCCGGCAGTGCTGGATAATTCACCCCAGGAAGCTGGCTACCTAAAATAAACCGCTCGGCAATAACAAGATGGCCCACTTGCCAGGCCGCATGATTGGCCCCATCTACCGGCCTATCCAGCAAATCTGCGTCACTGAACCCATCCAGAAAACCCAATGTAACCATCTCCGAACCGCGAAGTGAATCGCTCAACAGTTCAATTGCATTCACGGCTGCCACTC